>OQWM01000835.1_pt1 | contig 20602 bp, 23 predicted proteins | sample 1691531 | NCBI WGS metagenome assembly OQWM01 (sample SAMN03418257, study PRJEB22391) | human gut metagenome | biome: human-gut; feature: organic feature; material: feces | host: Homo sapiens | place: Tanzania | collected 2013-01
TTATACTTCTTCATTTACTCCACCCCCTTTACCGTTACCGGGGGGGGGGATACCACGCAGCGCCACACCACCCATTGACATGGGTAAATATCCCCAAAATTTAAAAAGACCTTTACTTTTACACAAACTATGATATTATTATACCACCACTTCCTTTTCATTCATTTGATTTGTGCATTGTTGCAAGTACCTCCATTCTTGTAGCAATGCATTTTTATTGGAGAATTTTATGAAAGAACTACTTGAAAAGATATTATACAAAGCAAATATGGGAAATATCCAAGCTTGTGAGGACTTATTTCACATGTGTTTGGAGACAGAGAAAACTGATTTGGTATTGGCGGTTGAATACCTAAGAAAACTGTCACAGTTTATCGAATCGAAAATCCCTGTAACATCGGACTCCACGGTTGCCCACAAGCTGTTTGATTTACACAAGCGAGTGCTGCTTGAACTGGCTCCCTATGATTTCGATAGCTATCTTTTGTACATGGAATGGGACAGAGACCCGGAGAAGAAGTTTTATCCACCTCGAAGAAAGGTTTTGAAACGTGTAGTGGACGCTCTACAGGAACTGGCAGAGGATAAACTGGATTTATTGGCAATCAGTATGCCACCGGGTACCGGGAAAACCACACTGGCGATATTTTTCTTAACGTGGCTTGCCGGGAGAAACCCTAACGAGCCGATGTTAACAGCCAGTCACAGCAATTCCTTCGTGAGAGGGGTTTATGACGAATGCTTGCGGATTTTCGATGGCAACGGTGGTGAGTATCTGTGGGCAGATGTGTTTCCACATGTTCCTATCGCCGGAACCAATGCGAAAGATTGCAGAATCGATTTGGACAGAAGACAGAGGTTCGAAACACTGGAATTTACTTCCATCGGTACAGGTAATGCCGGACTTTATAGAGCGGCCAGTCTGCTGTACTGCGATGACCTTGTGTCCGGCTTGGAAGTTGCACTCTCGAAAGAGCGATTAGACAAGCTGTGGGGAACTTATACCACCGACCTCAGACAGAGAAAAATCGGTGACCATTGTAAGGAACTGCACATCGCCACAAGGTGGTCGGTACACGATGTAATCGGGAGACTGGAAGAAAATTACGGTGACGGAGACAGGGCGAAATTTATTGTATTGCCGGCGATAAACGAAGAGGGTGAGTCGAACTTCAATTATGATTATGGAGTCGGATTTACTACGGAATTCTATCGTGAGCAACAGGAAACCATGGACGATGTGAGTTGGAGAGCGTTATACATGAACGAACCGATTGAGCGTGAGGGATTGCTGTATGCAGACGATGAGTTAAGACGATTTTTTGATTTGCCGGCAGAGGATCCGGACGGAATCATCGGTGTCTGTGATACCAAAGACAGGGGGTCGGATTATGCTTTTCTCCCTGTGGCTTACATGTACGGAGACAATTATTACATTGCAGATTGTGTTTGTGATAACGGTCTCCCGAATATCGTAGACGCTAGACTTACCGAGATTCTTGTCAGAAACAAAGTGAAGATGTGCCGGTTTGAATCCAATTCAGCCGGGGGCAGAATTGCCGAGAAAATCCACAATGAGGTGAAAGAAAAGGGCGGTATAACGAATATCAGCACGAAATACACCACAGCGAACAAGGAAACGAAAATCATTGTGAACAGTGCGTGGGTGAAAGAACACTGTCTCTTCTTAGACGAATCTCAATACAAGAAAAATTCTGATTACGGTAAGATGATGAATATGCTTTGCTCGTATACCGTAGCCGGTAAGAACAAACACGATGATGTACCGGACGGAATGGCTATGCTTGCTGAATTTGCTCAGAGCCTTGTGACTGCTAAAGTAGAAGTTTTCCAAAGACCTTGGTAAATGTGCAAATTTGGTGTATTTAGATGTATATTTGAGGTTGTGTGAATATTGTTAAATTAGAGTAATAGTTGTAAAATAACTGTACTGGTTGTTTGATTGTTTATCATCCTTGCTTGGTGCGTTATCGCAAGAGAATTTAATCTTTTGCGGTAACGTACTTTTTATTTTTTGCAGAAAGGAGGTCGAAAGTGGCTCACAATATAGATTCATCGAAATCAAGAAACGAAACGAGAATCATGAACGGCAGACGGATTATCACAAGCAGTGTTAAGGAAATCACTAGAGACAATGTCATCGATGTGTTGCAGAAAACCATGATTGAACATGAACTCAACCGCAGCGAAATTGATTATCTCTATCGCTACTACAAAGGCGATCAGCCTGTTCGGTATCGTGAGAAAACCGTTCGACCGGAAATCTGTAACAAAATCGTTGAAAACAGAGCGAACGAGATTGTGTCGTTCAAGGTTGGTTATCTGTGTGGAGAACCGATTCAGTATGTTAGCAGAGGCGGGGACGAAAACATCGTAAATCAGATTAACGCACTGAACGAATACATGTTTTCGGAAGACAAAGCGTCACAAGACCAAGAGTTAGTTGAATGGCAGATGATTTGCGGAACATCGTATCGAATGGTTTTGCCGGACGATTCACCGGAACTGGGTTTAGAACCGGATGACGCACCGTTCGAGCTTTTCACACTGGATCCGAGAAATACATACGTTGTGTATTCACAGGATGTGGGTTCCAAACCGCTCATGGCTGTAAAGTACATGCAAGATGTTGATACAGGTGTTACCCATTACTCGGTATACACTGACAAGATGTGTTATTACATCGATGACTTGATAAAAATCAAAGATAAACCGCATATTCTAGGCATGATACCCATCATCGAATATCCAGCGAATAACGCAAGACTGGGCTCATTCGAGATTGTTCTACCGTTACTGGACGCAATCAACAATGTTGGGAGCAACCGTTTGGACGGTGTGGAACAGCTTGTACAGGCATTCATCAAATTTGTGAATTGCGACATTGATGTGGACACCTATCAGCAGTTCTTAGAAATGGGTGCAATCAAGGTGAAGTCCACTGACGGTACAAACGCTGATGTAGATGAAGTGGCGACCGAACTTAATCAGACTCAGTCACAGACACTGAAAGATGATTTCTACAATGCAGTTCTCACGATTTGCGGAATGCCGAATCGTAACGGTGGTTCCTCCACCAGTGATACCGGATCAGCGGTGCTGCTGAGAGACGGTTGGTCGGACGCGGAAGCGAGAGCCAAAGACAGCGAGAATGTGTTTAAGCGTTCTGAGAAGAAAATGCTAAAGCTTGTTCTTAAAATTTGCAGAGAGTTCGGAAAGCTGACACTGAGACTCAAAGACATTGACATGAAGTTCACTCGTAGAAATTACGAAGCGATTCAGAGTAAGTCACAAGTTCTTATTTCGATGTTAGGCGAGCCGAAAATCCATCCACAGCTTGCCTTCTTACACAGCGGATTGTTTACGGACGCTGAGTCTGCTTATCAGATGAGCATGGATTATTACGAAGAACAGCAAGCGAAAGCCTTGGAACAGGCACAAATGCTAAGAAATACAAACGAGGGTGAAAGCTCAGAAGATGAGGACGAATCCTCGGAAGAAGATACAGAAGATGGTCAGAGAAGACCTAAACCGCAGAATTAGTCACAGAAGACTTAAAAAGACAGGAGATTGAAACATGAAATTAGATTTATCCAAAATTGAAGGTTACGAGAATATGTCGGTTGAAGACAAGCTGAAAGCACTTGAATCTTACGAGATTGAACAGGACTACACCGGATATGTTAAGAAAGATGTGTTTGATAAGACAGCTTCCGAACTGGCAGAAAAGAAGAGACAGCTCAAGGCAAAGCTGACGGAAGAGGAAACAAAAGAACAGGAACGTAACGAAGCATTTGAAAAATTGCAGAAGAACTACGATGATCTTGTTCGAGAAAATCAGATTTCTCAGTACACCTCGGAACTGCTTTCCGCTGGTTATGATGAAAAACTCGCCGGTGATACCGCTTTGGCTATGGTTGATGGTGACACAGCTAAAGTATTTTCGAATCAGAAAAAGCACCTCCAAAACATGGAAAAGAAATTGCGTGTTGAAATCTTGAAAGACACTCCGAAACCGGTTGAAAACGGTGGTTCGGACACGATGACACTTGATAAGTTTCGGAAGTTGTCGGCGGCTGATAGATTGAAATACGCTGACGATAACCCCGAAGAGTATAAAGCATTATACACAGGAGGTAATGAATAATGGCTCACAAGATTTATGACAATTTCTACCTGTCCAATGAAATTGAGGATCAGTTCAATTCCCATTTGGATTTGCAGCAGTTTTGCACGGTAGATAATTCACTGGTTGGCACACCGGGTATGCTGAGAAAAATCAACGTATACAGTGCAACTAGCGGCACCGAGAAACTGGACATGGGACAGGGAAACACTAAGGATATCGAAGTATCCTACAAACAGAAAGAGTACAGAATCAAGCTTGCTCAGAACAGATTCCCTTATTTCGATGAACAGGAAATGACGGATCCAATGCTTGTTCCAACAGGTGTTAGACACATGGGAACAGACATGTTTAACACAGAAAACGCTGATATCTATGGCGAGTTTCTGAAGGCACCGATTACTGTTCCGGCTGTTAAGTTTGATTTTGACGCTTTCGTAGACGCTGTGGCAAACATCAACGTAGAAAGCACTGATAACGACCCAGCTGTTACAGCACCGATGACCTTTGCATTCGTTCATCCGATTGATGTGGCAGAAATCAGAAAGAACTTCAAGGATGAACTTAAGTACATGGAGAGTTTCGCTCGCACCGGATACGTTGGAACCGCTGGTGGTGTGAATATCTACACCAAGAAGGACGCTAAACCGGGTGTGATTGCGGTCGCAACCAAAGAGGCCGTAACTGTGTTTAACAAGAAGGGTACTGAGGTAGAACAGCAGAGAGACGCAAACATTCGTAAGAATGAGATTTTCTCTAGAAAGTTCTACATCGTAGCACTGACTGATACCACAAAGGCCGCACTGCTTAAGAAGGGTAAGATGACTGCTTCCACAGATACTACTGTAACTGAAAGCAAGACTTACTACGCAAAGACCGACAGCGGTTACATCGTAGGTAAGCCGGAAACAAACCCTAAGACAGAAGGTTTCTACGAATTTTCTGCATAGTTGATTGAGAAAGGAGGTTGTCAGCGATATGACCGAAACAGAAAAAATATTGACCGTCAAAGCCATGGTTGGTGATTCTGATAGTGATGAAACGCTGGCAATCTACCTTCGGTTAGCCGGGCAGAAAATCATCAATAGAGCGTTTCCGTATGACCACGATGTGGAAGAAGTACCGAAAAGGTATTCCACGTTGCAGTGTGAGATTGCTGCATACATGCTGAATAAGCGAGGTGCAGAGGGTCAAACAGTTCATACGGAAAACGGAATCACAAGGTCTTATGGAAGTGCCGATGTTCCCGAATCCATGTTATCAATCGTTGTACCTCATTGTGGCACGATTCGATAGGGGTGAGAGTATGAAAGCACTCAAACGGAACAAACGCACATTCTACTATGCCCTCTACGAGGGCAAAGACCAAGTAATCGATGAATATGGGAATTTCACAGGTGAGTATGAAAACCACTGGGGAAAACCCTGTTCATATGCGGCTAATATTTCCTCCGCAAAAGGTGAAACAGATACTCGTCAATTCGGTGAAAACGAAACCTATGACAAGGTTTTAGTCATGGATAATGATGAAGTCGGTTTGCAGATTGACGAGTACACTGTTTTATGGATAGACACGTTGCCGACACTGGACGAAAACGGCGAAACCACTACACCACATGATTACATCGTGAAAAAGGTTGCGAGAAGTATCAACAATGTTGCGTTCGCAATTACAAAGGTGGAAGTCCAATGAAGAAGATTGAGATTGATGTGTTTTCAAGCGAAAGTATAGAAAACGCTATTAAACAGCTTGATTCTTACGCTAAGGAAATCGAGAGAAAAACAGAATTACTCAGAATAAGGGTAGCGGAAAGAATAGCAACCGAGGTTGAAATCGGATTCAGAATGGCTACCACATCGGACATGGTGAAAGGTTCGCCACCACCCAATGACACGTCTGTGTATGTTCGGAATGAGGGTAACACAAGTGTTATCGTAGCGAACGGAACACAGATTATGTGGATTGAGTTCGGAGCCGGTGTTTATCACAACGGCAGTGTGGGAAGTTCGCCACACCCGAAAGGTTCGGAATTGGGTATGGTTATCGGTGGCTACGGTAAGGGCAGAGGTAAGAGAAGAGTGTGGGGGTACGTTGAGTCAGAAGGTGATGAACTGAAATTGACAAGAGGTACACCGGCACAAATGCCAATGCTGAAAGCGGTAAATACTGTTTTAAACGAGATTCCGGATATTGCGAGAGAGGTGTTCAAATGATAGATATCGAAATTGAATTAATCGATCGCATTAGTGCGAAACTCAGAGAACAGTGTGAGGGGGTTTATGTTACAGGCGAGTATGTTAAATCACCACCTAAATTTCCCTGTGTATCAATCGTAGAGGTAGACAATCAAGTTTACCGAAACGGCAGAGACAGTGGGGATATTGAGAATTTCGCCCAAGTAGCATACGAAATCAACGTGTACTCCAACAAAAGTGTTGGTCGCAAAACAGAATGTAAGAGAATCATGGGAATCGCCGATTCAGAAATGGCGAAACTCGGATTCACTAGAACGGTATATACACCTGTTCAAAACGAAAGAGACGCTACTATATACAGAATAGTTACGAGATATAGAGCTATCGTTGATAAGAACAAAACAATTTACAGGAGGTAAGAGATTATGGCTATTAGTACATACAAGACATTCCTTATGTGCGATAAGGAAGGTAAGGGTACTTACACCAAGCTGATTGACATTAAGGAGTTCCCGGATCTCGGTGGTGCCCCGGAAATGCTTGAAACAACTACCCTGTCTGACAAAATGCAGACCTACATTCCGGGTATTCAGTCTTTGGATTCTTTGGAGTTCACAGCCAACTACACTTTGGAAGATTACAAAGCACTGGTGGCAATGCAGGACAGCGAAAAGGACACCAAGTTTGCGGTATGGTTCGGTGGAACTGAACAGGTAGACGGTGGTGTTACACCGACAGGTGACAAGGGTAAGTTTGCATTTACCGGACAGCTTTCCGTATATGCAAACGGATCCGGCACTAACGAAGTTGTCGAAATGACGATTACTATTGCACCTTCTTCCCCAATCGTGATGAAGGAAGCATAGTTATAAACAATTGTTTTTAAGGAGGATTATTAGTTATGGCAAAGCAGTTGAAGATCAATTACAACGACAAAGAGTATACACTCGAATTTACGAGAAAGACGGTTGCACAGATGGAAGGAAACGGTTTCGTTGCAGCAGATGTTGAGACAAAACCAATGACTACTCTTCCGCTGCTGTTCGAAGGTGCTTTCCTTGCCCACCACAGATGGGTGAAGAAAGATGTGATTGATGAAATTTTCGACCACATCACAAACAAAGAGGATCTCATCGGTAAACTGGCAGAAATGTATGCAGAACCGATTCTGTCCTTGGTAGAAGACCCGGAGGAATCCGAGGGAAACGCAAGCTGGACAACGAGCTGGTAGATGACTCGTTGCAACCAAACAGGTTTAAGGAATTAGGGGGCGAGCGAGATGGTCGCTCCGCTCCCATTTCTTATACAGACAGTTTTTATGAACAGTTCCCCTATTATCTATCGATAGGCATGACGGCGAAACAGTATTGGGAAGACGACTGCACGCTAGTTAAATACTACCGAAAAGCTGATGAATACCGAATGGAAAGAATCAATCAGCAAGCGTGGCTACAAGGAATGTATATTTATGACGCGTTGAGCAGATTATCACCGATTCTTAAAGCTTTCCCGAAAAAAGGAACAAGAGCCGAGCCGTACCCGGAAGAGCCTTACGCTCTCAATCAAGAAAAAGAAGAAGCGGCTCGTAAGAAAAAAGAAGAGACAGCAATGCAAAAGGGTATCCAGTTTATGGAGGCTTTTGCGTCTAAAACGAATAAACAATTTGAAGAGAAGGAGTAATTAGATTATGTCTGCAACGACAATGGAACAACTCGAAATACAAGTCAATTCTAGTTCGACTAATGCCGTTGAAGGCATTTCTAAATTATCGAGGTCGCTGAATCGTTTGAATACGGTTCTTAAGGGTTCTTTCGACACCTCGAATGTTGTACAGGGTATTCAAACACTGAATGCCGGATTGAAACAACTGGACGGTTCGGCGGCTGACAAATTGAAAAATATTGCGGAATCACTCAAAGCACTCAAAAGTACAGGATCGGTTAATATTTCAATAACCGATGGTGATTCGGATATCGATAAGCTTAAACTCGAAGTTAAATCTTTGAGAGAAGAGCTTGATAAGCTCACCACATCGTCTGCTAGGACAAGCACGAACACGAGTGTTTGGAGTTCTTTAAGAGTTGCAATCAACAGTGTGTCCGCTAGCATGTTTTCACAAAAGACGAAGGCTGATCAAAACACCGCTAGTATGAACCAACAGGCGGCAACAGGTTCGAAACTCATAAATGTTCTTTATTCACTCAGAAATGCATACCAAGCGGCAGCTAGTAGCAATAACAACATGGCGAATTCTAACAAGGGCAGCGGAAAATCATACACCGACCTCTTGTCTAAAATGACTATTTGGATTAATGCCGGAAAAGCAGTACTGGGTACAATCAAAGGAGTTATCGACCAATCTAATCAGTACACGGAAGATTTAAACCTGTTTACAGCAGCCATGGGTGAGTATGCCGGAGAAGCACAGCAATTCGCAGAGAGAGCGAGCGAAGTTCTCGGTATTGACCCGGGTGAATTCATGAGAAACGAGGGTACGTTTAACTCCATCATCGAAGGTTTTGGTGTAGCCAACGACCAAGCATATCTCATGTCTAAGAATCTGACACAGCTCGGTTATGACATTTCATCATTCTTCAACACCGATGTTGAAACAGCTATGCAGAAGTTACAGTCGGGTATTTCCGGAGAGTTGGAACCACTCAGAAGATTGGGATATGATTTGTCGGTTGCTAGACTGCAACAGGAGGCATACAACCTTGGAATTTCGAAATCTGTATCGAACATGACACAGGCTGAGAAATCACAGCTCAGATACTATGCCATCATGACACAGGTTACACAGGTGCAAGGGGACATGGCGAGAACCTTAAACGCACCGGCGAACCAACTGAGAGTGTTCCAAGCACAATGCACAATGGCCGCTAGAGCGATAGGTAACATATTCATCCCTATACTAAATAAGGTGTTGCCGTATCTGATTGCATTTGCGAAAATCGTCAGACTTGTAGCAAGTGCTATTGCGAGTGTCTTTGGATTCAAGTTACCGAAGGTTGATTATTCCGGTATGAACACCGGGGCGAAAGCCATGGGTGATTTGGCTGACAAAACCAACGGAGCGAATAACTCCCTTGGTAAAACACCGAAGAAAGTAAACAAAGTTACAAAAGCTTTGAAGAAATTGAAAAATGCCACAATCGGTATTGACGAACTGAACATCATATCCCCGGATACAAATAGTTCGCCTAGCGGTTCCGGTGGTTCCGGTGGAATCGGCGGAGGTGGCGGAGGCGGCGGTATCGGCGGTATCGGTGGCGGTGACCTAGGATTCAAGCTTCCGGAATACGATTTCTTAAAAGGTGCTATTGGTGCTAAAACAGACGAAATCGTAAAAAAGATTAAGAAGGCTGTAAAAACAATAACTCTAATTCTCGGAGGAGCACTACTGGCTGTTGGTGCGATAGTATTCTTTTTCGCCGGGAAAAACCCGAAAGGACTCGGTATCGGACTAGGCTTAATGGTAGCCGGTGCAGCTACACTGGCAGCCGGAATAGCGTTCGGTTTGAACAACGATGTTGTGGAAAACATAAAAAATATATGCAGTGCGATAGCCGGTGTTTTGGGAGGAGCTTTGTTGGCTCTCGGTGCATTATTCTTGTTTTACGGAGGGAAATATCCAAAGGGTATGGCAATCGGTCTCGGATTGATGGTTTTGGGTGCTGTTTCACTCGGTACAGCGATAGCGGTAAAGCTGAACGGTAATATCAGTAAGGAGATATCAAGCACGCTTAGCACAATAGCTAAAATTCTAGGAGGGGCAATGTTGGCTCTCGGTGCGATACTATTCTTTTTCGGTGGAAAAACACCAAGAAGTATGTCGTTAGGTCTCGGATTGATTATTGCCGGTGCGGTGACACTTGCCACAGGAATAGGACTTGGAACAGGATCCATCGTAAGTGATGTGAAACGCATAATAACTCAAATCATGATTGTTGTCGGTGCGGCTACCTTGGCTATAGGGGCGATTCTTGTAGCTAGTGGATTTTTGACAAAAGGTATACCTCTCATGTTAGCCGGTGTATCGTCACTGGTTACAGCAGCTGCCATAAACAAGAATGCGATTGCTAAATTCCTAAGTGGTTCGCTAAAGAGTATTTGGAAAGTTATTGAAAACAATAGTGCGTTTTTTATATTTATAGGCTTATTGTTGTTGATATCCGGGATAGGGATACCGCTCGGTATCGGACTGATTGGTCTCGGTGCAGCCGGTTTGTACACTTCTTTATCGAGAAGTGATTCGGGAGCTTCCAAAGTCCTCGCTAAAATCAACAAATTCTTCAAAAGCATTAAAGACGCTTGGGACGATTTTGTTGATTGGTGTAGTAAAGCTTGGGAAAACTTTAAGAAAAGCAAATTCTTTGGTTGGTTGTTCGGTGGTGACGATAAAAGCACCAAGAAAACCAAAGGTGGAGGATTCGACAATAAGTTCCTATCCGGTTATACGAAAGATTCTCTTAAAGTCGGTGAGACCGTTGGAAAGAACGTGAAGAAGGGAACCGAGAAGGGATGGGGAGATTCTGCAAAGGGTTTCTTTGAAAAGTACCTCAAACCGATGAAGGAAACATCGAAGAGAACGAAGGTAGACGCTCCGAAACCACAGCTTGAAGACAACACAGGTGAACTGTGGAAACAATTCAAAGGTTGGTGGGAGAAGAAAACCGGAACACCTCTGAGTGTGAAAGGAATGGTCGAGCTTGCTCAGAAAGGTTGGAAATCCGTACAAGACTGGGTAAACAAGTACATCGGAGAACCTGTTTCCGAAAGCGTTAAACTTGCGAAAGAGAAGTGGAAAACCGTAAAGGATTGGGTAGGAAAGCACATTGGTGGTGCGTTCTCCGAAAAGGTTAATCTTGCAAAGGAAAAGTGGGAAGATGTTAAATCGTGGGTTTCCAAACACCTCGGAGGAGATTTCTTTGAGAATGTCGGACTCTCCAAGACATGGGACACTGTTCTGAAATGGGTGAAAGAACACACTGGTGGAATTTTCTACAAGGGTGTACACCTGTTGAAATCCTTCGGAAAAGGCATTCAGACCGTAAAAGATTGGCTGACTCAGAAACCTCAAAGCGGTGGAGAAGTCAAGAAAAAGATTGGAGTTACCAAAACCAAGAGTTGGGCAAGTGGTATTGCCGCATGGATTAAGGGTAAAGGAAACTGGGGCGGTTCTGTCAAGAAAGAAATCGGTGTTTCCAAGTCGAAAGATTGGAACATCGGCGGTATCGCTAAGTGGATTATCCGTAATTACATGGGCGGTAAGGTTGCAAAACCGATTGACCTTAAGAAAAACGGTTGGAGTAAGGTTAGCTCGTGGGTTAAGAAATCCATAGGTGATCCTGTCAAAGCGGCGGTGAAACTGGCAAAAAAAGATTGGGAAACCGTTGGGAAATGGGTTGGATCCAAGGATAACAAAGGCGGTGCTGTTGACGCATATGTAAAACTCGCTAAATCCGGTTGGGGTAAATCCGTAGCCGGTTGGGTGAAAGATAATTCAAAATCAGAGGAAGTTATCGTAACAGTTAAGCTTAAAAAGAAAGGTGCGAGAGGTGCTGCCGGGGGTGGAATTTTCACCAAGCGTGATTTCACATTTCTCGCAAACGGCGGTGTAATCACAGATTCCATATGGAAAGCAACACCGAAATATGCCGGAGGTACGAACAATGCACACGGTTCGATGTTCATTGCCGGTGAAGCCGGGGCAGAACTTGTGGGTCATATCAACGGTCGAACTGAGGTTATGAATCGTTTCCAGCTTGCTTCCGTGATGGAGCACGCAATCGTTGTGGGAATGTCTAGATTTACACAGTTTTGGTCGGAGCTTTCCAAGAATGTGGTGCTGTGTGCGAACGGTGTTATAAACGCTGTTCTCGTATCCGCTGACGCTATCAACGGAAATATGGCTATGGCAACAGCTACCAGTTATGAGGGTGTAAACCGTCTTGCTAGATACGCTGTGTCAGACGACAGCAGAAACATTAATAACGACAGAATCTCCAATGAAGAGTGGAAACGAAACATGAGAGATTTCTATGTTGAGTATGTCGAGCCAACGCTGAAAGGCATTGCGAACGACACCAAGAGACAGGCTGATAAGAAGGAAACAACCGTTGTTCAGATTGGCAACAAAACCGTTGCGAAAGCAGTTAGAGAACAAGAAAAAGCAAATGGGTATAAATTCACGAAGTAGTTTCAAGGAGGTAGAGTAGTGGCAACACCTAAGCAAATCAATTTTATCAAGATAGGTAATGTCGCTCTACCTCCGTGCAAACGAGGTGTGAACATTACCGTTACCACCGTGGTGAATAACGGTAGAAACACAAACGGTGCTGTAGTCGGACAGAAGGTAGGTCGTGACCAATACAAGATTGATAACTTGGAGTGGGCATGGCTTACCGCTGAACAGTGGGAAAGCGTACTGAGCGTGATGAAGAGTTTTTACTTCAATGTCACCTTCCCGGATCCTGTAACCGGTCGGATGATTAAACTGAAAATGTATTGCGGTGACAGAAGTGCAGAACCGTATTGGCTCGATAAGAACAATACAAAACCGACACACTATACGAATTGCAAAGTAAATCTGATTGATACCGGAAAAGGAAAGAAACAGTATGCAAGCAGTTAGTAAATTATACAGAGAGAGCATGGCTTCTCCTTTGAGAGAACGCTCATACATGAAAATATACTTTGGTCTTATCAATCAAGAGGCACAGAACAGTGCAAGAATTGACAAAAGTGGAACTTCTACTGAATATGAATACAGCGAATCATCTGATTTGTTCACAAATGAGAGCGATTCGAATCCGGAATTCGCCACTCTAGAAGAGAACTTCACTAAGGTTGACGGTTCGATGTATTTTCAAGGAACAACCGACAGCAGTGATGAATGGATATCGAAAGACATGGTCACAGGAAACAACACAGTCACTTTTAAGATTGTGTTTGACCAAGAATTACCCATAGACCTCAAAGGCATTACTGTAGATTTCGGTGAAGCGTATCCTGTTGATTTCGATGTGGTAGGAGACAACAACACGGTTTCTATTACCGGAAATAATGTAGGGACGTGGAAAACAGAAGAAGTTCTGAGGGAAACCAAAACGGTAACATTCAAGTTTTACAAGATGAAGTCGAACGCAATGAGGGTTAGAATCAAGTCCATCCTGTGTGGACTGGGACTGACTTATACGAATGATTCCATAATCAATTCGACACTGGAAACTAACATATCGCCTATCGGTGAAGATGTTCCTCAGATTGATTTCTCGGTATCGCTTGATAACTACGGTGACGAAATCACAGGGAAAAGATACTTTGATGTAGACGACCCCGATTCTGCGATTAACTATTTCACAGACGGTCAAGAGATTGATGTTTGGTATGGTTACGAACTCCCACAAGAGGTAGAAGCTGTTGATACAACAGACGCTGAACCACAGATTGAGTGGGTTAAAGGCTGTCACCTGTGGGCGACAGAATGGGAATCCGACAGCACTACAGCAACCATAAAAGCAACCGATATTTTCAGAAACAAGGAAAGCGAGTATGCGAAAGGTGTATATGACAGCAGTAAACCGTCTTTTTACACCTTAGCGGAAAGAATCATAGCGGATATGGGAGTAGAGGATTATTACATCGACCCTCGAATGAAAAGCCTGTACACGGATATCCCGATACCTCGTGTAACACACAAGGAAGCTTTGCAGATTATAGCGAATGCGTGTAGGTGTGTGCTGACACAATCACGGAACGGAAGAATTGAGATTCGCTCTAACTTCATGCCGGAAGTGAAATACAGTGTTACGAACAAAGCCTCTTTCGTATCAACCGTTAATCTGTTGGATTCGGGCAATAAGAAAAATTACGCTTGGTTGTCTGATGATTACATAAAGGTAGATGGTTCACAATATTTTATCGAGGTTGTGGATTCAATAACAGACGGAGGGTATATATCCGGGAACTACTCAAAAGCAGATTGCACGTTTGACAACAGTCCGAAAGTAACATTAACTATGAGTGCTGTTCGGTCGTATCGAACAATGACATTCAAATTCGGCGATTGTCTGCCGGGTGAGTTCAAGATTGAAACATATTTCGGTTCGGAGTTAAAGAATACATTCGTTGTGAAGAGCAATGAAATCAGTCAGAACTGTTCCATAATTCGAGATTATGCAGACTGCGACAAAATCGTTATTGATTTTTACAAAACTCAGAAACCGTATAACCGAATTGTGGTACATCATATCGGACTTGAAGACAATGTCGATACGAAAATCACCAAAGACGATATCATCGGTGATGTGACTGTTACAAAACAAGCTTTGGTGAAAGAAATCATCGTACCGTATTATACTTGCAAAATTCCGAGAGTATCAGAAGAAGTTGTGTCCGAATCGCTTACCTATACTAAGGAAGAAAAGAGTCCGCTTTGGGGAACGACACAAACCTATTACTTTGATGAACCGTACACCAATTATTCTGTGAAACTCAGTTTCGAAAGTGACGATGATAACGGCACGAGAGAATACTTTTGGGAATTCGACCCTCCGAAAATCATAAAACAAGGTGCGTATTCTGTGACTGTAACTATCCCAAGCAATGTAACTACAGATTATAACTACCCATGGGAGCTTAAGGTTTCCGGGTACAAATTGAGTCTTGTCGAGCAGAAGGTTACAAAACATCTGAATCTCAAAGGAAAAGTGGTCACTTGGGAAAACCCTTTGATTTCTAACTCCACACAAGCCGATGAATTAGCTGAGTGGATTAAGGATTACTACACGAGCGGTGCTGAGTACGAATACAGCACTAGAGGAAACCCGGAACTGGACGCAACCGATATTCTGTATCAAGAGAATGATTATCATAAGGACATGAAGGTTGTGATTTCGAAACACATTGTAGAGTTCGGAACAGGCTTGTCCGGGCAGATAACAGCGAGAAGAAAGGGGGATTAAACCGTGGAATGGATTGAACCCAAAACCGACTGGAAAGTCGAATACGATGAAAACGGTAATTATATCGGCGATTATGTCAACGCAGAAGATATTAATAGAATGATTAATAATTTGAAAAATATCGCTGCCCAAATTCGCCAAATACTTTTTTCAAACCACGTGTTTGAAGTTGAATATCTACCAGATGTAATTCGAGGTGACATGCTCGATCGAGTATATTTCAAGTCGCTACAAGATACCATCGGAAGTATGTTGGTATACATTTATGATATCGAAGCAACTAAACTATTCAATCAATATATTGCGAGCACCATGGATAACACGGTGATGTTACCAACGTGGGAATGGTACAACGCTGTTGAACGAATAACGAAAATGCTCGATAACGATATTAAGAGAATTCAAAACGACAAGAGAAAGTTGAAATATCGATTAGGAATTCCAAATACAGGAGGTTTTTAAATGAGTACTATTGGCGATTGGCAAGACTTGCCTACTAATTACGAGGACGCAAGATACAGCGGTGACAGAAAGTTCGAGATGAAAAAGAACGCTGACAACACCGTATCCCTCACAGACGTAACTGTTTATGAGAACGAAGACGTGTCTAGAACATTTTTCGGAGCTGCGGAAGCGAATCAGATTAACAGTGGTATGAATAAGCTCGTGGGTGCTGTGAACGATGTTATTGACATCATGTATCCTGTCGGTTCGATTTACATGAGTGTGAATCCTGTGAATCCGTCAACACTGTTCGGTGGAACGTGGGGAAGAATTCAAGATAGATTCTTATTGGCAGCCGGAAGTACTTTCTCGGGTGGAACAACAGGTGGTAACAAAGACGCTGTGGTGGTGTCTCACACTCATAACTTGTCTTCACACAAGCACTCGTTCGCCAACGGAACTAAAATTTGGACAACTGCAAGCGGTTCGACAGAACCGGGAGCTCAAATTTCGGGTAGCGGTAAGTATTATGCCGCTACTGCTAAAGAGGATTACAGGTGGCTTGCTACTACAGAATCGGCAGCACCGAGCATAGACGTAACCGGAAGTGACGGTACAGATAAGAATATGCCACCGTATCTTGCGGTATATATTTGGGAAAGATTATCTTAGGAGGTCACATGTTCGAAACGATTTTCATAACTGTGTTCGCTAGTACTGGGTTTTGGGCATTCCTCACCGCAATAATTCAACATAAGCGAGAGAAGAACAACGGAGAAAGCCGAATGCTTAGGGGTTTGGCACATGATCGCATTTGTTATTTAGGCTCTTGTTACATCAAACAGGGGTACATCACTAAAGACGATTACGAAAATCTGCACGATTATCTATTCTTACCGTACAAAGAACTCGGTGGGAACGGAACAGCAGAAAAGGTAATGAACGAAGTTGAAAAGTTAGAGTTTAGAAAGAACTAGGAGGTACATATGGATATTTCATTTGTAAACGATTATTTTGTTCCTGTAATTATTGCAATCTGCTTGGGGGTTGGATTCGTACTTAAGAATTTTCTCCCGACAGATAACAAGTGGATTCCGCTTGTTTTGGCTGTTGTAGGTGTTGCCTGTGGTGTCGCTAAGTTCGGAATTACACTGGACGCTGTGGCTTGTGGACTGGTAAGTGGACTGGCCTCTATCGGACTGCACCAAGCTTTCAAACAGATTCTGATGAACGGTGGATACAAAATCAACGAAACCACAGAAGATGAAGTTCGAGATTATCTGCTTGAAAAAGAAGAGGATGAAGCAGAAGATGAGGAGGTTGAAGAAGATGAGTAAGAAGCATAAGGTCGCTGTATTTTGTGGACACGGTCGCTCTCTTGACGGTAGCAAAGATGTTGGCACAGCCTACGGTGGACACACCGAGGTTGGTTATTGTCTTCCTATCACCAAGGCTTGTGTGAAATACCTTAGAGCAAGCGGTGTAGAGGTTGTAACCGATGTTCCGAGCAATAACATCAACATGATTAAACAGGTTGAGAAGGCAAATCGAGAGAAGGTAGAACTGGAAATGTCCATTCACTGTGACTGGTACAAGGGTTACAAGAAGGTTTCTCCACTCTATGTGTCTGCTAAGGGTAAGAAGTTGGCAAAGTGCGTGAACAGTGCTGTGAAAAGCGGTATGAATATACCGTCTACAGGAGTTGTTCGGAGAACAGACCTGTATGAGCTGAATCAAACCAATATGCCGGCTATCCTACTGGAAACCTCCAGTATTCTCGACAAGAAACATCTGTCACAGTCCGACAAGTACGGAAAGTGTATCGCAAAAGGAATCTGTAAGTATCTCGGAGTACCCTTTCGAGATAAAGCACCGGTAAAACAGCTTTACAGAGTTCGGAAGTCTTGGAGTGACGCTAAGTCTCAAAAGGGAGCATTTGAAAATCTCCAAAGTGCGAAAGCCTGTGCGGATAAGTATAAGCTGAGTGTCTACGATTCCACAGGAAAGAAGGTTTACAATGGCTAAGAAGAAAACGAGAAAAATTAACAGGACATATGTAGTTCTGAAGGCAGACCCCGTGAGGGTGAAACCGAGTTATAAGACCAAAAAGATTGCTACAATTCCTGTAGGAAAGAAAGTGAAAGCTACAAAGATTAACGGCTTTTACATCTATGTTCCCGAATATAAGGGTTGGACGATTTGGCAGAGTGCGAAAGGCGAGAAGTACGTAAAACTGGTCGCAAAACCAGTTTCACGCAATGCAGACAAGCTGATCGTGGCTCTTAAGGACATTGCGGTAACGCTTAAGAAATATCCTATCAAGTGGTCGAACAATCCCGGAACAAGTACGCTGAAAGCTACTATCAAGAAGAAGAGAATCAATTGTGCCGCATACATCTCTTACGGATTGCAGCGAATCAAAATTCTCCCATCGGGAACAACCTTTTGGTTAGACAGCAAGGTACACGGTAAAGGTGCGAAGAGGCTGAAAAAGAAAGCAACGGTGACTTATCCGAAAAAAGTTCCGTCTAAAGCCGGACTCAGAAAAGGTGACATTTGTGGATTTTCTAATAAGCCACACACTATGGTCTATGCCGGAAAGTCCAAACACGGATATCCCCTGTGGTATTCAGCCGGGGGTTCGGACACCAAACCTAAGAACTACGGAGCAAAACGAAAGAAGAGTTACGAAAATCGTAAAGTGATGGTTCGTATCAGATTGAAGTGAGTGAGGTGATGTAATGTCTACTGTACGAGGTACAACACCTGTATACACGTTTCACATCGAAGGAATCGATATATCCGGTAACTCGGTGTTTTTAACGATTCAGCAAGATGATTTTCGGAAAACGTGGTGCAACAAAACAGACAAAGAGGTGTTTCGTGTAACCAACGAAAACGGTAATACGACATTGACCTTATACTTATCACAGTCAGACACACTGGCTTTTCGTCCCGGTGTAGCAGAAGTCGAGGTCAAGTGGCTATCGGCAGACGGTATCGTGAGTGCTACAAATATTGCCAGTGTGAACTTCACACGAACGCTTTTAGAAAAGGTTATCTCAGATGAAACTGACACTGTCTGAACAGAATCATGATTCGACATTGGAAGTGAACACAACGGGGACGGTGTCGCTAGGAATGACCGAATCTCCACCCAAATATGTTGGAGCAAGGGCATATGTCGAAAAAACCGAGGAAGGCTACATTATCACACTGAGTGATTATGAAGGTACTACACAAGTAGAAGTGAACACTCGTGACAAACAACTCACCGAGGAAGATTTCGAAAAGATTCAGAATACCATATCAAACATTGTGTCCGAAAGAATCGTGGGTATGATGAAAACCGATATCTACGATAAGAATGAAAATGATGTGGTGGACAATTCCGAAAAAGTAAATGGACACACTGTGGAAACAGATGTACCGCAAGGTGCTGTTTTCACCGATACGATTTATGAGCCGATTTCCAATTTGGAAATTGATAGAATATGTGATTTATAAAGGGGGAATAACATATGGCTACTAACGATAACAACAGACTTACTACAGATGGAATTTCTCATCTTTGGCAGAGAATTAAGCTTCTCGTGACTAACAGTGTTTCGGGTAAGGTGGATAAGGTGTCCGGAAAAGGACTGTCCAGTAACGATTACACTGACGCGGAGAAAACAAAACTTGCTGGTATTGCAACAGGGGCACAGAAGAATGTTCAGCCGGACTGGAACGCTTCAACAGGTGATGGAGCTATTCTGAACAAGCCTACGATTCCGAGCAAGGTTTCACAGCTCACTAACGACAAGTCTTATCAGACTGCTGACGAAGTAAGCATTGCCATTGCAGAGAGAGCGAGAGGTGGTTATAAGGTTGTAGAAGCTCTTCCTACTACAGGAGAGGTCGGATACATGTATCTTGTACCGAATCCGACAGCCGGGGATAAGAATGCTAAGTCTGAGTACGTGTGGCTTGAAGATAGTAATAGTTGGGAACTCATCGGAAACGGTTCTGTAGACCTTACGAATTATGCTAAGAAGTCTGAGATTCCGACCAAGGTTTCACAGCTCAATAATGATTCTAGCTATGTAGACGCAACCGGTGTACGGAATGTAATCAAGAGCGACCTTAACTATAACACTACATCCACAGTGGCGAATAAAGTTCTTACAAACATCACCGAAACCAACGGTGTTATCGCACCAACATACACAGATGTCACTACTATGATTCCGGCGATTGATAATGACACCATCGATTCAATCTGTACACTGTAAGCGAGGTGTATTATGGAGGATAGATTAACAAGTTCCGGCTTGACGAAATTGTGGTCTAAGATTACAACTTGTATCACAAGCATGATTGAGAGTAATAATTCTTCCATCGTTGACAAGATATATCCTGTAGGTTCGATTTATATGTCGATGAATAACATGAACCCTTCAAGTCTGTTCGGCGGAAGTTGGGAAAAGTTACCCGGAGGTAGGTGTCTTGTAAATACAAGTTATTTGGATGACAACGACATGACTTATTCACCTTATATCAAAGCCGGTGAAACAGGTGGTTATCAAAACACGCAACTTGTCAGTCACTCGCACACATTTGAACACAGACACTATCTTAACAACGATGAACGAGTCCCGGGTACAAGCGACTGGGCCACTCAACACGGATACCTAACGTATGTTTTAAATTCGGGTGTATCTAGATTCAAGGTTGCACCAAGCACAGCTTCTAACGCTAGATATGTGTTAGGTGGTAAGACAGGTGCAAGTTCGGCTGAGAAGAGTGGACTCACCTTTAGTTCATATCAGAATGCGATATCTCAACTCGTTTCGGAGATAATTGA
>OQWM01000837.1_pt1 | contig 20573 bp, 19 predicted proteins | sample 1691531 | NCBI WGS metagenome assembly OQWM01 (sample SAMN03418257, study PRJEB22391) | human gut metagenome | biome: human-gut; feature: organic feature; material: feces | host: Homo sapiens | place: Tanzania | collected 2013-01
CACCTTTCTCACCAAGCCTCTCTTTCCTCAGGAACGAGAGGATGTAACCGCCCTCCGGTGCTCAGAACCGCTACGCTATAAGGTTGGCGGGGCATCAAAGTCCTGCGCCATGTTGGCGGGATGGAACCGCCTGGAGAAAAAAACAAGTACTTAGAACGGCAAGTTATCGATGGAAAATCACCCTATTCATTATTTAGAAATTTACACATCCTCTGAAATAATTGCACAAGCTACGACCTTTACGATTTTGGTTGTAGTTCCTGCATCATTTTTTCGAAATATTCCCTTGTTTCCATTATCAAACTGTTTTGATTACGGATACAAAGGTAATATATTATATAGGTACCGCCATACGGTCTAACGGTGATTTACCAAAGGATTGGCATTCCGCCAATCTCAATCATTGGCTTAGGCTTATACTGGCTCTCCTCGCTGATGCGAGTGCCAAAGCCTCCTGCTAAAAGTACTACTTTAATCGTACACTCTTCGTTTAGATAAAACTTTAAATCAACACTCTGCAAATAAACTCTATTTCGAAAATCTAATCTGATTAGTTCTTATGCCCGCTTTTCCCATACGCACTCCTTTCTTTGCAGAACCTCTCAATATCCCCATAGGCTTAACTGTATCTATACAACAGCTTTCAGGCTTAATACTATAATGAATTTCTACTCCTTCTCTTTCAACGATTGGGTTAATGCGAATCGTATTAGACGGAATAAATATTTTTCTATCCTTTATCATAGTGTTTTTATTTTTATTATTAGTTTGATTATGATTAGAATGAACAAAGACTACAGCTATACTCGCAACATAAAAAAATATTGCCAAAGGTAACACTATCATGAAACGAGTATACCACTTTTCTATTTTTCCTACACAATTTAAATATTGAATAAGAATATCCTCCAAATAACTTAAGTATGTACTTTGTACGCCTTTATTTGCCTCCACTTTATCTAAACCTTCTTTTTGATATTCATCCAATATTCCTTCATAAAATTGACTAGGAAGATACCTGTGGGGTACTTCTTTTGGAAAAATTGTACAATAAAATAGGAATACTGAAGAAATCAACAGTATCAGATATAAAGAGAAGATTACCCATTCATACCATTCTATAGCTACAGCTTGTATGACATAAGCAAAAATCTTAGGTATATATATGAACAAGCAACTGAGCAATGTAAGCAGCAGAGGCATCTGCCTCCTTTTACTCAACAAAATTTTCTGCTGCTCCTGAATCTGCATCTCAGTCAGCTTTATACGAAAGACAACATCCAGGAAATTATAATCCCCCTTTTCTGGGTCTGTATATTTCTTTAGAGCCTTATTAGAAAGCATCCAAAAGTTTCTCAAACCTGATAGATAACTTCGTATTCTTACTCTAAATTTTGACATAGGCATTAGATGTTTGTTAGCCATAACCACTTACTTTGTTCCATAATATTTTTACCAAGCATAGGGATTTGACTTTCTCTTCCCTACACTAATTCTAAGCGCAGGAGTGCGGATTCTCTTAATAAAAGCTTGAAATTTTTCTTCTTCTATTTCGTCCTTAGCATACAGTTGTTTTGTCTGTATAAAATTAATGTCATTCCTATGGAACAACTGGGTTACATCTACCTGAGCACCTCTTATACTATCCCTAATCTGCATATCCGAGTTTTCATCATAAGTGAAAATGGTGATATTTTTTCTTTTGCATTCCCCATTCATACCACTCTGCTTGACGAAGAAATTCTTAAAATAAGGAAAATCCATACCATTTATTGAATGCCCGAAAAATACGACATCCCTCGCATTTTCCAAATCTTCGTACATGTGATTTGGCATATAAAAACGACTGTTGTCTTTGTATAAGAAAGAGTATTCTCTCGAAATAGATACAGAAGAATCTGCCAAGATACCCAAGATAATGCTGTGATTATCTAAAGAACCATGCATATGGGTTATAGCTGAAGGATCTATTTGTAAATTATAGGCTTCAGCAACTTTTTGGACTTGAGTGTAATTGAAAGTATAAATATGATACTCTCCTGTATTGACTATCTCACGAAGTACTTGAAAGGCTATACTCTTATTGTTGTAGTCTTGTTTTCTCTGCACCTCTTGAAGATAATTAGCAAGAGCGTCGACTAATCTAGCGAACTCTTCTTTATCTTTTGTAGCATCACACCACTCATTGGAAACAGCCGCTGCATAATCATATATTACTTGTTCGATGTCAAACCAGTCGCTTTTCTCCTTAGCCTCTTTGAGAACACCCAGCAAATCTTGGCTAATACCATAGACATTCTCCATTAACTCATCCCAATAACGACTTTTAGCGAAATCGGAGTATCTGGTTTTCATACCTAGATCTATATCAAACCCATTGCCTAATATCAATATTTTCTTTGCCATAAGTCAAAATGAAATATGTATAAAGATTATTCTAAATAGCCAAAGATGATATTTTAGCTGATGCTTATTATCCCTTCATTTTTTTCTATATAAACAGACTTGCCCCCTTGGTTAACTACACGATTTACCTTTTCTGGTTCTGCAGCATATGAAGGTGTGAATCTATCGGTATTGACAAAAGACGATGTGTCCAAACACCTTTCAATTTCAACCATTAAGCGTTCTGCATTATTCGCTATCATATCTTCATATTTACAAGTATTTATATGGACAATATACTCCCAGAAATCATCCAGTGTCTTTAAGATGTTGTTTATCTTTTTAATCTCGTCCAATATGAAATTAGAAGTTGCAGAGCCATTCAAAGTAGATTTCTTTCTATCAATTTCAGCCTGCCAATATTTTTGAATTTCAGCCAAACCATCTCCGTTACGTGGAAGTTTGCCCAAATCAACAATAGGGAAGACTCTTTGACTGACATTTCCTTTTTTGAACAATTGCGTCATTTCGTACATACAATCCAAAGACTCTAAGTACTCCGATATCACAAACATTACCACCATGTCTGACGCTCCGATTTCATCTTCATATTCTTGGATATTGTCTCTATATTTAATATCATATTCGTCTATAGAATATGGTATTTTATGTGCGTCAAAGCCTGCTATTATTGCATCTATACCAAGCTTATGAGCATCATTGTGCTTATAAGTAATGTGAACCTTAAATTTTCTATCTTCCATATCTTTCGTTGAATTTAAAATTATTCGTTTTACTAGTTTATCAGATATACCATCACTCTCATTTATATGTTTTGAAAGAATTATAGTTCTCACACCATGATGGCAGACAGAATATTTTAATTTAGCCAATTCTTCATGTTTGAAAGAGGATATATCAAGCTCGCCATATAATAGCAATATTGCAGTTCTTCCTTTATTCAGAATTTTTATGATGCTTATTAGGGTATCATAAATCAAGTTCTCCTTTTGACAACCTTTGCTATTCAATATCAAACATCTTCGTCGGTTAAGTTCTTCACATTCAAATTGTCTACACATCGCTATTACAAACAACTCAAACGGAGAGCCACCTACTGCAGGAATCAATTCTTCTTTATTAAAAGAATATACTCCCAAATGATAGATATAGTTCTCTATGTCATTTTCGTCAAGTTCTGTATCTATAAGATACAAACCTGACTCCAACTCTTGTAAGACATGCCCAAGATGAGCCAATTGATTTTGTTTACTCTTCATCTATCTTGTGAATAAATTGAGTAATTAAGAATCTATTGTCCTTACTCATCATGAGTTGATCCATCATATCCATAGCCTTCTCCAATATCCCTTGATACTCATTATCATTGAAAGAACGAATGCCATTGTAAGATTGAATCAGCACATCTGTCACAAGATTCCACATTCCATAATCATCTATGTGCTTCTTTGACACTATTTGTTCCAACCATGATAATGTTTTCAATGGCTCTGTAACTGCGTAACCCGCTAAAAACTTAACAAAGCCTCTGTTTTCATGTGCACTAAGAGGTGACTTCACATACACATTAGCCATCAAGTTTTTGTGGAGCACAGACCATTTGTCGGCATAATGGAACATCGCATCACATTGCTTACCAAGTTCTGGTGAATCATATCGCTCTACCATAAAGGATGTAAGATACGGCACAGCATCCTCATCCAAATCCTTATCTTGGTGACCCAAGAATTCCACAAGGGAAAGCCTTGCCTCTTGAATATCGCTTTCACACATCTTATCTAGAAGATACTTAATATCCTCTCGGTGATTATTATGTGTCCAAGCAAGCCACAATACGATTACCTGTTCTTTATAACATTTAGGGCATGCAGCTGCATGAGTAAAAAACTCCATCAAGTCATCTACTGCATAATTAACGAAATACACCAATGGATTAAAGTTATGTATAGGCATCGACAAGAGTCGCACATCATAATCATGCATCAGTAGTTTGAATAAGTTCACATTTCTTTCTTTGTCCAAACGATTCAAGACTGCCATTTCAAGCAAAATCGCTGAACGTGTGTACACAGAAGCTGACATTGCTATTTTTTCGATTGTATCAAATATGGCATCCTTATATTCTTCAAAATCACTACATCTCACCAACAAGTGAGCAGCATGCCCTCTTGCTTGATTGATGGCCGTATTGTAGATGTCTCTTTCTTCTGTCTGATTTTTGTTTACATCACTCTCTTGCACATTCACAACAGCATTGCACAAAAAGTCAAAAACGACTTGCGGCAAATGCCCTTCTTTTATAAAGGTATCAATAACATAAAGAAAAGAATGAATGTCAAAATTTCTATAGTTAGAATTTACGTCATCTTTAATTTCATGCACTATACAAGAGAACATAAACTCTGCTTCCTGAAACCTTTTGGCATCCAAAAGTCCGTTCATACCAGCTTCCACATAAGCGAAAGAAATTTTGCTATCGACAGCTATGTCTTTTAAGAATTCTAAATATCTGCTAGGATTCTTATGGGTTTCATTTCTAAACAATTGACACTGTCCCATCAATGAAGGACGTTTCCTATCTAAAGTATGATAGTTTTCAGTGTATTTTGTCATGGATATATACCAAGACTTACAATCCATTTTTTCGGCCTTTTCGACTCCTACAGAGGTCCATCCGCACATGACGGAACTTCTGTAAGGTTGTTCGTTTTCTAAACGCGGATAAATTATCACCCCATTCTTCTTATAAGCATATTTTCTTTCAATCCTTAGACGTTCTTGATAAGCGTTCCTGCTATAAAGTTTCAAGCTTTCCACAGGCAAAGCATGTAATACCTTACCTCTATGGATATCTATATCCAATATCGGGAATGAAAACTCACATGACATTCTCCTTTTTAGTAATTCCTTGTCGAATATACGCTTTTCACCTTTATCTGTTAATGTTTCAGCCAAATGAACAATATGTTTTTGTTGCCCTACAGACATATAACAGAAAGAAGCCTTTAAAGCTTCCAACGCTTGATATTCAACCCAACATGGTGCATCTACCAATACCTTTCTCAGTGTTACTAGGGAAAAGACATCGTTGTAGTATTTTTCAGGATGTTGTGTATAAACATATAATGAGACGAAAACAAACCCTTCATGAATACTTCGACTAAACTTGCGGAGGTATACCTGCGTTACTTCTGTATCTATGTTATTTAAGAAATCGTCAATTAGCTTATTGGTAACATCTATAACAAATTCATTATTTAGACATCCTCCCAATTCTCGTTGAAAATGCCAAAACTCCAAAGAGTTTAATATTTCTGAATCAGAAAGTTCAAACTTCGTTGCGTCATAGATGAGCTCCAACAGATCAACATACAATCTTATAGCTTTATCATGATAATTAGCTTCGAGCTCTTCAAGGATATCCTCCTCTTCACGCAAGAGTTTTATTGTATGAAAAGTTGGCTTTTCTTTTTGTTTTAATTGTTGTTTTACTCTTTCCTTAAATTGAGCACAAGCAAATTCAGGAGACTTCAACGCTATACATCTGAGCAAGTTTGCTCCCTCGGAAGGATTTTCAATTAAATGCAATTGCTCATACAAAGATATCAAAAGCTCTGCACGACAATCTATATCTTGATAATGGTTGACCAGACCTGTTACTAGTCTCCTGGCTTCCTCATTACCAGAACTAAGGATTTTAAAGGCTACAACCAATACTTTTTCAGCATCAGACCACAAGATTCTGTTGCACATCGTCATGACCATTTCCTTATATTCCTTATTCAAGACTGACCATCCTCCTTTATCCTCTATGATTTTCCATATTGCATCAAACCAAGATCCTGTATGTACTGATTCAAAAATCACACGCATATAAAGATTATCAGCATACACTTTTTCCTTTATCAGCTGCAATTCTTCTACCTTTGGACTATCGAAGAATGTCATATTGCTCAATGCCAACGATTTTAAGTGAAAACGATATTTGTTTGCTCCTTCAGCATTTTTGTCATACAATAAGCATTTAATGTTATGTTTGTATAATGACGGATTTGTCTCTCTTAAAAACGTAAGGATACTCTTTACAGCAGCGCGCGAGAATAGTCCTTGATGTTGAGAAGCTAGTTTTTCTAGTAAATCAGAACCATTTTCCACAAACCTTCTGGCATACACATAATCAAACATGGTTTGGTGAAAGAACTGAATACGCCCATTCGGAGATTGCAACAACACCTCATTAGATAGTAGATAACTCATTTCTGAGATATAATTACTCTCTATCTCCCTATGGTGTATTGACAATTCCTGGCGGTCATACATGGTACTTGTCAGCACATCAAGAAATTCAAACAATCGCTCTCTGTTTATTTTGCATTCATCTATATCCATGACACAAATTCTCCATAACTCATCATAGAGGACTTCTGCCGTAATAGGAAGCCTCAACTTATCACATGGCCTTACTTTTAGATATAAATACAAATACAATGGATTACCTAAGAAACCGATTAACTGCTCACTAAGATTGACCTCAATCCCATGCTCAGCCAAAACTTGTTTGACATTGTCTGCTGAGAGATTCTTCAATTCCCATTTAACAGGTATTTTCAAGTCATTTAAAATGGGATCATACTCCAAATCGTATGGTCTGCATGACAATACAATACGGACATGAGGCACAAGCCTTACCTGTTCTATCAATTTCAATATGGAACGCAAAGGAGTGCGATTGGAGGACAGAGACAAGGAAAGTGCATCAATCTGGTCGATAAGCAACACGACACGCATGTTCTTTTGTGCCATATCCTTTATTACAGCCACAATAGGTTTGGCAAGATGCATGTGCTTTCTTAAATACTCACTATCCGTAAACTCTATCTGATCCGTTTTCAGTCCAAGTACCAAATAATCTAATCGCTGTTGAGCTTGCAATAAGACATCATGCATGACAACAGACTTACCGACACCAGCACCGCCATAGAGCAAAGCAACTCTATTAGGCTTCTCAGAATCAGTATCTTTGGCAATCCAATCTAATATTTGACCTACTTCATCACGCTGAATCGGAGGCTGAATCTTTGGTGCATAACTGTGTAACTCAAAAGATTGGTCCACAAAGGCATCATTCGGATCTGCGACATACTCACCTACATAGACTGCTCCGCTATTACGCTCTATAAATAAGGATCTGTCACCAGTTTGGTTTATAACATGTTCAGTCATGATGTATATTAGTCTTTAAAAATTCTTCAATTAGCAACTTACAATCATCCTTCACAAGTGTCTCTTTAGTCAAGCTATTATGGTATATCACCATTACAGCGTCCCCACTATTTTACAAGTAGTTACACGTATCTGTATCACTTTGCCTTATGCTGAAAATCGTATTGTTTAATCGTTCGATTCAAATCTTTGAGCATCTTTGCTTTATCTTCTTGCAACTTAGAGAGTAATTTTATGTAAGATATGCTTTTTACCAGCAATTCTGTTTCCTTGGTTGCGTCTTCGAGGGTTTTCTCGCTCTCATTCTTAGAATCCAAGGCATCAGCTTCTTGTTGAACAGCTTCTTGCTTTGACTTCAAAAAGGCATACACCTCGTCGTATATCTCAAGAGAAGCCTTGCTTTTCATCAAGAACCTGCGAAATATTCTTCTGTTATCATAACAATTATATATAGTGATTAGGACTGGGAAAGGCTTGCGCCTTCCCAACCTTATATTGAGTGTTATTAATAATCAAATTCTGGTTTTGGTGAAATGATGGTATTATTTTCGATGTAGCTGGCGGCGCTCCGACTCTGCCAGAGTTTTGGTAACACCAGCGGAGTCTTTAAGGCAAAGCCTTTTAGGCTGGCTGCGCTCAGCATAGTTCAAGCGAGCTTGACTCTGCATTCGCTTGCACAGCCTTTCTCCCACAAGGGGCTGGTGTTGAGAGTTTTACGCAATAGAATTGCGAATGTTTGTCGGCTAGCGCATTGAAAATATCAGTTAAGCCATCTGGTCAAATACTGTTTGAATTCATCAATACCGATAACTTCCACTTTCGGAAAAGGAATTGTCTTAAGGACATTGAAATGGTTATCTTCCGTCACTATACACTTGGCATTGGCGGCTATCGCACAATCCACAAACTTGTTATCATCCTTATCTGCCTCTATCAGTCCAAAACTGTAATGAGGGTCCTTACGGATGACATTTGGTCGGGTCAATATCGCATATACTATTGCCTCAGATACTCTAGGAGAAATATTTCGAGCCAACACCTCTGCATATTCTTCCATGATTTCATTAGAAATGCACAAGTTATAATCACCTCCAAGGAATGCTTGCCAAACACTGCGGTAAGGACTCTTAGAAGCTATTGACATAATTAAGCTATTGGTATCCAAGACTATATTCATAGAAATATATTATGCTTACAAGATTGGCTTATTATAAGGTGTGCGCTCATGTAAATGGCGGAAACTCTCTATACGCTCTTCCGACAATGTTCCATCTGCCCACATCTGATCCAGCTCAGCATCTGCTTTCTGAACAAAATAGTCTGAGATAACTCGATTCAAGTCAGTCAATGCCTCTGGTGTCTCGATGAAAGACATCATGTCGAGTATTTGCAATTGTGCTTGATTTAATGTTGCTGTCTGTGCCATAATCTTATCTTATTTTTATAGCTGCAAAGATATGCTTTTTTCTCGAAACCACCAAGTTTTTTGTTGATTTTAACGCAATAGGCTTCATTCCACCTCCATCAGTCGGGCGAGTATATCTTCTATATAATCGCCAAAAGTAATGTCATTCAACATGCCCCACCTGTCTTCAATAGTCTTTACGACCCCTTCGGTTCCCCTTATAGGGGACAAGAGCCCTTTATCCAAAGGGAGCTCCACATCCTAACCAAGCCTTCCCTTCTCAGAAAGGAAGGATGTAACCGCCCTGCAGTGCTGTTTTTGCCCCTCCTGTCCCTCCCCTGCGGGAGGGTCCTTAATCCCTAACCAAGCCTTTCCCTTAACCATTAAGGGAAAGGATGTAACCGCCCTCCGGTGCTCAGAACCGCTTCGCTCTAAGGTTGGCGGGGCATCAAAGCCCTCGCCATGTTTTGCGGGCTGGGACCGCCTGGGGACAGCTTGCTTCTTTCCCTCGCCATGTTTTGCGGGATGAGACCGCCTGACTGATGCTGGGGACAACTTGCTATTATATTGCTGAAAATTTATCTTCCGTACTTATCTAAGTCTATCTCTGCCAAATCGGCACCAACTATGGTTACTCTATTATCATAACGGCGGTGCTCTATGCCATTTTCGACCTGACGGCTGTAGCGATTTGGAACCAATTGCAGAATACGACATACATTACGACTTACGGCATCTATATTCTTGTCTATGATGACGACTTGGGCATCCCTGTTCTCGCGCAAATAATCACAGAAGAAATTATCGGGAGAACTGAAAGAATAACCTAAGATGATGATTCGATTAGCTCGTAACAACATCTGGGAGGCTTGATACCAAATGTCGATATACTTCCTGGAAATCACTGTCTGCAACTTCAATGGCGGCATAAATGATGGGATTGGAAGGGACTTTCTATCAGGAGCAAAGCTGATTTCTGAAGCCAACTGATTCTTAAAGAAAGCCTCTATATCGATGTCTTGCAAGTTTTCCAACTTGAAGTCGTTCTTATTCTCTACATCCACATATTCCGTAAGGGAACCATGAAAATAGAGAGCCGTATCTGAACTTTGGCTTGCATACGAGGTATAGTTGAACGTGAGCAACTGGCAGGTAGCGTCTTTCTGTTGACTACCGAAATTCTTAATCTGAGCATAGAGATTAGGCTTGTCTGCTTGAGCATTCTCTTGCTGCACCATCCGCTGCTCTTCATTCACCAGGTAAGCCCATAAAATCCATGATATGTAGAGATAATCTCGCACATAACTGATTTGTCCTGTATAAAAGCCATAGAAATAGTTGGAGAGCAACTGCTCGATGTCGAGGATATTCTTATATACATGACGAAGGATTGGATTCTCTGCCTCATACATGCTTTTTTGCAAGATTTCCACGATAATCGACTTGAAGGTCTCCGTATAATTGATGTGAGTGAAGTCTATGATGGTGTCATCCTTCACTGTTGTACCCAACACCTCTTCTATCAACATCTCTGTTTCTGCATCTATAGCTGCTCCCTTCTTGATGTCGATGATTTTACCGAAAAGGCGTATGATAAGATTTCCCAGCTTACGCTGATCATCAGAAAGACTTGAATTGTGATTCAATTCTTCTGTGATGTTTCGACAGATGGTAAGGAGTTCCTTATCTAAATCTTTCGCCAAACGATCAATGGCATTGTTTACGAATTTATCGAAATGAAAGCGCACGTTGCCGATTGCCTTGCGAAGTACTGCATCAACAGCCTTACCCTCATCGCTCTCTAGATATTCCACGATTCGAGGAACAAGGCTGGAGGATGTTGGCAATCCTAACGTAGCATCCACTCCAGCTCCAAGCACAACCAATGTCAAAGGACACTCCTTCGTTTTGAGAAGCTTCTCGGCAAAATCAAAACCATAGAAGTTCTGAATTTGATTGGTAGCATTAGGAGCTATCTGGTTGTAACCATTCTGTACGTTTATATTAGTATCATTCATAACTTATACTTTTGGGGGTATTGAGGTTACTTGCCCAAGTAATATAATATACTTGGCAAAGTAATATAATATACTTGCGCAAGTAATATAATATACTTTTTGAGGGCGATTTCATCGATTTTGTTGGCGGAGTGCCTTTTTTCTTGCATCCCATGCATTGTTGATGTAGAGGCGGAGGTTATCTACTCCCTTGCCTGTCTTCACATTCGTGAGGAATGGAAGGAGGAGATGGATGAAATCTTTCTTGGCGATAAGGTCGGCATCTATCGCCTCCTCGTTCTGGCACATCGTGGCTACTACCTCGCCCACTTCCTTTGCTGTCTTGCAAGCGGTGAGGAGAGAGATGTAACCTCGGAGAGATTCCACCTTATTAATATATATAGCGAGACGCTGCTCATCTTCATTAGGTGCATCGGTGGATTCGCCTTCTGAATGGAGCTTTTGGTCTGCGAATTGGTCGCCATAGAAGTTTTGTACGGCTTCTGTGGCATTGGGGAGGATTTGGTTGTTGCCTCCGTATATGTTGAAAGTCACGTTAGACTTGCTGTTTTCTTCCATTTCTAGTAGGGGTATTTAATGGTTGTTCAACGAATATTCAATGGTTATTCAACGCTATTCAACGGAATTGATTTCGCCTCTCATTTTTTATACCTTTGCAATGTCAAAACGAAGGAACGACGAGTGAAGAGTGAAGAATTCATTACCCTGGGCATTCGACATTCTTAGTTTCGAGTGAGACATAGGTAACATTAGTATTAATATTTTAAAAGAAAGGATTCATTATGATTGAGTATTCTGTATTTTTGATGACCAACTACCTCAAGCCTGAGGATGGTCCTAAGGCTTACGCCAAGAACCAAGTTCGTGAGATTTGGGATCTTGACAAGTTTTCAAAGCACATTGCTTCTCACAACTCTGGCTACAGCCGTGGTTTGGTGAAGGCCATCTTGACGGACATGTGCGACTGCTTGGTGGAGCAACTGCTTAACGGCAACAAGATTAAGTTGGGTTCGCTCGGTGTATTCAGCATCTCGCTCAGTTGCGAGGGTGCGGAGTCTATCGAGAAGTTTAGCGAGGACAACATCAAGTCGGTAAACATCAACTTCAACCCTGGTGTGGACTTTGAGAACCTGATTAACCAAGCTGAGTTTAAGCTCGTGGCTAGTCGTATTGCTCAAGCTGCTACCCTCAAGGCTGAGAAGGCAGGCAAGGGCACCGTCGATTTGGCGGAGGCCAAGAGCAAGGCCAATGCTTCGAAGGACAACACTGGTGGCAACAAGCCATCTGGCGATGGCGGTACGACCCCATCTGGTGGTGACAGCAATCCTGGTGGCGGCAGCAATCCTGACGGAGAAAATGTAGGATTGTAGGTATAATCCATCGGCTGTGCCCAGCTTAGGGCTGGGTGCAGCCACCTCTTTGCTATCTAACTGATGTTTTATCTTTAATTTCATTTACTATTATGATCAATTTCAATGAAAATCAAAATTCGGGAACCAAGAAGATTTCTTGGATTCAAATCGTGAATGCTGTCGTTCAAGCTCTCATCGCTGCCCTGACGGCACTGGGTGTAAGCTCATGCGCTTCTGCCTTGGGCAATGTTTAATTTATAATGTATAATTTATAATGTACAATTTATAATGTATAATGTATAATGTATAATTAAAGAATGCCTCTTATGACAAAAGATACATTTCCTATGAACATTGGTGAGGAGAAGGTGCGCTCTGAGCGCATGCTCCTCGCCAAAGTTGAAGACGGCAAGAACCTGATGTCTGCCGATTCTATCAAATTTCTGGTGCTGCATTGCTCGGCTACCCGATGCAATCAGGACTACAGTGTAGAACAACTGCGCCGTGACCATAAGGCTCGCGGGTTTTATGAAATTGGCTATCACTTCTATATCCGCAAGGATGGGAAGATGACGCAGCACCGCAAACTGCTGGAGGTGGGTGCGCATGCCAGACCTTATAATAGATGTTCTATCGGCATCTGCTATGAGGGAGGTCTTGACGAGCATGGCAAGCCTTGCAATACCATGACGGCTGAACAGGAAAGGAGACTCGTTGATCTTTTCAGAAATCTGAAGATCCTCTTTCCTAAAGCGAAGATTGTGGGGCATCGGGATTTGCCTGGAACTACGCCAAAGGAGTGTCCGTGTCTGGATGTTGGCAGCTGGGCTTTAGCTTTCAATAATTTCGAGTAAATCTCTCCTTATCGTAAGCGTTGCCCCACTGATATACTTGATTTCATTGCCAATAACGGCTTTCTTACCAGTATAGCTTTGCACGTATGCTTCCACACCTTTCATGCTGCCTGCCACTACTCGCACTTTGATACCCTTTTTCAAAGGAACAGGTGCAGCAGTGACAGGCTCTTCATCATTCTCAACAAAATGTCGATAATTGGCAATAACCTGGTCGGGAATTTGGTATATTTTCCTTTGACCTGGCATCGTCAGCATCTTATACACATCCGAACGGAAGCGGATTTTGTCAAGTTGTCTCGGAGAAACATTGCAAAAGATGAAAGTGGAAAGAAATAGCTTTTCTTTCACTTTTCGCTTATTGGAACGTTTGTCTATATAAACTACTTTTACCTTGGGAATCCAGTAATCAAACCAAACATGATTGTGATTAAGATTGATTCGTATAGAATCAGCTATTCTCGTTTCACAATTCACTCTCACTACAGCCACATACCATCCTGCATCAGCAGGTTTTTCAAGCCCTTCATTAGGCGTTTGGGGAGCCATTTTCTTAGCGTTTTCTTCACTTTTTGCCACGGCTTCGCCGTCGTCCCCTGCAATAGTGGACGTAACCTGTGCTTGTATATTTGTCTCTTTCATCATGCGAATCAAGTTCGTTTTTTGATGTCGATTATCTGAATCTCTACATAAGAGACACAGATTCTTCTTGCAAAAATACGAAAAATGTTGGAAACTAGCAAATTATGCGTGTTAAAAAACTAGTATCACACTACGAAATTCAACATTTTTTTAGCATTCTTTTCGTACACAATTTTCTAAGTCGTTGATTGAACGAATGTTTTAGACATTTCTGTGCCTCTTATGTAAAGATTCAGGAAAATTGGTTCATTTTGGTTCATTTTACAAAATCCCCTTTTTTTATTCACTTTTGTGGCTTAAAGTGCAGCCAGTATCCTGGCGTTGGCATCATCCACTTCTGAGCTTTTGATGGAGCGGAGATAGAAGGAACTGGAATAACGACTCTGATGTTTTCTTGCTTCTTGACATAATACGTATATATTTTTGAAATTAATAAAAAATGATAGGGACATCTTCGTCTCTACCAAAGAAACAAAGATGCCCCTATATATAGTAAGGTATCAGAATCGATAGTTTGCACATACCCGCTGTGGCTGAGCTATCTACAAATATTACTTCTTCTCTTCCAGATGCTTCTTCACGGCATCCTCGATATCAGCCTTGTAATTCAAGCCGTAGAGGCGGTAGAGATCCTGCATGTGGAGCATTCTTGGGAAGAAGTTCTCCAGGTTGCGCTTATCCTTGGCAGTCCACTGAACCTCAGAAAGGGCGGCAAGTCTTGGCAACAACTCCCACTCCATCTTCTCGGCATCCTTCACCCACTCGGTCCAGATACAACCCTCGGCACCGATGATGTTCTGCTGCTCGGCAGGAGTCAGCTTATCAGAGCAAGGATCGAGATCATATACCCGCTGGATGCTAGGAATACCCTCTATCTTGTTGATACGAGGATTGCTGAAATAGAAATTGCTGATAGGAGCCACGATGGTTGGATGACCTTCACGGGCTGAACGGATGCTGGCATTCACACTGGTCCAACCGCAAACGGTGATGTCCTTGGATGGAGTTCCTTCCAGAATCTCATCCCAACCCATCATCTTTCTGCCACGGTTTCTGATCTGCTTCTCTATCTCACCCATAATCCAGGTCTGGAGCTGCTCCTCCTTGCTGTGCTTAGGAAGTTCCTGGATGCCCAGCTCTGCAATCTTCTTCTGACAGTTCTCGCAAACCTTCCAACGGTTCTTTGGGCACTCGTCGCCACCAATATGAATATACTCTGATGGGAAAATATCCATGATCTCATCCATCACATCCTTGGCAAACTGAAGGGTCTGAGCCTTGCCGGCACACAACACATCCTCGAAAACACCAAAACGGGTAGCTACCTCGTAAGGACCACCGGTACAGCCCAACTCCGGATAAGATGCCAGGGCAGCCAGCATGTGACCCGGCATATCCACCTCCGGAATCACGGTGATGTATCTATCGGCAGCATACTTCACGATTTCGCGAGCTTCCTCCTGGGTATAATAACCTGATACAGGTACGCCATCAAACTCGTTCTTGTTGGTTGGAAGGATGGTCTCCTTGCGCTTGGAACCAATCTGGGTAAGCATCGGATATTTCTTGATTTCAAGACGCCAACCCTGATCCTCGGTAAGATGCCAGTGGAAATAATTGATGTTGTGCATCGCAAAGACATCAATCAACTTCTTGAGATAAGGTACGCTGAAATAATGACGGCCCACATCAATCATGAATGCACGATAAGCAAAGCGGGGAGCATCGGTAACCTCGGCAGCAGGAAGAGAAACGCTCTTCACGTTCTTGGTGATAGGCAATGCCTTCATCACACTCTGGATGCCATAGAAGATACCGACATGAGAGGTGGCTGAAATGGTGATGCCATTCTTGTTGACCACCAGAGAATAAGCTTCAGATTTGGTATCGCCAGCATTCAGCGCCAGACGGATCTGACCCTTCGCCTGCTTGTCGGTAGTCTTTACCTCGATACCGGTTACCTCCTTGATATGAGATGCCAGGAACTCGGCATCCTTCTTCTGCTTCTCATCTCCAGCAGCATAATAGATTGTAGTTTTGGCTGTGATGCGGAAAGGAGCGCTGCTCATCTCCTTGACTTGCTGAGGCAATGGAACTATCTGCCAACTGCCCATGTTCACATCCTTGGCTGATAATGAAAGGCTAGCCAAAAAAGCCATAGTTAGAATGATTCTTCGTATCATAATTTTGAATGAATAGGTTTTAAATCACTGCAAAATTACGATTTTATACCGAAAGTACGGCATAATTTGAAGAAAAGCATCCTTCACTATGGCTTTTTTAACCTATTTTGGGTCTGGAAACTGCCAGATGGCGGTTTCTAGAACAGATTCACGATGCGGTCGATGTCAACGGAAAGTCCCACTGAGAAGGTGCGACCGGTGGTCATCGCCGAACTCCAATAATACTTCTCTGGTGTATAATCGAAGAGATTATCTACCGTGAAGTTCAGATTGACGGCATCCAGGAATCGCTGCTGAAGCGTGAACTTCCACAACTGATAACTGCTGTCATGCTTCTCGATGTTCGTATCAGGAGAAGACAGGTATCTGCCTGACAGAGCGGCATTGATGCGATAGAACGAACAGAGCTGACGATCGTAGTCGAGGCGCCAGGTAGCTGAATGCGGACGAGGCTGGGAGAACTGGGAATCTACGCTTCTGCCACCCACATGGAGATAACTGTAGTCGAGTTTCACACCGAGTCCCATATCCGAACGGTACTGGGCACTAAAGTCGATGCCGCTCACCTCTACTCCATCCTCGTTGCAATAACGGGAAGCCACATCCGGCTGACCGGTTCCCGGGGTATAATCGGCATAATCCTCGGTAGTGATGCGCTTATCATACTTATTATAATAGCCCATGAGGGTAAGACTATACTGACCGGTCAAGAAGCCTGCATTCTTCACCCTGCCGGTATGCTCCAGCGCCAGGTTGAAGTTGTCGCTCTTCTCTGGCTTCAGATCCGGATTGCCGTAAATCATCTGCATGCCCGCCATATCAAAGTTCATATACATCTCCTTGAGGGTTGGGGCACGGAATCCACCGGCATAGTTGGCACGGATGGAAAAGCCCTTCCACTTGGTCATCAGAGCCAGACGACCGGTAGTGGCATGCTGGCTGGATGCAGAGAAGTAATCATGACGAAGACTTGCCACGATGTTCAACCACTGCAAAGGATTGTAATCGAACTGGGCGAAGGCATCACATGAATTCTGATTCTTTGATTCATTATCCTCAAACTGATAGGTGGTAAGATAATCGTTCAGGAAATCTGCACCTACCGTCAATGTATTCTTGCCGAAGATATGGGAATAGAGGGCACGGACGGTGTTCTGACGGTTGGTATAATCGTGGTCGTGAGTACGCTCATCATTCACATATCGAGCCTTGTCATACTGGTCGAAGCCGTAAGAAATCTCCAGATTATCATTCTCCGAAAGATTCATCACGGTCTTCAGTCCGGCAGAATAATCCATGTAATGATCATCATAGTTGCTGCGCTTGCTGATACGATTGAAATAACCGCCACGACCTATCAGTTTTACCTTATCAGAGAGCTTGTAGGTAAGTCGCTCCTTCACATTGAAGGTCTCGCCACCATAGATATGGAGGATGTTGGATTCTGTATCGAAAGGACTGGTGAGCTGCACCTCATCTGATGTGGTGCGCTGGATGCTGGTCTGCGAATTCCATTTTCCGGCATTGAAGCTGAAGCTTCCACCGTGGCGCCACTCCTTGTTGAAGTCGTTGTAGCGGGTATTGACATTGGCAGTCCAAGGTTCGCTGTTTTCACGGGAGATGATGTTGATGACTCCGGCTACGGCATTGGCACCATAGAGCGCCGAAGCAGCACCTTTCACAATCTCGATACGACCTACATTATCCAAGTTCAGACGACTATAATCTACATTATCCATGGTTTCACCAGCCAATCGCTCGCCATCTACGAGGAAGAGCACGGCGTTTCCACCGAAACCATTCATGTTGAGAGAAGTCTCCTGATTCATGGCATAGCCGAATTCCAGACCCGGCATCTGCTCGGTGAGGAGGTCCTGGATATTGGTAGCATCAGCTATCTTGATATCATTGGCGGTAATCAGACGGGTTACCACAGGAGCATCCTTCAGCGCCTTCGGAGTTCGGGTTGCGGTTACCACCACCTGATCGAGGGCTGTAGCATCCGGTTGAAGACGAAGAACATGCTGCTCACCTTTTCTCTCATCCGCTTTCAGTACGAAAGTCTGAGTCTGATAGCCCACAAAGCTCACCTTCACTCTCACCGCTCCATCCTTGCTGTAAGGAATGCGGAAATATCCATCTTCATCAGTGGTTACTCCTCCCTTGGCATTCACCATCTGGACGGTAGCACCCACCAGAGGTGCGCCCGAATCATCGAGCACTCTACCCACGATATCTCCCTGGGTTTCGGCTTTCAGATTCAGGCACAATCCGCAAAGGATCAGGAATAGTGCGAATATCTTTTGCTTCATCGAATTATATCAAAGTTTATCCTGAAACAATCCTTTTATTTTGTACAAACAAACTTAGCAATCATCGGCATAGGCATCTTGCCATACTGTATTGAGTAGCTGATAGTCAGAGTCTTGTCCTTCAAAGTACCCTGCAAGGTTACAGTGTAGTTCTTCTCTGCACCATTCACGGTAACAGTACCGGCATAATTTTCCTGAGCGAATGCATAAGCACCATTAGAACCAGTTACCTTTACAGCAGGAACCTCCAGAGCAGGAAGAGCCATCATACCCTCGCCGCAAGCTGGCAATGTAACCTTGACAGTAGCATCATCTACTGCCTCGAACTTCATAGTAACATTATCGTATGTAGAAGCCTCACCCATTACGGTCATATCCAGAGAGCTGGTGTATGAACCGGCAATCTCCTTGGCAGCTGCCACAGTATCATTATCATCATCACTGCTGCAAGAGCTGAATGCTACACACATAGAAACCAAAGCCAACATCATGGCCATCATTGTCTTAAACTTTTTCATTTTTCTTTATTTTTCTTTTAGTTACAATATTATTTTCTGTTCAAGGGGATTTGCAATCCCCGCTTATTTATCTTCCGGAACATAGATGATTTCACCATTCTCCAGCTGGTAAGCGATGCCCACCTTCTTTCCCTTGTTGCCCGATTTCTGGCTCTGGTCTTCAGAAGGAGTATAGCGATTGATCTTCTGTCCATCCTTGGTAATGATTTCCATATTCTCCTTGCCAGGGTTCTTCACCATCGTGAAGTTATCCTTGCTGAACATTTCCGTCATATTATAGCGCGAAACGAGTGCCACCATCAGGGCAAGGGCAAACACCATCGCCACATCGAAGAGGTTGCTCACTACGCTCATCGGATCATCATCCTCGCCATCATGCGCAAGCCTATTTCTGCGTCTCTGTCTCATAAATTATTTATCTTTAGTTTTTACCTTTAAAAGCCTTTTTACTTTTCCTCCAAAAGGTCTGCCATAAACTCGAGGTTACTCATATCCTCGGTGTACCAGCGGTTCTTGGTCTGCTTGGTTACAAAACCGATGGCTGCAGAGAACAATCCCACTACGGTGGTAGCGAAAGCCACCTGCATATTGTAAGCCATCGAAGCAATATCGCCGGTAGAAAGACCTACCAGGGCAGGACCCATCGGAATCAAGGTACCCATCAAACCGAGCATCGGACCCATCTTCAGAAGTGTAGAAGGAAGAGAAAGATCCTTCTCAACAAACTGGGCATACTGGTCGAGGATGCGGTTCACCTGCGCCTTGCTCTGACGGTTGTCCACGAGTTTCTTCATATAGGAAACGATGACAGCCTGCTTGTTCTTTGGCAAGCGATCGCCCAGGGTATCGATGTTATCGAGCGTCAGGGTGTTCATCTGTTCACGAATCTCCGCACCCGACTTGCGCTTTACAAGATACTGTCCGAAGAAACCTCCGAGGAGCAGCAAGGCTCTGAGGAAGAAGAAAATCAACAAAATAATCACAGGAACCAGCATGCCTGTGGAAATCCAAAACAATACGTCTGATATGTAATTCATCTTTTTTTAAATGTTAAATGTTGAATGTTGAATGTTGAATGTTGAATGTTGAATGTTAAGTTGGGGCTTGCGCCGTTACAGTTTCTGGGATAAGCGCTGCATCTTGATGCGATAGCAGCCCCACCCTATCGCCATTCCTACGATGACGATGGCGATGACGCCGAGAAGCGAGAGGGCATCGAAACTGTTGGATCCTGCCACGGCAGTCCTGCCATTCACCGTACCGATAATGCCCATCAATCCGAGCAGCACCTCTACCAGGAAAAGCAGTTCCAAGCGGATTGGTCGCTCCGGCAAGAGCCATCTCAAACCGTAGGTGAATACCGGTGTCAAGACCAGCAGCACTACGGCAAGCACCCATGCCACTACCTGGAACGATACGCCGGGAAGCAGGAAGATGGTCATCACCAGAACACTGAACAGCACTGGGAAAACCAGCAAACCCGGGAAGTACTTCAGGAAGATGAAGAACACCCATTTGCGGCGACTCACATGTTCCGAAGTCTTCAGATCTACGTGGTGCACACAGAAAAGCATCGTGAGTGCCACGTCGATACTCAGCAGCACCGCCATATCGAGCATCAGCTTCTGGTCGGCTATCCAAGCCGCAATCTGCGTCTTCG
>OQWM01000839.1_pt1 | contig 20531 bp, 20 predicted proteins | sample 1691531 | NCBI WGS metagenome assembly OQWM01 (sample SAMN03418257, study PRJEB22391) | human gut metagenome | biome: human-gut; feature: organic feature; material: feces | host: Homo sapiens | place: Tanzania | collected 2013-01
CAGGAAACGGTAGGAGGGCCGAACGGAGCGCAGCGGAGTGAGTTCCGCCGTACTGGACCACATGACAACAAAAGATATCGAGTCAAGCTAATGTTTTCCTGCCATGCCATATATTTCCGTGGTGGCCACGCCTATATGGCATTGACAATGCTCCGGGGCCATTTGACGTGGCAGAGGATGTCCTTCATATGGTGGTTCTGCCATACTAATATGCCACAGGCACATCTGAGTGGCCATGTAGCGTGGCCACCCGCGAAATTTTAGAATCATCCGGCCGGGACGAATTCCTGCGGGCGGGACGACGCCACGGCCACCTCTGTAACACATTGAAAATCAAGCAGCGTTTATTTTAAGCGTGGATTTCCGATGATTTTTTGGCCACTAATCCACACCTGATTTTGCAACTCCTTACAAATCAAACTATTGCAAAAACTAATGTGGCGCCGTCCCGACGGAGACGCTTACCAAAAGACATAACTCAGGTAACGCTTGCAGATAGCAATGGCCCGGCCAACACGTAACAGCGCGCCAGGAGGGTCGGCGGATTGCGGATTTTGGAAACATTGACCATCAATGAGTTATATCAATGTCATCAGCCGAGCCCCCTCATTTTTATCGAGTCGGCAGATTGTGATTTTAGAACAGTTTGACTATCAAGGAGTTATAAAACATTAATCCTCCGAGCCCGCCACCCCCGAAAGTTAGACAAATAGCTTTCAGGGTTTATGTTGCAAGACGTAACTCCGGAGACGCTTACAACAAAAGTACGTAATAGTGGAACACAGGTTCCCTCGTTCCAAAATCGGTATCCCCCCTGACCCCAAAAACTCTCCGCCAGGAGAATGGTCCTCACGTCGTCACGAGATGTTCCAAAGGCGGTGTGCCGCGCTCGCTGAACTTGGACAAAACAAAAAAAGAAGCTCATTTCTGAACTTCTCTATTGCAAGTCGGGATGATGCGACTCGAACGCACGACCCCTACGTCCCGAACGTAGTGCGCTAGCCAACTGCGCTACATCCCGCTGACCTTATGTGCGCTTTACTTAAGCAAGTTTGTTAATGTAAAGTGCGAGACCGCTCTTAAGATTGGCTGCCTTGTTCTTATGGATAATTCCTACCTTAGCAAGCTTGTCAATCATTGCATAGACTTTAGGAGCATTTGCTTCAGCAGCTGCCTTGTCTTTCGTGTTTCTGATCGCACGGATAGCATTCCTTGTGGTCTTTGCATAATACCTATTATGCAATCTGTGCCTTTCGCTCTGGCGAATGCACTTTTCTGCAGATGCGTTATTTGCCATTGTTTTTATTTTTTAATATTTAGTAGTGGGTAGGAGAATCGAACTCCTATTGCGAGAATGAAAATCTCGAGTACTAACCGTTATACGAACCCACCAAACTAGCCTCTCAATCTCGATATGAAATTTTAAGGGATTGCAAAGGTATGTAATATTTTCTTGTCCTCAAAATATTTTTATCCTTTTTCCGGATTTTTTTCACTTAAACTTTTCAAAAATTATGTATCATCGACATAAAACAAGCTTCCTCGACCCCTTGAAAACACATAGTAAACATGTTTAACCTCCTGATACCTTACACTTTAACGCATCAGAACCGAAAATCCGGGGCGTCCACCGCGAAAAGGCGGAAAAAAGTCAGTAACCCGAGACTACTTTTCCTTCGCCCCTTCCTCATCGCCAGGCCACTCGAAAGAATAGAGAATCGCCTCGACCTGTCTGAGATACTGCCTCTTGTCATACTTCGGAGCATACACGAAGCCGTCGAGAACGATGATATCCTTTCCGTCACGGCTATAGAAGGAATGTGAAACGAAAGGACCGCCCATGAAATCACCGAATACCTCCCACAATCCGCGGGTCTCGGCAAACTGACGTCCCCTGAAACGGACAAACTTAGTCTCAGGAGTAGCTATCTCATTGGTAATCATATAGGTATTGTCAAACATACCCGGCACGTTCTCCTTCAGGAACTTGTTTCTGTGCGCGATAATGTTCTGCTCTGTGAAATTCTCATTCTCGGAAGCAGGATACTTATAAACGAAAACTCCCTGGGTCGTATACTGCTTGTCATCAGAAATCCAAATGAAATCGTCCGTCTTCTTCCTGATCCTGTAGCCGGTCGGGAAATGAGGGGCACCGCCTGTCATCGCCTTCACGACAGGAGCGATTTCCACAGCCTCGTATCTCTTGGAATTTTCAATGATCCTGTCCCTCTCAGCCTGCTCTATGGCATTGACAACCCTCTCGCCGTTCTCTTTCAGGAGAGTAGCCGCAGAATCGGCAGACGGAGCAGAAATCTGAATGACGCACTGAGGATAGGCCCACTGGTCATTGCGATAAATCACGCCGGCCTTGCGCACATCCGCAGACACATTGTAGATAAGGATATTCCTGTGAATCTTGAACAAGTCCGCAAACCCTGTCGGCGGGACATTGACAACAGAAAAAAGCGGTTCGCGCTGAGGGAGAAACGGATAATCCGCGGTCAGAAGGTCACGGGTGACGCTTCCGAGGTTCCCGTCCCAGTTGTCTTTGTCCATTACGACAATAACTTCACCGGCCTTGCCGCTGATATTAGGGAGCAAAGGCTTGTCTGAACCCTTGCAGGAAACTGCCATGACAGCAATTACGAGTACAGCCAGAAGGGACTGCCATGAAATTTTCGTTCTCATAATATCAATGTTTTATCTTAGTAATCTGAATATATCATTTCCGAATGCGAGCACCATGATGGCAAGCAGTATCAGCATACCGATCATCTGCATGACTATCAGGAACTTGTCTCCCGGCTTGCGTCCTGTGACCATCTCCACAATAATGAACAGCAGATGTCCGCCGTCCAGTCCCGGAATCGGAATCAGGTTCATGACTCCCAGCATGATGGACAGCAGTGCCAGCAAGTTCAGGAATATCGTCCAGTTCCATACTGAAGGGAAAACCTGACCGATGGCAATGAAACTGCCGACCGACTTGTAGGCTCCGGTGCTCGGCGTCGCAACAAGCTTGATGTCACGGGTATAGCCCGCCACCATGTCCCAGGTGTATTTGATTCCTGCCGGAACCGCCTGCGCAAATGTATATGTACGCTTCTGCAGTCCAGGTATCTGGAGCACGACTCCTATCCTTCCCGCAGTGTCCACCTTAACCGGAACGTCCAGAGTATCAGCGCCTCTGACGACACAGGCCGTAACATCCTTCCCGGCATTGACCTTAAGCGCTTCCCACGCGTCCTGCACGTACGAAACCTTGGTGGAGTCGATTGCAATCACCCTGTCCCCGTGCCTCAGTGCAGCATTGACAGAACCCTCAGCGAGGGAATCGACCTGGAACGGCACCGCCAGGCTGAACATTCCCGGAGAATTCAGAACCTCGCCGATCATGCTCCTGTCGATATAGAGCAGCACGGTATCCTTGTCTCTCAGCACAGTCGCCGTCTTCACGGAGCGCCTTGCAAGGTCCGCCTGGAGCATCGTGAAATCTTCAGGGACATAGTCATCGAACTTCAGAATCCTGTCACCGGTCCTGAAACCCATCTCATACGCAAGGTCATTGACATAAATCCGGCTGTCCTCGTTGCTGAAATAGGAGTTCCCGTTCACCGCCAGCATACCTATATATATGCAGATGGCGAAAATGAAGTTGAACAGCACTCCGCCGACCATGACCAGACCGCGCTGCCATGCCGGTTTCGAACGGAATTCCCATGGCTTGGGCTCATGCTTGAGACTGTCAATGTCCATGGACTCGTCGATCATGCCGTTGATCTTGCAATATCCGCCGAACGGAAGCCAACCGATACCATATTCAGTATCAATATCTTTCATCTTCGGAAACAGTTTCGTGAACCAGCGCGTCGTCTTCGTACTGAAGAGTTTCACGTCTCCCGCATCGAAGAAGAGAAAGAACTTATCCACCTTGATTCCGAAAATCCTGGCAAAAAAGAAATGCCCGAATTCATGGATAGTTATGAGTATAGACAGGGCAAGGATGACCTGAATAACTTTCATCAAAATCGCCATACACTAAATGCTTTTTTCAACACACATCTCCGCCGCCCTGCTATAAATCTCATCGTTTGTGGCAAAGATATCGTCCAAAGTCGGCGTCGCCACAAATTCCGCGCCTGACATGCACTTGGAAATCACCTCCGGAATGTCATAGATACGGATACGGTCCTGCAGGAATGCAGCCACGGCAGCCTCATTTGCCGCATTCATGGCGCAAGGGATGTTGCCGCCACGCCTGATGGCCTCGAACGCCAGCCCAAGGCACGGGAACCTGTCCATGTCCGGCTTCTCGAAAGTAAGGGCGCCGAGTTGCGTGAAATCCAGTTTCTTGTTTGTCAAGGTCAGCCTTTCCGGGAAGCTGAGCGCCAACTGGATCGGCTCGCGCATGTCAGGATGTCCCATCTGCGCAATCACAGCCCCGTCAGCGAATTCCACCATCGAATGTATGATCGACTGAGGATGCACGACGACATTGATCTTGTCCGGCTCGGTATCGAAGAGCCACTTTGCCTCTATCATCTCGAAACCCTTGTTCATCATGGTAGCCGAGTCGATGGTGATCTTCGCGCCCATGGTCCACTGCGGATGATGGAGAGCCTCGACCCTGGTCGCCTTCGCGATCCTGTCCTTGTCCCAGGTCCTGAACGGCCCGCCGGATGCAGTCAGGTGGATGCGTGTAAGAGGATTGTCCCCGGCCCCCAGAAGGCACTGGAAAATAGCCGAATGTTCAGAATCCACAGGCAGAATCGGCGCATGGTACTTCTTGGCGAGAGCCATGATGACACTGCCTCCGGCCACCAGCGTCTCCTTGTTTGCCAATGCTATAATCTTCCCTGCCTTGATCGCCGCCACCGTCGGTCTGAGACCGCTGAAGCCAACAAGCGCAGTAAGGACTATGTCAATGTCAGTGGCCGCCGCCAGCGCACAGACCGAATCCATGCCCGCAAAGACATTGATATCATGCGGCTGGAGTGCGTCCGCCACCTCCTGATATTTCTCTTCGTTGCAGATTACGACCGCGGCAGGACGAAACTCAAGTGCCTGCTCGATAAGCCTTTGCGAACTGTTGTTGGCCGTAAGCAGATCCACCTGGAACTTGTCCGGATGCTGCCTTACCACGTCCAGTGCCTGACGTCCTATGGAACCTGTCGATCCAAGAACTGCGATATGTCTCAATCTCATCAGAATTTTATGTATTTAGTAGGATCCACGGCCTCGCCCCGGTACCAAAGCTCGAAATGAAGATGGTCACCTGTGGTGAGTGCCCCCGTATTGCCGACCAGGGCAACCGGAGAACCGGCTGAAACCTTGTCTCCCGTTCGTTTCAGAAGTTTCTGGTTATGTTTGTATATGGACACAATGTCATTCGAATGCTGAATCTGTATCGTATAGCCGGAATCATCGCTCCACCCGGCACCGATCACCGTTCCGTCCAACACCGACATCACCACCGAATTCGCAGGAGCGGTTATGTCAATGTAAGGATGCACAAGCGGGTCATATCCCTGAGACACGACACCTTTCAGCGGTGTAAAGAAATGGATACCCTCGATAGGAAGCTTTCTTTCACGACCCTGGACAAGACCGAACCTCTCCTCCTGACGAACAGTCTCTCTGAGCAAAGAGTCCCTCTCATCCAGTTTTTTGCGCTCATCTGCCGACGTCATGGGAGCAGAAGTATTCCTGATGATACTGTCAATGGCAACAGGGTCCGCCCCATCCATCACCCGCTTGAGATTCTCAGTATAGAACTCCCAAGTGTAAATCACATTACGGAGAGAGTCGATGCGAATGGCATTCGTGATTGCAGCCCTCTTCGTATGGCCGTCAGGATAGCCCGGAATGAATGTCCTCAACGGAGTGTACGCTATCAACGAATATGATACTGCCATTATCACCGTTATGACGGATATGACGAGCAGGAACAGGGATGTACGCGTGAACTTTATGACCCACAACTGTTTGTGCGTCATGTCATCCACGAGAGATATCCTGAAATTCTTGACCTTCGGTCCTTTTGGCTGCTTCTGAGACGGCATTGATTATCCGATTTTATTCAGTGTATTACAATTTTTGCTAACTTTGCACAATTATGGACAGAATTATAGGAATAGATTACGGAAGAAAAAGAATCGGTGTGGCTGTAAGCGACCCCCTCCGCATATTCGCATCCGCCCTGGACACTGTACAAAGTGCAAAGATAATAGAATATCTGCAAAATTATTCCAAGCAGGAGACCATTGTACGGTTTGTTGTCGGCTATCCTATAAACATGAACGGGCAACCTTCGGAGGCTGCCGCCGATGTTTCGGTTTTCCTGAAACAGCTCGCAAAAGCATTTCCTGACATTCCGGTATCGCTTGAAGATGAGAGATTTACGTCAGTCTTGGCTCACAGGGCGATGATTGACGGCGGAATGAAGGCTTCCGAGCGCAAAGACAAGGCATCCGTGGACAAAATCAGTGCCGCCATCATCCTGCAGTCATACCTTGACCGCACCAACGGACCTTCTGCAGGTGGCACATCTTTTGAAAATTTGTCCGTGCCGGTTCCCGAGACCCTGTCCAGGAAAGCATCCGGTAGGAAAAGAAGAAAATAAGATATACAGAAATGATACAACCTATTTATTTATATGGCTCTGAAGTGCTCAGGGCCAAAGCTCAAGACGTTGACCTGAACGACAAGGAAGGCATTGCAGCATTGGTGCAGGACCTGAAGGACACTCTCAAGCATTCTGACGGATGCGGACTCGCCGCCCCTCAGATCGGCGTCAGCAAAAGGGCATTGATAGTCGATGGAACAGGCATGACTGACGTCTATGACTACCTTAAGGACTTCAAACGCACGATGCTGAACCCTGTCATCATCGAGGAAAGCGAGAAGGAAACGGTATATTCCGAAGGCTGCCTGAGTATCCCTGGAATTTACTGCGAGGTGAGCAGACCTGCGTCAATGACAGTGGAATATTACAATGAGAACGGCGAGAAGGTAACCGAGAAGTTCGACAAATTCGCATGCAGAATGGTCCAGCACGAGATGTCGCATCTCGTAGGCAACCTGTTCACGGACAACATTGCGCCGATTCGCAAAAAGATGATTAACAGAAAGTTACAGAATATTGCCAAAGGCAAGGTTTCTACACATTACAACACTAAAATCAAATAGTTATGGGAGCATTTCACGCTTATGACATCCGCGGAATATACAACGTGGATTTTGATAAAAATACAGCCTACAAAGTAGGATATTTCCTTCCTGAACTTCTAAAGACAGACAAGGTCCTCGTAGGAAGGGACTGCCGTGTTTCTTCTGACGAGATCCACGAGTATCTGCTCAAAGGCATCACCGACGCAGGTGCTGACGTCTATGACATCGGCCTCAGCACTACCCCGATGGTTTATTTCGGAACCGCGAACTACGGCTTCAAGGCTTCAGTCCAGATTACCGCGTCACACAACCCGAAGGAGTACAACGGAATGAAGGTCTCCTGCGAGAACGCCCTGCCGGTCGGATACGATACCGGACTCGGACAGATCGAGGCTTGGATCAATGCCGGCAAACCGACTCCTGTAGCGGCCACCCCGGGAAAAGTTTTCGAGAAGGACATCCACAAGGACTATCTCGATTTCCTTCTCAAGTACAAGGGCGACTACAGCAACCTCAAGCTCGCGTTTGACTTGTCCAACGGCATGAGTTCCCTCTATGCCAAGGAGATTTTCGGAGCCGACCATGACTACATCTTCGACGAGATGGACGGAACATTCCCTAATCATGAGCCTAACCCGCTGGTCCACAAGAACGTAGTGGCATTGGAAGAACTCGTGAAGAAGACAGGCGCAGATGTAGGTGTCATCTATGACGGTGATGCGGACCGCGTCATGTTCGTGGATGAGAAGGGCAACTTCGTATCGCCTGACCTCATGATTGCCGTACTCGGCCACTATTTCATTGACGAAAGACACGAGCCGGGCATCGTAATCCAGGACATCAGAAGTTCAAAGGCCGTAGGAGAGTATCTCGAGCCTATGGGTGCCAAGATGTTCACTTGGAAAGTCGGAAGGGCCAATGCCGCACGCAAGCTGCGCGAACTTGACGGCGTATGGGGCGGAGAGCTCGCAGGACACTATTATTTCCGCGATTTCTTCTACTCTGACAGCGGTCTTCTCGCATCCATCCTCGTACTCCGCGTTCTTGCGGACATGAAGAAGAAGGGCGTTTCATTCAGCGAACTCATCGGCAGGATTTCCCGATACCAGAACTCAGGCGAAATCAATTTCCGCATTGAGGACAAGCAGGGTGCCATGGAGGCCATCAAGGCTCATTTCGAGAGCCAGGAGAAGCCGACCGCATTCATGGACTTCGACGGTTACAGAGTCGAGTTCCCTGACTGGTGGTTCAATGTAAGACCTTCCAACACGGAGCCTTATCTCAGATTCATCTGTGAAGCTACTTCCAAGGAGGTTCTTGACGCCAAAGTTGCTGAAGTTAAAGAAATTCTCAGGGCAGGATTCGGAGCAGAATAAGAATCCGGCACACATAATTCAAGTTTCGCAGGTTGTCAAACTTGCTGAATATAAGCGGTTTCTAGCACTTGCGAAACTTGAGCACATAAGTTTAATGACGATGACTATAAAGACCTTAACCCTTTCCTTTGTGTGTGTTCTTGCCCTGGGCTCCGTCCGGGCACAAGCACAACAACAAGATACATTGATAAGCAAGAGCAGAGCTTCGATTCTGGTTCCGCGTCCTGCTCTGCAGCCGATAAAGTCTCTGGACCCGAGTTCAGCGACTCCTATTGACACTCTCGATACGGGAAATCCCGCCGTCAAGATTCTCCTGCTGGAGAATTTCACATGGAAGTATTACAAGGACCCTTCCGCATCGCTCCAGTCGGAAATATACAACACTTATTGGGATGATGTTTCTCCGAATCCCTACAGAATGGATGTCAAGGACCTTCAGGATGATATTTCATTGTGGCTGGTGGACTCGCTCGGCGGGTATCATTGTCCTTATCAGACAAAGGTCTATTCTCCTTTCGGATATCGTCGCGGACGCAGGCATAATGGTGTCGATCTGCCTCTGAAGACAGGCACTCCGGTAGTTGCCGCCTTCTCCGGAAAGGTCAGGATGTCAAGGTATTACAAGGGTTTCGGCAATCTTGTCGTCATTCGTCACGAGAACGGGCTCGAAACTTTCTACGCCCATCTTTCGAAGCGTCTTGTCAATGTCGGTGATTGGGTTTCTGCAGGACAGCAGATAGGTCTCGGCGGTTCGACCGGCAGATCTACCGGCGCCCATCTCCATTTCGAGACAAGGTACTGCGGTTTCGCTTTCGACCCCCAGTGGATCATTGACTTCGAGTCCGGCACTCTGCGTCATCGTCTTTTCATCCTGAAAAAGAGGTTCCTGAATGCCGGCAGCAAGTACTTCCCTACCGATGATGAGGAGGACTATCTCATCATGAAAGAGGATTCGACCATGTATGCCGCACGTGCGGCGGAGCAGGAACTTCGTGAGAAGGAGGCTGCGGCGCGTGCCGCCGAGCTTGCCAAGGCACAGTATTACAAGATCCGCTCCGGCGATACGCTGGGTTCGATTGCCATAAAGTATCATACCACTGTGAGCAAGCTTTGCGCCCTGAACGGTATCACGACGAGGACGACTCTCCGCATCGGAAGGTCAATACGTGTAAGATAATATCCGGTTCACCAATCGAGTAGGAAGAAAACTGCTTAGTTTTCTTCCTACTTTCGTTTTCCAACCTCTCACACCATCATAAGTGCGGTCCCGCCTATGTTATTCAGGCGGGACCTTTTCGTTTATGTTCGCCGTCCTTTCCGTTCTCCGCCACATGCGTGACCTGAATTTGAAGAAGGCCTGCTGGATCAGCAATTTCATTTTTACTGACGGTACCAGGAGTGCCGTGTGTGCCGGTGAGGCTGCCGGTGTCTGCGACAAGTGCGGTTTCTGTATGGCCGGCGAGGAGAGGGCTGTCATGGATCTGGCGCCTGACACAATCAAGGCCGGCATGACACTGAGGGTGAGATAGTTTGCCGCGGCGGGACGATGTTGACGGCGGGACGGCGACAGTTCTGACTCAGTGCCAGCCCCGTGGCGGGACGACGAAACAGTGACAGTTCTGACCCAGTGCCAGCTCCGTGGCGGGACGACGCCACACTTAATTTTGTAATAAGCTGAAAATCAAATATTTGAATTTTAGGGCGTGGAATTTCGACCAAAAAAAGGCCGCAATTTCACGCCACTTATAAACACCTATTGATTATCAATAACTTACAAAGACGCCCGTGGCACCGTCCCGCTCATACAGTGTAAGCGTCTCCGCGGTTACTGCCCTCCTAGCGCGTCGAAAGCGTCTGTGCGGTTACGAAAATCTCCGCACTAGTAATTGATGATGCGGAGCTCGTCGGGAGAGTAGAGAATACTGTCAATGAAATCAGGCGCAATGTGCGCAAGAGCGATAAACGCGAGCAGCATTGTCAATGCCAGTAAAACGGCTCCTATGCAGGACCATTTCAGCACCTTCTGCCAGTTCGGCTTCTTCTTGGAAAAACGACCTGGCATGGTCTTGATGACCTTACCGGACTTGTCAGACGCAGATTTGGCCACCGGTGAAGCCGATGCACTTGAACCATTATCCGCATTACCCTGCCCAGCCGCCGGCATGTCACTCCCGGACTCAGCTGCGTCACCCTCTCCTGCAACAACAGCCCCGGCAGACTCTCCAACTTTTGCAGACGTGGCAGCATCTTCAGCCTCAGCAGACTCTTCGACCTTCTGACCAGCCACAGGACTCTCAGTCGCATGTACCTGTCCGTCCACAACATCCACAGCCGCATCGAGACATTCGCCAGAAACAACAGTCGTCACCGCATCAACCTTCTGACCAGCCGCATCAGCACCCTCTCTGTCAGAAACACTGTCAATGTCATTGTCAGCCGCCTCAGAAGCCTCAGCACCAGATTCATTGTCAATGATATCCGACGGAGCAGCCTTAGACTCAGCACTCGCATTGACCTGAGAACCGGAAGCCGGAACCTCTGTGGCCTCCACCTGAGAGCCGTTGGCATCCCCAGTCTTGGCAGCTGAAGAAGCCGCCTCATTATCATCAGAAGCAACGGCCTCAGCAGCAGAATCTTTTCCGGACCACATCCCGGCATTGACATCAGAAACACTTTCGACATCAGATGTCCCGGCAGTACGGACTCCGGCATCAACATTCTCTGTATCAGAACTTTCTACATCCACGGCGACTCCAGACTCCTCTGACGGCACCTCAGTCTCCACAGAAGGCGCAACGGCCGACTCAGAAACCGGCACCTCACGGACAGGTATATTGACCTTCACGGCAACATTGGCCTCAGAAGGAAGGAAATCGTGAACCGAATCAGTAGTAACATTGACATTGACCTCACCCGCAGCGGTTTCTTCCGGATTCAGTATTCCGCGAAGCGCCGCCATTGTCGCGGAAACTTCCGCAGGCGTCTCCTCGTGCGTTTTCAGCGAAATCGGTTCGAGGCCGAATCCTTCAGGATAGATATCCAGGTCTTCGTCAGCTACGAAGAAGAAATAGTTCTCTCTCGTCGCGCGAAGTTTGCCGAGTCCGGGGAAGACGATCGACTTGCGGGTCTCAAGAACGTGACGCATCTCGTGGAGGAACTCGCGGATAATGCGCGAAGCAGTCTCGATATCGAGGTTATTGCATTTCGCGTAAAAATCAATGAGACGACTGTCGTCTCCAGTGCCCTTCTGCCTGAAACTCAGCCTCTTATATGGCGGATTTATGGTATAGCCCTTATCAGAGAAAACAGAAGGAACCATCTCGGCGACGAATGTTCCGACGCCGGGCAGAGAGACTTCATCTTTGTCAAGAATCAGTTCCTTGACCATTTTGGACAGGAGATCTATATCCATATCAATTTCAGATTACGCAAGTGTTCCCTAAAGGCAGCACTCTTAAAACGATTATAGCGAAAAACAGGCTTGAAAATGTCTAAAACACGATAAAAATCATAACTGATTAAGTTTCAGAGCAATATCTTTTATCGGGATGATTCTTGCAGTCTGTTTCCGAACTTTTCTGCACAAAGTTAGCAAAAAAATGCAAAAAAAATTTGGAAACAAAAGATTTTGTCGTACCTTTGCAATCCCGAAACAAAACAACGGGTAACAAATTCCTGAATAGCTCAGTTGGTTAGAGCATCTGACTGTTAATCAGAGGGTCCCAGGTTCAAGTCCTGGTTCAGGAGCAAAAGTTTGGGAGCATAGCTCAGTTGGTTCAGAGCGTCTGCCTTACAAGCAGAGGGTCGGGGGTTCGACTCCCTCTGCTCCCACTAGAAAGGATGGCTATTCAGTCATCCTTTTTTCGTATCCGGCAAGCGCATGAATAGCCGCAAATAGTTTATGCAGGCCAACGGAAAATTCCGTTCACACCTGCGCAGGGTCCGGAGCGAGATACTGACGACATTGAAAACAACGGATCATATGGATTTTGACAACAGCGTTTCCCTAACGACGGACAGGGTACTGAATATCACCTCGGAGCTCGGACCCGAGGAATTTGCAGCCAAAGTTCTGGCGGCAATCCCGTCTGATGTCAAGTCCGGCAACCTCGGCTGCGGCCGTATCCTCGCCGACTACTCGATAATGATCCAGACAAGGTACGTCCTCTGCGACATCTACGAAGAAGGACCGGAAAACCTCGAAGATAGCGACCAGCCAATTGGCAAAAACGCAGAAAGTGCAGCAATCACGGATAAAGTCAATGCTGCCGTGCCGAAAACGGAAAACGGCACTCCCGCCGGAAATGCCCGACAGAAATACCGTATAGAGCTCAAATATGGCAAGATGAACAGCCGCATCGCAGACATCCTCTACTGCGGAATGTTCCTGGCAGCATTCTGGTTCGCAGGAAACATGACCATCTACACCGGAATCCTCGCAGCCCTGCTCGTCGTCGCAGCCGGCTATCTCCTCATCTCATCCGCCAGATACAAGTTCGGCAAAAAACAATGCGGGGAAATCGCCGAAAGCATCGAAAAGACGCTGGGCGCGTAACTGACGTCTAAAAAAGCCCCTCAGGGATTTTCATCGTAAGCACCTGGTGTTCTTCGTCAATGTCAATGACAAGTTCATCATGGAGCGGAATCATGGCCTGCTCGCCGGAAGCCATATCTACGTAAAGGCAAGGGTTGCCCGGAATGTCCTCAAAATCAGAAATCGTTCCGCAGTCAGCACCCTGCTCGTCACAAAGCTTCCATCCCACCAACATTGAAAAATCCCCTTCTCCTTCTTCCATCACATCCTCATAACAGGCAGCATTGACATAAACAGGCTGTCCCACAATCTCTTCCGCATCCTCGAAAGAGCGAATATCGTTCAGTCGGACCAATGCCTTGTCGGTGCCTCTCCGGACGAGAGTTTCGATAAAAAAAGGAACCGGCAGTCCATCGGAATAGATGAACACCGGTTCGTGAATGTCAATGTCAGCGGGCAGGATATCGCGGAAACTCATAAGAATTTCCCCATCAGTGCCGTTCGATTTTACAATCCTGGCGGCCTGAATCAGATCAATGCCCTCCAACATGGAATTAAGCCTCCTGTGCAGGTGCTTCTGCAGCTGCTTCCTCAGCAGCCTTTGCGGCAGCAGCCTCTTCAGCCTCAGCCTTCTTCTTTGCGAGAGCCTCAGCCCTAGCCTCGTTAACCTTTACCTCAGCAGCCTCAGCAGCCTTTGCCTTGTCAGCGGCAGCCTTGTCAAGACCAAGTTTCTTAGCCTCGATCTTAGCGTCTCTCTGAGCTTTCCAGTCAGCGAACTTCTTGTCAGCCTGCTCCTGTGTAAGAGCGCCCTTGGCTACACCACCTGCGAGATGCTTCTTGAGGAGAACACCTTCGTAAGAGAGAATACGACGGGCTACGAGTGTTGGTTCTGCACCAACGTTAAGCCATGCCAATGCTCTCTCGCCATCGAGGACGATAGTTGCAGGGTTTGTGTTAGGGTTGTAAGAGCCGATCTGCTCAATGTAACGACCATCGCGTGGTGAGCGTGCGTCTGCCACTACAATGTGGAAGAATGCGAAATTCTTCTTACCGTGGCGCTGAAGACGAATTTTAACAGCCATTGTGAATCTGTTTTATAAATTAATAATAATAGTTAATATGCTCTACCCGAGAGCGGACGCAAATATAGTAATAATTTTCTTTTCAGGCAAGCCCTCCAGTACAGGCGAAAGGAACGACAAAACCTGGAGCCTGCGAGCCTCCTCTAAGGATATGCCCCTCGAACGCATATAGAACTGCTCATTCTCGTCGAGCGAACCCACCGTGGCGCCGTGCGAGCAGACCACGTCGTCGGCATAGATTTCGAGCTGCGGAGAACTCTGCACGAAAGCATTCTCGGACAGCAGCAGGCTGTGATTCTCCTGCAGCGCCTCCGTCTTTTCAGCCCCTGCGGCCACATAGACCAGTCCTTCGAACTTCACCCTCGCCTCATCTTCGGCCAATCCCTTAAACAGCTGATGCGATACGCACCCCGCGCACAGATGCCTTACCGTGATGCGGAAATCCACCTTCTGCTCCCCGCAGCAAGCATAGACGCCCGTCAAATCCAGTTCCGCACCCTCTCCGGCCAATTCATACACCACCTCGAAACTTCCGCTGACACCGCGAGGCACCACGAATGCGGCGCTGCGTTTCTCGCCAGCCTCGAGCCTAACCACCGGAGGAAGGACAGTCTCTCCCAATATGTATATTTCCCTATTCATCGATTCCCTCAAATCCGTTAGCTTCTATCTGCGAAATCAATTCCCGACCAGCGGTCTTGACTATACGTCCGTCCTTAAGCACGTGAACCACATCGGGAACTATGTATTCGAGCAATTTATGATAATGCGTAATGATAATCGAGGCAGTCTGAGGCGAGCGAAGCGCATTGACTCCCTGAGCCACTATCTTAAGCGCATCCACATCCAATCCGCTATCCGTCTCGTCCAATATCGAAAGCACCGGCTCAAGCATAGCCATCTGGAATATCTCGCAACGCTTCTTCTCTCCCCCGGAGAACCCCACGTTCACATCACGCTTGGCCAAATCGCTGCGCATCTGCACCAGCGCCATCTTCTCCTTCAGCAGCTTGAGGAATTCGGCAGGCGAAAATTCATCCTGTCCCTGAGCCTTCCTCTTCGAAGAAAGCGCAGCCTTCATAAAGTTCACGAGGCTCACTCCAGGTATCTCGATAGGGTACTGGAAACTCAGGAAAAGTCCTGCCCAAGCACGCTCCTCCGGGCTCATCGCGAGAAGATCCATCCCGTTATAGACGACGCTGCCCGCTGTCACCTCGTAATGCGGCTTTCCGGTAAGCACTGCGCCCAAAGTGGATTTGCCCGCACCGTTAGGACCCATCACTGCGTGAACCTCGCCGCGATTTATCGTCAGGTCCACCCCGTGCAGAATCTCCTTTCCGTCGACATTGGCCTTCAAGCCCTTTATTTCCAAAAGCACTTCACTCATACTCTATTCTCCTTTTTTATAAGTCTTTACCCAGCTGTATAAAGACCAAATTCCATTTATCAAATACAATGCGCACACTATAGGCATAAAGACGTGCCCTACCTTTATGTGCAAAATTATCTGCGTGACATTCACCACCAGCCACGCTATCCAGCAATCCCATTTCTTCAGGGCCGACAGCAGCTGCGCCAGCAGGATCAGCGACGTGACGCAAGCATCCAGATAAGGGATCGGGTCCCCTAATGCCAATTTTTCCAAAAACCAGCCCCACAGCCCTGCCAGCACGAACACCGACGCTATGGCCAATCCTCTCTGCGGCCAAGTGAGCGCCGTAACCTTCAAGTTATTATGGCCAATCGCAGATTCCTCCTCCGCCCTCGGATGGGTCCAGCGCCAATGCCCCAGCAGATTGATGCACAGGGATATGGGCTGCAAGAACAGACTGGCATAGAGATGCTTGTTCCAGAACATCAATGCCAATGCGAACGTGTACAGATATCCCACCCAGAAATTATATTTACTGTTCCTACCTGCGAGAAACACGCAGGTAAGTCCCAGAACAGATGTGATTATATCCAAATAGTTCATACTCTACTAACCTACAGTTCCTTCAAGCGAAATGGAGAGCAGCTTCTGCGCCTCCACGGCAAATTCCATAGGAAGCCTCTGCAGTACATCCTTAGCATAGCCATTGACTATCAGTCCCACAGCCTCCTCCGGTCCTATTCCGCGCTGCGCGCAGTAATATAGCTTCTCTTCACTGATTTTCGATGTGGTAGCCTCGTGCTCCACCACCGCGCTTGGATTCATACTCTTTATTACCGGAAAAGTGTGAGCTCCGCACTGCGAACCTATCAACAGGGAGTCGCACTGCGAGTAATTCTTCGCACCATCCGCGCCACGACCCATCTGCACGAGTCCACGATAGGAATTCTCGCTATGTCCCGCACTGATGCCTTTCGACACGATACGGCTTTTCGTGTTCTTTCCTATGTGAATCATCTTCGTGCCAGTGTCGGCCATCTGATAATTGTTCGTGAGAGCCACGCTATAAAATTCCGAAGAGCTGTTATCTCCTTTCAGTATGGTAGAAGGATATTTCCAAGTAATGGCCGAGCCCGTCTCCACCTGAGTCCAGCTCAAGTGCGAGCCCTCGCCCTTACAGATACCCCTTTTAGTCACCAAGTTAAGTATGCCTCCACGGCCCTGCGCATCGCCCGGATACCAGTTCTGCACCGTGCTGTACTTTACGTCGGCACCGGCCTCCACCACGATTTCCACTACGGCTGCGTGAAGCTGGTTCTCATCGCGCATAGGCGCCGTACAGCCCTCCATATAGCTCAGGGTCGAGCCCTCGTCGGCGACGATGAGGGTGCGTTCGAATTGGCCCGTACCACTAGCGTTAATCCTGAAGTAGCTGGAAAGGTCCATCGGGCACTTCACCCCCTTAGGGATGTAGCAGAAAGAGCCGTCGGAAAAGACAGCGCTGTTAAGGGCGGCGTAGAAATTATCGCCGACCGGGACCACACTGGCCAAATACTTGCGCACCAGGTCCGGATATTCGCGTACTGCCTCCGAGAATGAGCAGAAGATGATGCCTTTCTCGGCCAATGTCTTTCTGAAGGTGGTGGCCACGCTCACCGAGTCGAACACCGCATCGACGGCTACGTTAGAATAGGCCTTCCCCGCGAGAAAGTCCCTTTCCTTCAGCGGAATGCCCAGCTTGTCAAAAGTCTTTTCGAGCTCCGGGTCTATCTCGCGCTCATCGCTCGTGCGAGTCTTGGGGGCGGCGTAGTAAACTATGTCCTGAAAGTCTATCTTCGGCAGCTTGACGTGCCCCCAAGTGGGTGGAGTCATCTCCTGCCAGCGTCTAAACGCATCCAAGCGGAAAGAGAGGAGCCAGTCCGGCTCCCCCTTCCGCTCGGAAATCATACGGATAATGTCTTCGGAAAGTCCCTTGGGCACATATTCCTGCTCTATATCCGTAACAAAACCTTCTTTATATTCTTTAGAAGCTAATTCTTTTAATTCCTCGTTCATTTACGAGCAAATATACGCATTTTTTACTGAACGTAAGCGCTTCCGTCTTCTATCGCAGCGGTAATTCCCGCCTTGATGCTGGACCAGTAGGAATTGTTGTCTACGTGACACAGTTCGAACACCATAAGTCCGTCGGTATTCTTAAGGCACCAATGCGCCGCCTCGCCCGGGTCGAAATCGATTCCTGCCACGGTATAAGAACCATACATCCGGCAATCGCCCTTAATATAATTCTTACCCATAGACAGCTGATATGATACTGTCTCTCCATTATATTCCGGAAACAGCTTCTTCATATAGGCTCCATTCTGGAACACGTCCAGGTACTTCGCGAATCCAGTCTTGTAGTAGTCCTGAGTAGCCCACCAGTAACTTCCGGTAAGATTCTTCTTATCCGAAGCCCAGTTCTGACCGGTGCTCCAGAGTGGCCACCACGACGCGGCCCAATACTCGAACTTACAATCCGGCCTTATGGCCTTTATGCGTCTGCCGATTTCCTCCACATAACTTGTTATTACGGACGTACGCCACTCGACGAACTGATTCCACTGCGGTCCGAACACGTCCTTACCATCGTCGGTGACCCTATAGAGGTCTCCCGGCCAATTCTTTACCATCACGCCCATAGCTTTTTGGAAGGCTTCGCGAGTGGTCTCGGAAAAATCCGAATGGTAATTCTGATAACGGCAGTAATCGAGCGTAAAGGAATCGACGTCGTATTTAGTGACGATTTCCTCGACCACATCCATAACGAACTGTCTTACGAAAGCGTCGGCAGGATTAAGGAATGGGAAGATGCCGTCGTTAGGGTTATTTCTAATATCAGTCACTCCGGCCGATGAGAGTATCTCCTGGCAGTAACGACCTTCGAAGTCGGAGTCTTTATATTTAGCCGTCTCGCCCAGTCCATAGGTCGGGAACACGGTCATAGCAGCACCGAGGCGTATGCCGTTAGCGTGACACTGCTCTATAAAGTACTGCAGGTAATCGAAATTACGAGTAATACCGTTATACTCAGTACGCATAGGGAGAATGTCCGACTCGTAAAGCACGCCGCCTTCCATCAGCTTCACCTCGAGGATAATCTCGTTGAAGCCGTTGTTCTTTATTCTCTTCACCCAAGTCTTGATGTCTCCTTTCGTGCGAAGTCTGCTCCAATTGACTGTAGCGCTCACCCACAACGAACGATCCTTCTCGACCTTCGGAGTCGGCTCAGGTTCCGGAGTAGGTTCCGGATCAGGATTTGGTTTCGGGTCGGGATTTGGGACTACCGGACCGGGGTCAGGTGTCGGAATAGGCGCAGTGGGCTTATCACATGCAGAGAAAAGCACGCACACGCAGAGAAGTGCTGTCAATACCCTTTTCATTTACATTCCTTCTTATAACGGTCGATTCCGCTCTTGATCTTATCCCAAAGATCGTTGCTGACTATCTGGCAAAGGTCGAAGACCATCAGGCCCTGCGTATCGCGAAGGCACAGATAGCAAGCGTCATCAAACTGCTCGAGATGGTTTATGGCGTAGATGGAGCCCTCCACGGTGCAAGCGTCGCCGATATCACGATTGGCCCGCATAAGTCCGAACTCGATGGATTCGTTATCTTCGATGCCCCAAACCTTTTCGAGGTAGGTTCCGGTAATGAACACGTCGAGCTGGTCGGCAAAAGCCGCCTTATAATAGTTCTCGTCGGCCCAGTTAAGGCCCTCGTACCACTTGATGTCAGGTGAACCCCAGTTCTGGCCGTTACGATAGATGGCGTGCAGCCAAGAAGCGGCCCAATACTCGAGCTTGCAGTCCGGACGGAGCTCGTCTCTAAGCAGCTTAACCTGCTCGATAAAGTCTCTTATGACTATTCCGCGCCAAGTCCACCACTGTTTGTAGTATTTGCCCGGAATCTCCTCTCCGTCGGGTCCGTAAGTGAAGATTTCCTGAGGGAAGGCCTTCAATTCGTGTCCCAAGTACTTTTCGAAAGCGACTCTCGAGCTGTCCGAGAAATCGGTCTTTCCTCCGGGGTAACGACAATAATCCAGACACAACGCGTCTATGTCGTACTGCGAGAGCACCTCGCTAAGAGTTCTAAGGCCGTAGTCCTGGCTATATTTCAAGCAAGGGTTCAGGTTCACGCCCACTTCGGACAGGTCGTCCTCGAGTTTCATCATACCCGCCGGTGTGTATTCCACGCAGGTGTATTGGCGAAGTTCAGGGCGTTCATAAACCGCTCCGAACTGTTTGCAGGCGACACCGACCGAAAATGGAGCTACCGATGCCATCACCTTGATGCCACGTTTATGTGCCTGCTCTATGAAGTAGCCGAGATAATCCCAGCCCCTGTTTTCGAGCACAAAGCCATACTCGCCCTTGAATTCAGGCAAAAATTCGCTGTTATAAAGCACAAATCCGTCGGCACCTTTCACATCCACACAGACCTGATTGAATCCCGTGGCCTTTATCTTATCCAGATACCAGTCCACTGAATCCTTAGTCGCAAAACGCTGAAAATTAGCGTCGGAACATATCCAGGCCGTGATAGTCTTCTCTTTAGAATGGTTTTCTCTGCCACAGCCCGCAAAAACCGCAGCCGCAGCAGAGAAAACTATTGCCATAAAGATTAGACGACTACACAATCTCGCGCTTAATCTCATATCTTGCTATTACGATTGTACCTCCCAAAAGCAGAACCTGTCCCTTGTCGTTTGCAGCATCGTAAACATAAGCTGCAGAAGGAATGACCTGAGAAGCACTGAAATACTGAGTCTTGAGAAGATAGTGGTTCTCCTCGTCGGCAGGGTCATTGCTCTGAATGGTGATGTATACCTCAGGCCATCCTGTAGAAGCCGTGATGACATAAGGAGTACCATTAAGCATAAATGCCTTTATGTGTCCTGTAGAATAATTACCATACTGAGCATTTCCTTCAGGAATTCCTGCGCCCTGAACGCCCGG
>OQWM01000840.1_pt1 | contig 20525 bp, 21 predicted proteins | sample 1691531 | NCBI WGS metagenome assembly OQWM01 (sample SAMN03418257, study PRJEB22391) | human gut metagenome | biome: human-gut; feature: organic feature; material: feces | host: Homo sapiens | place: Tanzania | collected 2013-01
TCTACGTAAATATTTTGCTCATTATGGCTATGACGGCTATGTACTGCAGATAGACGTCAAAGGCTACTATCCACACATGCGGCATGATGTGGCGAAAGCTGTATTTAAAAGAGCTTTGCCACCTGACGTGTACGAGATGGCCGTAAAAGTTTTAGATAGACAGTACGCAGGTGACGTCGGCTACAATCCTGGCAGCCAGATGGTGCAGATAGCAGGCATCAGCGTATTAGACAGGATAGACCATTATATCAAAGAACGCTTGCACGCTAAATACTATCTACGTTATATGGACGACTTTCTCGTTATCCATCACGACAAGGTAATACTGGAATTTTATCTCTACGAAATAAAGAAACAGTTAGCTCTTCTAGGCTTTTCCGTCAGTGAGAAGAAAACAACAATTAAACCCATCAAGCATAAATTTCGTTGGTTAGGCTTCGACTGGCGCCTGACGATAACAGGCAAAATAATCGCCAGCGTAGACCCTGTGAGAGTCAAGCACGAGCGGCGCAAACTAAAGCGTTTGGTAAGGCTTGCGGCAGGGAACAAAATTTCACGTGACAAAATGGCTGAATGTTACGCCAGCTGGCGTAATCATGCGGGCAAGGGCAACAGCTTTAGACTCTTGCAACGCATGGATAAATTTTATAATTCTCTGTGGAAGGGAGGTGAAAGGCATGAGACTCGAAAAGGCACAAAATATCTGCGCAGAGCAGGAAGTAGCTGCGCAGGCGGCAGAACTGGCACAGCTGAAAGCAGATCAGGAATACATCGGCATGATGACCGGTGTAGATTTAGAAGAAACGGAGGAACCGAACCATGAGCAAGAAGTATAATCTGGTGAAAAAATATTACGAACAGGGACTGTGGAGCAAAAAACGCATCCGTGATGCCGTACTTAAAGAATGGATCACGGAGGAAGAGTACGAAATTATCACGGGCGAAAAATACGAGGTGCAACATGAATTATAAGCTATTCTTTGAATCTTTCTTGGCTGCTGGGAAAACATTATATGCGGGGTGGAACTACAAGGTGACTGCGGCAGCTATCCTAGCGATTCTTCTTCATAAGCACGCTATCCTGTTCTATGCATTTTCATTACTAGTTTTCCTCGACTGCCTGACAAAGTGGATTGCCATTGCAAGCAATCATCTGCAGCAGCAGGGTGATGGCAATCCGTCACTGTGGCAGGCGTGCTGCGCCATTCCTGCCGCACGCGCAGCTGGCGAAATCAAAAGCGAGGTGATGAAGCATCGCTTCTTGGGTAAAATCTGCGTATATCTGTTATGCGTTATGGCAGCTGCCAGCGCAGACCTTATTATGGTAGAGTTAGCTCAACCAACTTGGGCCGTGGGAACCATCATCGGCTACTTGACGGCGACCGAGTTATTGAGCATCGTTGAAAACCTCGATGCTGCAGGTGTCGAAGCTGCCCAGGGCTTGGTTGCAATTATTAAAAAGAGGGTGTAAAAATGTTAGGCGAATTGAGCAGAAACTACGAATCTAACGGCGAACCTGGCTGCATTTCTAGCGGCTTAGGCGACGCCGGGGGTAAGAGCTATGGAATGTATCAGATGGCGAGCAGATGCGGAGTCGTGGACGATTACGTTCAATGGCTGCATAATAACGGTTATTGGTTTGGCGAAAACTTGGCGGAGCATCCTGTTGGCAGCATTGCTTTCGATGAAATGTGGCGTTGGCTGGCGTACAGCGCCAACAGAAACGATTTCATCGAATCACAACATAATTACATCAGGGATGCATATTACAAACCCGCTGTTGCAGCCTTGCGTAACGCAATGTATGACGTAGAGGGCAAACATAACAGCGTGATGCGTGATGTTGTTTGGAGCCGCGCCGTCCAATATGGCGTAGGTAATATTGTCGAGATGTTTGCGACAGCGTGCAACAAGCTGGGCTATCCAAACCTTAGCTATGTCGACGCGAAAGAATATGACAAACGCATGATTAAGGCAATCTATTTTGATGTGTGCAGCACGCCTGAATGGACGAACGGTAGCCCCAGCCTTAGAGAAGGCCTGTATAGCAGATTTAACCGCGAATGCCAGGACGCATTAGAACGGCTGGAGGGATGATATGTATGCTAAGGGACAGCGCGAAATTATTGTGTTTGGGTACGCTGTTGCTGTTGCTGTTTTGCTTTGCATTATTGGGTATGTGTCGAGCAGCGGCTGCGGCCGCATCGGCGCAGACACAGCAAGAGACAATGGCACAAGTGCCGCTGAGCAAGCTCAGAGAGCTGCAGAACTTAATCAACAGGCAGGAGCCGAGGTTAGAACAGCTGCAGGAGCAGTTGAGCGGGCAGAGCAACACGCTGGCCGAACAGCAGCGCTCAATCGACAGGCTCGGGCAGGAGTTAGCGACTGCCAAAAGCTCGTTGAGCAAATCAGAGCTGATAATCAGCGAGCAAAACAAATCATTGACGAGCTTATCGGTAACGCTCAAGCAGGAGCAGCGCAGGACGGAACGCGTTAAACGCCAGCGCCTACTTTGGCAGATTATTGCCGGCGGTGCATTCATGGCGCTAATTGAAAAGAATTAAAAATAAGTGACAAATTAGTAAAGGGCAGCCGAATTTTCGACTGCCCTTCTTTTTTTATTAAGCAAACATGATATAATATTAGAAGATTACTTCCGTCCGATTATTTTAATACCTTTCGTGTGGCGAGCGGTGAAACCTTTGCGTGGGCGTCCGCCTAGGCGCTTGTCAATGGCATTGTAGGCATGATCTAGACTATAGTAGATATTATCGTCTCCATCAATCATCCAGCCGCCAGCATAACGGCTGATGCGCAAGCCTCTGTAATGGTATTTTGGTAATTGAGCGGTTGAATCACTAAAAGTTAAACGCATAATAAAACTCCTCTATTTTTGTAGGTGATATAATGATAAAAAGTGATATTTATGATGTTGGCGATTTGAATGTGGCGGCGGAGGAAATCGACCTCAAGAACCCTAAGACGAACCGCAGAAATGCCGGCTTTACCGACGAGGAGCGCGGCAAGTTCCGCGAGCTGAAGGCAGCAGGCTTTACTGACACCTTCCGCTATCTGCATCCGGAAGAGGTGAAGTACAGCTGGTGGAGCTATCGCTTCAAGGCGCGTGAGAAGAACGCAGGCTGGAGAATTGACTATTTTATGGTGTCGGACAGAATTGCCGAGAAGGTGCAGAGCGCTGAGATTCATAACGATATTTTTGGCAGTGACCATTGCCCGGTGAGCATTGAGCTGGACATCGAATAAAGTGTGATAAGTAAAGGTGTGGACATAGAATAACCGGAAGGGGGTACAGGCAGATGGGAAAATTTGTTAATCCTAACAATAGTGCATTTCAATCTGCAATTGATGCTGAAATCTATATAGATAAAACTGGTTTGATAGAGTTTACAAACAGAGTGCTTGGAACACCGCAGGGCTTTATCTGCAACAGCCGTCCGCGCCGCTTTGGCAAATCTTTTGCGGCTAATATGCTTGCAGCGTATTATAGTAGGGGCTGTGACTCTAAAGAATTATTTTCTGGTTTAGGTATAGAAAAAAATGCTGATTTCGACAAGTATCTTAACCAGTATGATGTTATTCATTTTGATGTACAGTGGTGTCTGATGATGGCAGGCAAGGTTGAAGAAACTGTCGACTTCATCTCCAAGACTATCTTAAAGGAGCTGAGGGAGCTTTATGGGACGCTGATTGCCGCAGATGTGCAGCAGGTGGCCGATGCTCTTTCTGATATCAATGCTGCAACAGGCAATAAGTTTATTATTATTATTGACGAGTGGGATGTGCTTATCAGAGACGAAGCTGCCAATAAAGCTGTTCAAGAGGAATATATTAATTTTTTACGTGGACTCTTTAAGGGAACAGAGCCGTCTAAGTATATTGCGTTGGCATATCTGACAGGTATTTTGCCTATAAAGAAGTATAAAACGCAATCAGCATTAAATAATTTTCTGGAATATACGATGCTAAATCCGGGAATGCTGGCTCCGTTTATCGGCTTTACGGAAGCGGAGGTTGCGTTGCTGTGTGCCAAATACCATAAGGATTTTTCAGAGGTCAAGCGTTGGTATTATGGTTATCTTTTGGGCGATTATCATGTTTATAATCCTTGTGCAGTTGTTAATTTGATTTTCCAAGGGACATTTCAGAGCTATTGGACGCAGACAGGCACATATGAATCCATTTTGCCTTTAATCAGCATGGATTTTGATGGATTGCGTACAGCGATTATAGATATGCTTGCTGGTGCTTCTGTCGATGTTACGCCATACTTTTTCCAGAATGATATGGTGAGCTTTAGGGATAAGGATGATGTGCTGACTTTGCTGATACATCTTGGATATCTTGGCTTTGACCAGCTGCGCAAGCAGGCATTTATCCCTAATGAAGAGATTCGTTTTGAATTCGCTATGGCGACAAAATTGAATAAGTGGAATGAGCTGATTAATTTTCAGCAAGAGTCTCGTAGCTTAGTGACGGCAGTTTTGCAGAAGGATGAAGAGGCTGTAGCTGAGCTGTTGGAGAAAATTCATAATCAATATACTTCTGTAATTAAATATAATGACGAAAATTCTTTGAGCAGTGTGCTGACTATTGCTTTTTTAGGTACAATGGAGAATTACTTTAAGCCTGTAAGAGAATTGCCGACTGGACGTGGCTTTGCTGATTTCGTATATATTCCCAAGCAAGAGTACAGAGGTGATTATCCTGCTTTAGTTGTAGAGCTGAAGTGGAATCAGTCAGCCGACACTGCCTTGAAGCAGATCAAAGAGAAAAAATATACGGAGTCGCTTGCAGAATACGCTGGCAGCTTGCTTTTGGTAGGCATTAATTATGATAAGAAAACTAAGGAGCATGTTTGCGTTATAGAAGAAGCGATTAAGTAGAGCAAGAGATTTTTAGTTAAGCTGGAAGGGAAACAACATGGACTTTAAAATTCAAGCCCCCTTCGAGCCTGCCGGCGACCAGCCGCAGGCAATTGAGAAGCTGGCGGAGGGCGTGGAAAAGGGCTTGCGCACGCAGGTTTTGCTGGGCGCGACGGGTACAGGCAAGACCTATACGATTGCGCAGGTGATTAACAAGGTGCGTAAGCCGACGCTGGTTATCGCGCACAACAAGACGCTGGCAGCACAGCTGGCAAGCGAGCTGAAGGCGTTCTTCCCGGAGAATGCTGTGGAATATTTTGTTTCCTATTACGATTATTATCAGCCGGAGGCGTATATTCCCCAGTCCGACACGTATATCGAGAAGGATGCGTCGATTAACGATGAGATTGATAAGCTGCGCCATAGTGCGACGAGTGCGCTGTTCGAGCGCAGGGACGTTATCATCGTGGCGAGTGTTTCCTGCATTTACGGCTTGGGCGCACCGCAGGAATATTATGATATGGTGCTTTCGCTGCGCCTTGGCCAGACGATTGACCGCCAGCGCATTCTGCATAAGCTGGTGGAGATTCAGTATACGCGTAACGATATAGATTTCAAGCGCGGCACCTTCCGTGTGCGCGGCGATGTGATTGAGGTTATTCCGGCGGCGTATGGCGAGAAGGCTGTGCGTATCGAGATGTTCGACGATGAGGTCGACCGTATTGTGGAGTTCGACGTGCTGACAGGCGAGATTCTGGCGCAGCGCAACCATGTGGCGATTTTCCCTGCGTCCCACTATGTGACGAGCCGCGAGAATCTGGAGCGGGCGATGGGCGATATCCGCGAGGAGCTGGGCGAGCGCTTGGAATATCTCAACGAGCATTACAAGCTGCTGGAGGCACAGCGCTTGGAGCAGCGCACGAATTATGACTTGGAGATGATGCAGGAGATGGGCTATTGCTCCGGCATCGAGAATTATTCGCGCCATCTGGCAGGGCGTAAGGCAGGCGAAGCGCCGTTTACGCTGGTGAATTATTTCCCCAAGGATTTTCTGCTCGTGGTGGATGAGTCGCATGTGACGCTGCCGCAGATTCGTGCGATGTACGCGGGCGACCGTTCGCGCAAGGAGATGCTTGTGGAGCACGGCTTCCGTCTGCCGTCAGCTTATGATAACAGGCCGCTGACCTTTGACGAGTTTCAGCAGCAGATTAAGCAGGTGATTTATGTTTCGGCGACGCCGGCGAAGTACGAGCTGGAGCAGGCCGAGCAGGTGGTGGAGCAGATTATCCGTCCGACAGGACTTTTAGACCCCGAGATTGAGATTCGTCCGATTAAGGGACAGATAGATGATTTATTAGGCGAGATTAACAAGGTGGCTGCGGCTGGAGAGCGTATTCTGGTGACGACGCTGACGAAGCGCATGGCCGAGGATTTGACGGAATATCTGAAGCAGGCAGGCGTGCGTGTGCGCTATCTGCATTCGGAGATTGCGACGATTGAGCGTGCGGAGATTATCGACAGTCTGCGCCGCGGCAAGTTCGACGTGCTCGTCGGCATTAACCTTTTGCGTGAGGGCCTGGACTTGCCGGAGGTGTCGCTGATTGCGATTCTCGATGCCGATAAGGAGGGCTTTCTGCGCAGCGATACGGCGATGATTCAGACGATTGGCCGTGCTGCGCGTAATGCGCATGGCCGTGTTATTATGTATGCCGACAGGATTACCGACAGCATGCAGCGGGCGATGGACGAGACGAACCGCCGCCGTGAGAAGCAGGAGGCCTATAATAAGGATCACCATATCACGCCGAAAACGATTTATAAGGAGCAGCGCCAGCTGATTAAGCTGACGAAGGTGGCCGAGGACGAGGAGGGCGCAAGCTATGGCGCAGCGACGAAGTCGCTGAAGAAGAAGTCGCAGAAGGAGCTGACGACACTGGCGCGTGAACTGGAGCGTCGCATGCAGGAGGCGGCGAAGGCGCTGGACTTCGAGGCGGCGGCAGAGCTGCGTGACCAGCTGATTCTCGTGAAGGGACAGCTGGGGCAGAAGCTGGTGCCGAAGAAGAAAAAGAAGTAGAAAAAGGGAAAAGCAATGCAAGAAAAACTTATTGTCAAGGGTGCGCGTCAGCACAACTTGAAGAATATCACGGTAGAGATACCGCGTAATAAAATGGTGGTCATCACCGGCCTTTCGGGCAGCGGCAAGAGCAGCCTGGCCTTCGACACGATTTACGCTGAAGGCCAGCGCCGTTATGTGGAGTCGCTGTCTGCCTATGCACGCCAGTTTTTGGGGCAGATGGATAAGCCGGATGTGGATTATATCGAAGGCCTGAGTCCGGCGATTTCTATCGACCAAAAGACGACGAGTCGCAACCCGCGTTCGACCGTGGGCACGGTGACGGAGATTTACGATTATCTGCGTCTGCTGTTTGCGCGTGCAGGCGAGCCGCATTGTCCGCAGTGCGGCAAGCTTATCGAGCAGCAGAGCGTGCAGCAGATTGTTGACCGCGTGCTGGAGCTGGAGGCGGGGACTCGCTTTATGGTTATGGCTCCGCTGGTGCGCGGACGCAAGGGCGAGCACCTGCGCGTGCTCGACGAGATGCGGCGTGCAGGCTATGTGCGCATGTATATAGATGGCGAGGTGCGCACGCTGGATGAGGATATCCAGCTGGATAAGAGGCGCAAGCACAGCCTGTCGGTGGTTATTGACCGTCTGGCGGTGCGCGAGGGGATTCAGCAGCGCCTTACTGATTCGGTGGAGACGGCGCTGAAGCTGGCCGACGGCTTCGTGGAAGTGGCGACGCTGGGCGAGCAGGCAGAGCTGCTGCTGTTCAGCGAGCATTTTGCCTGCAATGACTGCGGCGTGAGCCTGCCGGCGATTGAGCCGCGGCTGTTCTCGTTCAACAACCCCTTCGGCGCCTGCCCGGACTGCACCGGGCTGGGCATGAACATGGAATTCGACAAGGCGCTGATTGTGCCGGACGGCGAGAAAACCTTTGCTGAGCGCTGCATCGCCTGCTTCAGCAATAATCTTAATTCTTATTTTATGAAGCAGCTGGGCGCGGTGCTCACTGCCTATGGCTATGATTATAATACGAAGTGGAACGACCTGCCTGCTGAGATGCAGGAGCTGCTGTGGCAGGGCGCTGGCGAGCGCAAGTTCAAGTTCCTTTATGAGAATCTGCAGGGCGAGGTCAAGCAGCATGATACGACCTTCGACGGCATCCTGAACGTATTGAAGCGCCGCTACCGTGAGGCGTTCAGCGATGCTATGCGTCAGGATTTGGAGGAGTTCATGACGAGCACTCCCTGCCCGACCTGTCATGGCAGCCGCCTGAAGCCGGAGGCCTTGGCGATTCTGGTCGGCGGCAAGAATATCTGCGAGGTTACGGCGCTGACGGTGCGCGACTGCCTGCAGTTTTTTGCAGAGCTGCAGCTCAGCCAGCGCCAGCAGATTATCGCCAAGCAGGTGCTGAAGGAGATTAAGGCACGCTTGCAGTTCCTCAACGACGTCGGCCTTGATTATCTGACGCTCGACCGCAGCGCAGGCACGCTTTCGGGCGGCGAGGCGCAGCGTATCCGTCTGGCGACGCAGATTGGCAGCGGCCTGACGGGCGTGCTCTATATCCTCGATGAGCCGAGCATCGGTCTGCATCAGCGCGATAACGGCAAGCTTTTGGAAACGCTTAAGCATCTGCGCGACCTTGGCAATACGCTGATTGTCGTGGAGCATGACGAGGAAACGATGTATGCAGCGGACGAGATTATTGATATCGGTCCGGGAGCAGGCGAGCATGGCGGCGAGGTTGTGGCGCAGGGCACTGCGGAGGAGATAAAGCTGGTCGAAAAGTCGGTGACGGGCACATATCTTAGCGGACGCAGGTTCATCCCCGTGCCGAAGCAGCGTCGCAGCTGTGACGGTCGCAATCTGACGATTCACGGCGCCCGCGCCAACAATCTGAAAAATATTGACGTGTCGCTTCCGCTCGGAGTGCTTACCGTCGTTACCGGCGTAAGCGGCAGCGGCAAGTCGACGCTGATTAACGATATCCTGTATAACGCGCTAGGCAGCAGGCTCAACGGTGCGCGTCTGCGTGCAGCGGAGCATGACAGCATCGAAGGTCTGGAGCTGGTGGACAAGGTTATCAACATCGACCAGTCCCCGATTGGCCGCACGCCGCGCTCCAATCCTGCGACCTATACAGGCGTGTTTGACTTCATCCGTGAGCTGTTCAGCCAGACGAATGAGGCGAAGCTGCGCGGCTATAAGGCCGGACGCTTCAGCTTTAACGTGAAGGGCGGACGCTGTGAGGCCTGCAAGGGCGACGGCATGAATAAAATCGAAATGAACTTCCTGCCCGACGTTTACGTTCCCTGCGAGGTGTGCCACGGTGCGCGTTATAACCGCGACACGCTGGAGGTGCATTACAAGGGCCGGACGATTGCCGAGGTGCTGGACATGACGGTCAGCGAGGCGTGCGAGTTCTTCAAGAACCAGCCGCGGATTGCGCGTAAGCTGCAGGTGCTCGAGGACGTCGGCCTTGGCTATATCCATCTGGGACAGGCGGCGACGACGCTTTCCGGCGGCGAGGCGCAGCGCGTCAAGCTGGCGACGGAGCTTTCCCGCCGCAGTACGGGACGCACGGTATATATCCTTGATGAGCCGACGACCGGCCTGCATATCGCCGATGTACATAAGCTGCTCGACGTGCTGCAGCGCCTTGTGGAGGCAGGCGACAGTGTAATTGTTATTGAGCATAATCTTGATGTTATTAAGGTGGCAGATTATATTATCGACCTCGGACCGGAGGGCGGCGACAAGGGCGGCACGCTCGTGGCCAGCGGCACACCTGAGGAGGTGGCGAAGGTCAAGAAATCCTATACAGGCCAGTACATAAAGGCTGAGCTGGCGAAGGCGAAGAAGAACGGGTGGTATGTATGACAGAGTTAGCAGCAGGCTTTAGCGACGCGATTCGCAATGCGCTGGCTGTTCTGCCGGAAAAGCCGGGCGTTTATCTGATGCATGATGATACGGGCAAGGTCATCTATGTCGGCAAGGCCGTGGTGCTGAAGAACCGCGTGCGCAGCTACTTCCGCAATCTGGCGAGCCATACGCCGAAGGTCAAGGCAATGGTGGCGAAGATTGCCGAGATTGAGACGATTGTTACGTCTAGTGAGGTCGAAGCTCTGATTTTAGAGTGCAACCTGATTAAAAAATATCGTCCGCGCTACAACATCAGCCTCAAGGACGACAAAACCTATCCCTATCTTAAGGTGACGGTGAACGAGGAGTTTCCGCGGCTGTTCGTGACGCGCCGCCAAAGCCGTGACGGGGCGAAGTATTACGGCCCCTATGCCGACGCCGGCGCGATGCATGCGACGGTGAAGCTTTTGCGCAGCATGTTTCCGCTGCGTACCTGCCGCAAGATGAATCCCGACAGGCCGTGCCTCAACTACCATATCAAGCGCTGCCTTGCGCCCTGCGCCGGTTATGTGGGCCGTGCGGAGTATCAGCAGATGATCCGTTCGTTGTGCATGGTGCTGGATGGACGCACGACGGAGCTGGAGCGTGACCTGAAGCAGCGGATGCAGGAGGCGGCGGATAATTATGCCTTCGAGGAGGCTGCGCGCCTGCGCGACCAGCTGCAGGCTGTGATGCGCCTCAACGAGTCGCAGAAGGCCGTGACGAACAACGGCGGCGATATGGACGTCTTTGGCTTTGCGCAGGATATGACAGGCGCGTGCGTGCAGATTTTCTTTGTGCGCAAGGGCAGGCTGATTGGCCGTGACAACTTCTTTTTGCAGAACGAGGGCGATGAGCCGGGCGAAATCATGACGGCGTTTGTGAAGCAGTATTATAATGAGGCAACCTTTATTCCCCGGGAAATTGTGCTGCCGTACCTGCCGGAGGCCGAGGAGCAGCAGCTCATCGAAATGTGGCTGGCCGAGCGTGCGGAGCGCAAGGTGGAGCTGCTGCAGCCGCAGCGCGGCGTGAAGCGTGAGCTGCTGAAGCTGGCGGCGGATAATGCCGTGAAGCTGCTCGACGAGCGCTTGCGCAAGGGCAGCCTGTCGCTGAAGAATGACGAGCAGGCGGCCGAGGAGCTGCAAAGGGCGCTGGGCATGACGCAGCCGCTGGAGCGCATGGATTGCTTCGATATCAGCCATACGCAGGGCAGCGAGACAGTTGCTTCGATGGTCGTCTTTCGTAACGGCAGCATCAGCAAGAAGGATTACCGCAAGTACAAGATTGTTTCTGCCGAGGGCAAGCCGGACGATTTCAAGTCGATGCAGGAGGTTGTCTACCGCCGCTACAAGGATTACGAGGATTTGCCGAGCCTTGTCGTTATCGACGGCGGCAAGGGACAGCTGAGCTCGGCGCTGGAGGTGCTGCACGGCCTGGGCCTGGACGATTTGCACGTCGTCGGTCTGGCGAAGCGCGAGGAGGAAATCTTCAAGCCGCACCAGAGTGAGAGCATTCTGCTTGACCGCGACAGTGCAGCGCTGCACCTTATCCAGCGTATCCGCGACGAGGCGCATCGCTTTGCTATCACCTACCACCGCAAGCTGCGCGGCAAGCGTAATCTTGTTTCCGTGCTCGACCACGTGGAGGGCATAGGGCCGAAGCGCAGGCAGGAGCTGTGGAAGGCGTTCAAGACGCTGGATGCTATGCGTGCGGCCAGCGTGGAGGAGCTGGCGCAGGTGGAAAGCATGAACCATGCGGCGGCGCAGACGCTGTATGACTTCTTCCGTCTTGATTTGCCGGAGAAGCAGGCGGCGCTGCAATAGGGGACGCTGAAAGTTCACAGCAAGTTTAAAGTTTTTGACGGCCTTCTGTGTTATAATGAGCTTAGGTTAAATAAAAAATCATTATTGATTGGAGGTCTTCGTAATGGCAAAATGGGTATGCAATATTTGTGGCTATGTTTATGATCCTGAGGTTGGCGATCCGGACAACGGTGTAGCAGCAGGCACTGCCTGGGAGGATGTTTCGGCAGATTGGGTTTGCCCTCTGTGCGGCGTTGGCAAGGACGATTTCAGCGAAGAAGCATAAAAAATTTTTGAAAGTTTGGTTAAAAATAACCGCAAGTTTTGTGAGGGCTGGCGGTTATTTTTGTTTTTGTGATTGTCCCATCATATAGCCTAAACCAAAAGAGGGGAAACGTGGCGAAGTGTTGGCGGTTTTGCTGCAAAAATAGTTGATAATTGTTTGCAATCGTGTTATTATGTTGTTAGTTCCTGTGCGTGGACTTAAATTGACGATTCTTGTAAAAGATGAGAAAAGAGAGGTTTTTTAAATGACTACTGTAGTGGAAAAATACTTGCAAATTGCTAACCTGGCAAAGGACCCGGCTAATACCGAGGTTGTTATCGACGGCATCCTGACCTTCTTCGGTCTGGACTACATCGACCTGAACATGGGCATTGAAAGATTGTACACTATGAAGAAGATTGATTATAAATTCAGAAGCGTAATGTACAAGGCTGAAGACCTGGGCGCTATCATGGCTTGGTTCAAGGAAGCTGCCGGCGTAACTGACGAAGAAATCGCTGCTGCTGAAGCAAAAAATAAAGAATATATCGAAGGCTGCCTGATGCTGGCTAAACAATATCTGGGTATGGGCCATGCAATCAGCGGCAAAACCTATCTGGAGCTGGCTGCTGCTAAAGGCTCCGAGGAAGCTAAGGCTCAGCTGAAGGATATGGAATATGCAGAGGATATGTACATGCTGGGCGAGCAATATCTGGGCATGGGCCACTGCATCTGCTCCAAGACCTATTTCGAGCTGGCTGCTGCCAAAGGCTGCCCGAAGGCTGCACAAAAGCTGAAGGACCTGGAATATGCAGAGGATATGTACATGCTGGGCGAGCAATACCTAGGCATGGGCCATGCAATCAGCGGCAAAACCTACATGGAGCTGGCTGCTGCTAAAGGCTGCCCGAAGGCTGCACAAAAGCTGAAGGATATGGAATACGCAAAGGATATGTACATGCTGGGCGAGCAATATCTGGCAATGGGCCACAAAATCTGCTCCAAGACCTACTTTGAGCTGGCTGCTGCCAAAGGGTGCCCGAAGGCTGCTGCAAAATTAGCTGAATACTAAGAGCTGGTCTGACTAAAAAATTAGCCGAAAGCAAGGACGCTGGATATGCGCCTGAGCTTTCGGCTTTTTGTTATGTTATGTTGTTTGCTTGCGGCAGGGCATAAAAAAGCCGCCTGCATGATTGTGCAGACGGTTTTGTCTTGCTTATTAGAAGCTGATGAGCTGCATACGGTAGACAGCACTGACGCCGGCGTTGAGCGCGAGCATACAGCCAAGGGAAAGCGCGATTAAAAGAGCAGTTTCCTTGGAGTTGAGCGGCTGCTGCTGCAGTCTGGCGCGGTTAAACGCTTTGAGGCAGAGTGTAACCAGCATACCGAAAAGAAAAAGGGCGAAGCAGATGTTAAGCATGAGGTACTCCTTTATAAATAGATGGCAGATTGCCGGAAATTGCATGAGCTGCGCAGCGAAGCGCAGTAAAATACAAGTCTAATTATAGCAAAATGGTGCTCAATGTCAAGCGTAGGCCGAACACAGATTTTTTTGCCTGCCTCCCTGCGAGTGTGCTATACTTAATGAAGAAGCTTATTAAGGAGGCAAGATTATGGAAACAAGAGTTGCAGTTATTTCTTTGATTGTTACGGATAAGGCTGTGGTCAGCGAGCTGAATGCTATTTTGCATGCTTACGGCGATTACATCATCGGCCGCATGGGACTGCCCTATAAGGAAAAGAACGTCAACATCATCTGCGTGGCGATGGACGCACCGCAGGATGTCATCAGCGCTATGAGCGGCAAGCTGGGCCTGCTCGAGGGCGTGACGGCTAAGGCTGCTTATTCGAAGTAAGAAAATACCCTCTGTCGCGAGGCAGAGGGGTATTTTTTTAGAAGCTCTCCAGCAGATGGTAGCCGCGGCCAATGAGGAAGGTTGCGGTTTCCGGCTCTCCTGTTTTGAGGATAACAACCGGTTTGACGTTTTCGCGGTTGAAGGAGATATACAGATAAGAGATATCAATGTTGGCGCTGTGGATGGCCGTGAGGATGCCGTCGAGATAGCCCGGGGTATCGTCCATTTCTACGGCGATAACCTTGTCATGGCGGCATTGGTAGCCTTCCTTCTTCAGCGTTTCCATAGCGACCTCGGGATTGTCGACAATCAGACGCACGATGCCGAACTCGGCGCTGTCGTTGGCGAGCATGGTGTAGATATTGATATTAGCCTTCGCTAAAATAGTGGTGATTTTTAAAAGTCCACCGCAGTTGTTTTCGGTGAATAAAGAAACCTGATTAAGCATTTTGCTTAGCCTCCCCTAAAATATAGTAACAAAATGATTATACCACAAATGAATGCAGACTGAAAGTGCTGTTTTGTAAATTTTATGTATGTAATGAGAGGACAGAAGGACAGGCTCGCCGTTTGTTGACGTGCCTGCCGCTGCGTGCTACAATCAGTTTAGAGTTTAGCGTGATTGGAGGAAGAATATGAAGCTGATGCATTTGTCTGACCTGCATCTGGGCAAGAGGCTTAACGAGTTTTCGCTTCTGGAGGACCAGAGCTTTATTTTACAGCAGCTTGTGGAGCTGGTGCGCAGCGAGCAGCCTGACTGCGTGCTGCTGGCCGGGGATATTTATGACAAGCCTGTGCCGCCGGCGGAGGCGGTGACGCTGTTCGACGATTTTTTGAATAAGCTGGCGCAGCTGACGACGGTGTGCGTGACGAGCGGCAACCATGATTCCGCGGAGCGCCTGGCGTTCGGTGCGCAGCTGATGCGTGAGGGCGGCGTGCATTTCTGCGGCCTTTATACTGGCGAGCCGCAATGCGTGACGCTGCAGGATGCGTATGGCAGCGTGCATATTTATCTGCTGCCCTTCCTGAAGCCTGCGCATGTGCGCCACTGCCTGCCGCCGACGGAGGCGGAGCAGGTGACGACGTATCATGAGGCGCTGCGCTGCGCGGTGGAGCGCTTGCATATCAATGCTGCAGAGCGCAATGTGCTGGTGGCGCATCAGTTTGTGACGGGTGCGCAGACGGCTGGCAGCGAGGCGGTGAATGTCGGCGGCGTGGATAATATCGGTGCGGAGGTTTTTGCTGCCTTTGATTATACGGCGCTGGGGCATATCCACAGGGCGCAGAACGTGGGCAGCGAGCGTGTGCGCTACAGCGGTACGCCGCTCAAATATTCCTTTGCCGAATGGCAGCAGGAAAAGAGCGTGACGCTGGCGGAGCTGGGCGAGAAGGGCAGCGTGAGCGTTACGGCGCTGCCGCTGGCTCCGCTGCGCGATTTGCGCAAGCTGCGCGGCAGCTATGAGGAGCTGATGCGCAGGGAGTTCTATGACGAGCTGCCGAAGGACAGCGACGGTCTTTTGCGTGACTTTTATCATCTCACGCTGACCGATGAGGAGGATGTGCCGGACGCTGTGCAGAAGCTGCGCTCGGTCTATAAGAATCTTTTGCAGCTGGAATATGACAACAAGCGCACGCGCACGGATAACGCCATTGAGGGCGCGGAGCATGTGGTGGAGAAGTCGCCGCTGGAGCTGATGGAGGAATTTTATCAGCTGCAGAATAATCAGGCGTTGAGCGAGAAGCAGAGAGCGTATCTGCAAGGCTTGCTGGAGAAGGAGGAGAGCAGATGAAGCCTTTAAAGCTGGTGCTGAGTGCCTTCGGCCCTTATGCCGGACGGACGGAGATAGATTTTACGCGTCTGGGGGAGCAGGGGCTGTACCTGATTACAGGCGATACGGGCGCAGGCAAGACGATTATCTTTGATGCGCTGTGCTACGCGCTGTACGGCGAGACGAGCGGCGGTACGCGCGAGGCTTCGATGCTGCGCAGCCAATATGCGGCTGCCGATGTGCCGACGTTCGTGGAGCTTGCCTTCCGCTTGCGTGGGCAGGAGTATGTCGTGCGGCGTAACCCTGAGTATCAGCGTTCTGCCAAGCGTGGCAGCGGCCTTACGCTGGAGCGTGCGGCGGCAGAGCTGCGCTATCCCGATGCGCGTCAGCCTGTGACCAAGACGGGCGAGGTGGACAGGGCGGTGAAGGAGTTGCTGGGACTGGATTATAAGCAGTTTACGCAAATCGCCATGATTGCGCAGGGACAGTTCCGCAAGTTCCTCGATACGAATACAGATGAACGCAGCAAAATCTTCCGCGAGCTGTTCCATACGGAGTTCTACCAGAGCCTGCAGGAGCGGCTGAAGCGTGAAGCGCTGGATAAATATAAGGAATGCGAGGAGCTGCAGCGGCGGACGGCGCAGTTCCTCAGCGGCATAAGCTGCGATGCTTATCCGGAGCAGGCGGCCAAGCTGGCGCTGTGGCGGCAGCAGGAGTTCAGGGGCTGCGCAGGCGAGACGCTGGAGCTGGTGGACGTGGTGATAAAGCTTGATGAGGCGAAGCAGGCGCAGAATGCGGCGGCGAAGAGCAGGCTGGACGAGCAGCAAAGGGCGCTGAATGCTCAGCTGGAGGGCTTAAGCCAGCTGGCAGAGCTGGAGAACGCTGTGCGCACATTGCAGGCGCAGAAGGAGAGGCTGCAGCAGCAGGCGGACAGCGAGGCGGAGGCCAAGGCTGCGCGTGAGCAGCAGCTGGCAGCTTTGGAGAGCGCATGGCAGGAGGCGCAGGCTGCACAGCTGGCGGCGGCGCAGGAGCAGGGCGAGCAGCAGCGGCTGGCGGCGCGGAAGCGCGATTTGCAGGACGTGCAGGCAATGCTGGCGCGTTATCATGAAGAGCTGGCGGAGCTGGAGGCCAAGCGTGCGGAGTATCGCGAGTGTATGAAGGCATATGCGGAGAAAAAGCAAAAATATGACGCTCTGGATATGGCCTTCTTGCAGGCGCAGGCCGGAGTGCTGGCGGCGACGCTCAAGGAGCACGAGGCCTGTCCGGTGTGCGGCTCGTTGCAGCATCCGCAGCCTGCAGTGCTGCCACAGGATACGCCAACGGAGCAGCAGGTGAAGCAGGCGCAGGCGGCGATGACGAGCGCCAAGGCTTATCTGAGCGACCTCGCCGGACAGGGGCGCAAGCTTAGCGACGGCTGTGAGCGTCAGCTGCAGCTCACGCTGGACAAGAGCAGAGAGCTGCTTGGCTGCGCAGAGGCGGACAAGCTGCCCGCCTGCCTGCAGGCTGAACAGCAGCAGACGGCGGAGCAGACGCAGGAGCTGGAGGCGCGTCTGCGTCCCCTCGTGCAGCTGGCACGGCAGGAGGCTCAGCGTGCCAGCGCCGTTACGCGCCAACGTGCAAGCAACGCTCAGGCGGATGCGGACGCGCAGAAGCGCGTTGCCGAGCTGGCGAAGGTCGAGGGACAGCTGCAGGAAAAGATGGGGCAGCTCGAGCAGCAGCAAAGGCTCGTCGCGGACGTGGACGAGGCTGCACTGCGAGCGCAGGGCGCGGAGCTGGCGGCAGCGCAGCGCGAGCTGGAGCAGCAGGACAGGAGGCTGTACGCTGCGCTTGAAAATAACAAAAGCATTACGGCCAACGTGCGCGAGAGCACAGAGAGCCTGCGCCGCAGCGAGGAGGAGTACCAGTCGCTGAAGGCGCTGGCGGACACGATGAACGGCAGGCTGGTGGGCAAGAAGCACGTCAATCTGGAGACCTATATCCAGATGCACTACTTTGACAAAATCCTGCGCCGTGCCAACGTGCGCCTGCTGCAGATGACGAGCGGCCAGTATGAGCTGTGCCGTGAGGCGCTGGATAACGACGAGGTAAAGACGGGCAACAGCAAGACAGGCCTAGACCTCGTGGTGCATGACCATTACAGCGGCCGCAGACGCAGCGTAAAGACTCTCTCCGGCGGCGAATCGTTTATGGCCTCGCTGGCGCTGGCGCTGGGACTGGCAGACGAGGTGCAGTCGAGCGCAGGCGGCATTCAGCTGGACGCGATGTTCGTCGACGAGGGCTTCGGCTCGCTGGACGACTCCGCCTTGCAGCAGGCTGTGGCGACGCTGCAGGGGCTGAGCGAGGGACGCAGGCTGGTCGGCATTATCTCGCATGTGCATGACCTGATGGACATGATAGATACGCAGCTTGTCGTGACGAAGAGGACGAACGGTGCCGGAACGGGCAGTGAGGTGCAGATTCTGGCCTGATGCGGAAGAAATTTCTGCGCGAAGGGTAAAAAGCACTTTACCATGACAATGGCTTGTGATAAAATTATCTTTATACTTAAATGAAGAATTAACACGAGCGGAGGGAAAAAAGATGAAACTTTTAGAAGAAAAAATTCTTAAAGATGGTGTTATCAAAAGCGGCAACGTCCTCAAGGTCGACAGCTTTTTGAACCATCAGATTGATGTGCCTTTTGTTGCTGAGCTGGGCAAGGAGCTGCAGCGCCAGTTTGCAGACCGTCCTATTAACAAGATTCTGACAATCGAGGCTTCCGGCATTGGTATTGCCTGCGTAGCAGCGATGTATTTTCACGTGCCTGTTGTTTTCGCCAAGAAGAGCAGCGGCAGCAATATGGATAAGGACGTTTACTTTACGCAGATTTATTCCTATACCCATAGCAAGATGAACGATGTTGTTGTCTCCAAGCGCTTTTTGTCCAAGGATGACCATGTGCTGATTGTTGACGACTTCCTCGCTAACGGCTGTGCGCTTGAGGGACTTATCGACATTGTGCGTCAGTCCGGCGGCACTGTGGAGGGCGTCGGCGTAGCAGTAGAGAAGGGCTTCCAGGGCGGCGGCGACAAGCTGCGTGCGGCTGGCGTAAACCTGCATTCTCTGGCTATCATTGAATCTATGGATGCCAAAACAAATTCGGTGGTTTTCAGAACTGAGGAGTAAGGCTGATTAAGAACATCTTTGCCGAAAACTGTGTAGCAGTGGTGTTTATCGTGGCGATGATTTTGAATATTATTCTTCCTGAGGATAAAAAAGAGGAAGCGAAGTAAGCTTATTGAAAAGAGGAGCAGTGTGATGAAAATTATTGATGCCCATATGCATTATTTTAATGTAGAAGGCTTTATGGATGTTGCCAAAAGAGCAGGCTATGAAAATACGGCGGCCTGCTGGCAGCAGATTTGCCGGGATAATAATATCGTTTTTTCTGTAGCGATGGGCAATACCGCGTACACCTCGTCACGCTATGGCGGTGTGCCGCCGCGCCTCATTGACCTTGCTGCGCCTTATGATGAGGAGCAGTACAACCAGCCGCACAACATGGGCTATTGCATGGGTGTGGCCAGTGAAGAGATTACAGAGGCGAACGCTGCGCAGACGGCGCAGGAGTTCGCGCATTATATAACGCAGCCGCATTGCCTGGGTATCAAGCTGTACCCGGGCTATAATGCTGTTTATGTCAATGACAGGCGCCATTGGCCGCTGTTTGAGCTGGCGCAGGCATATAATGTGCCTGTCGTTATCCATACCGGCGATACGGCGATGCCGACGGGACTGCTGAAGTATTCGCATCCGCTGACCGTGGATGAGGCGGCGGTGAACTTCCCCGGCGTAACCTTTGTGATTGCGCATTGCGGCTGTCCGTGGTTTGTGGATGCGGCAGAGGTGGCATGCAAGAACGCCAATGTCTGCATCGACCTGTCGGGACTCGTCGAGGGCAATCCGAAGCCGCTGGCGCTGTTTGAGCAGCAGGCAGGCTTCTTCCGTCAGCTGCACACCTGGCTGAATTATATGGGCGATTATACGCGCGTGATGTATGGCAGCGACTGGCCGCTGGTCAATATCCCGTTTTATATCCGCCTGATTGCGCAGATTGTGCCGCAGCGCCATTATGAGGACGTGTTCTATAACAATGCTGTACGTATTTTTAACAAGATAGCACCATTATTGAAGGAATGAGGTGGAGTCGTGGGAAAACCAAAGCCTATTGAGGAGATTGCCGCAGAGCTTAAGGAATGGGAGCTGCTCGGCCAGCTGCCGCAGGAGATAGAAGGCTTTACGCTGCAGCCGGGGACGGGCATCAAGGGCCAGATTCTCAATATCGCGGCCTATGTCAATGAGGCGATGCACTGCCGCCTCGATATAACCTATACGAGCGAAACCTTTGATTATGTGCCGGTAAAGACCGTCGGCCTGCACACCTTCCGTGACGAGCGTTATTTTTGCCGCGACCGCGAGCGCTTCGGCCAGATGCTTTTGGCGCAGCTGCCGGAGCTGATCCGGAACGTGGACCGCAAGACGCTGCACAAGATGCCGTTCGAGGCGGCGGAGGTGGGCTTTGAGAGGTGGGAGTTCTGGCGCAGCCTGCCGCGTGAGCTGGAGGGCTATGAGCTGTTCATCACGCCGGATAATCCGCTGCCTTATATCAATGGCTCGTTCATCTTTTTGGATTATACAGATTTTGCCGGGGGCAACCAGATTTATTTTTCCTATAACATTTTCCGTGATGAGCTGTTTGCCGAGATGCGCAGCCACCATCTGCCGCTGACGACAGAGAGCTTCGATGTGAAGGCCAATGTGCCTGAAGGGGGCAAGCTGGCGGCGCTGGAGCAGCATCTGCGGGAGCGTTTGCAGGAGACTTTGGTCTCGCTAAAAAAAGCTTAAAAAAAGTGTTGACAAAAAGACGAGAAGCTAGTATAATATAACTCGTGGTTGATGGCCCGGTGGTTCAGTTGGTTAGAATGCCGCCCTGTCACGGCGGAGGTCGTGG
>OQWM01000841.1_pt1 | contig 20522 bp, 15 predicted proteins | sample 1691531 | NCBI WGS metagenome assembly OQWM01 (sample SAMN03418257, study PRJEB22391) | human gut metagenome | biome: human-gut; feature: organic feature; material: feces | host: Homo sapiens | place: Tanzania | collected 2013-01
GCTGAGACTGTGGAGAAAGTATCGAAGCAGACTGGCGGTAAGGTGAAGATGGTGAATGCGGTTGAGGAGATTGGCAACGAGCAGGTGCGCCGTGACATTGAGAACGGTAAGCAGGTGACTGGCTGGTATGACGAGAATACAGGCGAGGTGCATCTGTATATGCCGAATATCCACGACTCGTATACTGCGGAGAAAACCGTTTGGCACGAGACCGTGGGACATGAGGGCATGAGAGGATTGCTCGGAGACAAGTTCAACGACTATATGAGAGGTCTTTGGATGGACTTGGACAATCCGATGAATGCCGAGCTTAGAGCCTACGTAAAGGAGCGTATGAGCAAGGACTCTATGGGATTCTATGACGCTATAGAGGAGTTCATAGCCGAGAGCGCCGAGAAGGGTAAGGGCGAGCCTGGGTTCTGGAACAACATCAAGAACAAGGTGACAGATGCCTTGCACGAGATAGGCTACAGAATATCGCCCAACGTGAAGGACGTGAAGTATATGCTTTGGCTGGCGAAGAACGTTCAGAAGAAGGGTGATGATCCGTGGTGGAAGATGAGGGCAGATGCCGTGAAGTGGAAGATAGAGCACGAGAATGTGGAGTACACGAAAATCCACGGTGGCGAGTTCTACGAGAACGACGGCAAGAGCCACGACTTTGAGGACATGAGCCGTGAGGAATGGGATGAGGCTACTGACGGACAGATACACTACCGTACTGCTCCGAGTGCTGCCACTGCGCTTGACCGATACCACACGATGCTGAACGCTCACGGCTATATGGCTACTGAGGCGTTTATGGACAACATGCTTTCGCTTGACAAGCTGATGAGGGCTGTAGACCCGTCAATCAAGAAGATTGAGGACGTGAAGAGTTCGATGAACCCTTATGTTCTGCAGAATACCATGCAGGGTGCGATGAGCGACAAGATGACTCTGTTTGAACACCAGGTGATGAAACCGCTTGACAAGGCTATGAGCGACGTGCTGGACAGCTTTGCAGGCAAGAACACAGAGGAGAAGATAAGGGAGTGTAACCTATATATGATAGGCAAGCACGGACTTGAAAGAAACCGAGTATTGTTCGTTAGAGACTGGTTCAGAAAAATGGAAAATACAGAAGGTGCGGACACTGAGGGTCTTGACAATCTGGATAAGGTTTGGAAGGGCGAGAGAAGCGACCTTAGAAGAGCACTTGACTCTGGACAGATAGACCTGAGAGAGTATTACCGTCAGATGGACGAGTGGATTGTTAAGAACTTGGACAAGGACTTCAAGGCTGAGGAGCATGACTATTCGGGCATGCACGGTCTGCAAGAGATAGACGACTTGAAGAGTCCTTATGACGACGCTGGCGCTATAGACTCTGTGATGAACCAGGAGGCGAAGATGGGGAGCTTGAAGAAGGGTTCGGTGGATAATCTTTGGAAGAGAATAAAGGATGCCACGGACTACTCTATCGATTCGGACTATATGAACGGACTGATGGACGATATACGCCACGACCGCGTGAAGAATATGTTCGACTGGTATGTACCACTGCGCAAGTATGACGAGGCGACCGCTGAGGATATTTACGGATACATAAGCGGTGATAACGGCAAGGGCTTTATCGGAGAAACACTGATGAACGCCAAGGGCAGAAAGAGTCTGAGCGACGTGAACGTATTGGCTCAGATAGGCGCCATGGGTAACCGTGCGATAAGGAACGGCGGACAGAATGCCGTAAAGCAGGCGTTTGCCCGATTCGTGAGAAACAGCGGTGAGCAGAACCTTGTGAAGGAAACGAAGGTATGGGTTGAGAAGACGGGCACGGACACGAACGGCAACGACATCTGGGAGGAGGCTTATCCTCAGATTCCCGAGAATGCGAACGCTCATGATATTGCAACTATTGTGGATGCCTTTGAGTCAGACATGAAGACAAAGCAAGCCAAGGGCGAAGCAAAGACGCTGAGCAACAGCACTGACATAGGCTTCAAGTTTGCGAGGGCGAAGAACAAGGGCGAGCACTTCGTGGACGTGAAGATAGCCGGACGTACACACAGATTTGTAGTGCTGGGCAATCCTCGTGCTGCACAGGCTCTGAACGGTATGCTGGAGAACAGTTCGCCCAACAGTGCACTGCTGAAAGGATTGAAGAGCACTACACGATTCATGGCTCAGATGGCCACCTCGTACTCACCGGAGTTTGTGATGCGTAACATCATACGTGACGCTGAGTTTGCATCGAGCAACGTAACGGCAAAGGAGGGTGTGATGTACGGATTGAAATGGGCACGGTACTATGCGGAGCTTAACCCGCTGAACGTGGCATACAACGAGGGTGCAGGTGCTTTGAAGAGCTTGAAGTGGAAAGACCTGAAGGAGGGCGTAGGCATGGGTCTGTACGCACGATACAGAGAGGGCACGCTGGGCGACTCGAAGATGGAGCGCTACTTCAAGGAGTTTATGCAGAACGGCGGTGAGACCGGATGGGTGCAGGTGAAGACGATGCAGGAATGGGAGAAGGATTATAAGCGCGACGTGAGCCGTGAACACAGCAAGGTGGCGAAGACTGGCAAGGCGCTGCGTGACTTCCTCGTAGGCAACGTGGAGAACCTGAACGAGGTGGCAGAGAACATGGCGAGATTTGCGACCTTCTGCACATCAAGAGACCTCGGACGCTCGGCTGTGAGAAGTGCCTATGATGCCAAGCAGGTTTCGACGAACTTCAATCGTCACGGTTCGGGTGATGCCATCAAGACGTTCAAGAACGGAGAAATGGGTGCGAGCAAGGAAATGCGTAGGAATGTGTACGGCACCATTGCGAGCTACCTGAAGAACTACTCGATGTTCTTCAATGCTGGTGTGCAGAGCACACACTTGCTCATGAGCAACGTGAATAAGGCACCTGTGGGTACTGTTGCTTCAATGATGGCTATGCCTTTCGGACTGGGCATAATGGCTGCTGTCTTGAACAACGCCATGATTGCGAGCGAGGACGAGAAGAAGCGCAAGGGCGTGAAAGACCCGTATGGCGAGCTGCCCGAATACATAAGGAGAAACAACCTGTGTATATATAAAGGTGGCGGTGAGTTCGTGACCATTCCGCTTGCGATTGAGCTGAGAGCCTTCTACGGACTTGGCGATATTGCAGCCGGCATGACTGTAGCAAAGAACGTGAAGAGTACGAGAAACGCAGCAATGGACGCTGTGGGCTGTATGTCGCAGCTGCTGCCAGTAGTGGACTTCATGAACTCTGCTACCTTTGACAAGGAACCAGGAAAGGAGACCTTAAAGGGTGTGCTGCCTACTGCTGCTGCTCCATTTGTGGAATGGTGGCTTAACAGCGACTGGAAGGGCGCTCCGATACGCCGAGATGGCGACTATACGGAGAACCGTCCTGCATGGATGAATGCCTACAGCGGAACTCCCGAGAAGCTGATGGACTTGAACAAGTGGGTGAATGCCAAGACTAACGACGTGGCTCCCGGCAACGAGAACATGAGAGGCAACAGTCTGCTTGACGAGGCTACTGATCCTGCAATGCTGAACCATATCATAGGAACGCTTGGCGGAGGTGCTGCCACATTCATAACCCGTGGAACTGGACTGGTGCTGAAGTCTTCTGACGGTCGCGAACAGGAGATTGAGACCAAGGATATACCATTCTTGCGTTCGCTGATGTACACTCCTTCGGAGCAGACGAGCATGGCAAGAACGAAAGCTAAATGGTATGGCTACAAGGAGAGCATGGAGAAGAGCACAAGCAACTACTCGCTGCTGAAGAACAAGAACGTTCCGCTGACGGAGAGAATACGTAATGCTGCCGACAGACACAGATTTGAGCAGGGGGCTGACTATGCGAGAATCCGTATCATTAAAGATGCCGAGAAGCAGATGAAGCGCTGGAACAAGATGAAGCGTCTGAACGCTGACGACAAGAAGCAGGTGGACTTTGCCAACAAGAATATCGAAATGATAATGCAGAAGGCTGTGGAGCAGATGGATAAGGTTAGTGATTGATTGGGGCTGAGTAATGAGCCTTACTGGGCCTTTCTAAGCCGACTGAGCCTTTGGTGATGGGGAGGTAATTATTAATTATTGTTTAATTTGATACGCAAACTTGGTTATGTGGCTAAGTTTGCGTATTTTTGTATCGGAAAACCAACAACCTTATGACCAAACAGAATTATGATATAACTCGTATGCAGCGCGAAGACTTGGCGAAAGCCTATCGTGACGTGTATCCCAAGTGCTGGAGCCAGCAGGAGGTGTGGGACAAGATAGCGAAGCATCCTGCTCCACGTTACTATGTCACGGCGAAGGAGGCTTACGAGAAGCTGCGGAGGATGGTTGTGGGTGACTTCTCGATTGTGGACGCATTGGGCAGCAACAAGCAGAGGCTGTACTACTCGCTGTTTGAGAGGATGCAGGAGCTGACTCAGAGAAAGGAGTATATAGGCAAGTCGCTGTGGTTTTTATGCCCTATTATAGTATCGCAACCAGCGCCGGAGTTCTTCATGGCTCCCCGCACGATTAAGGACACGTTTGTCAAATGCAGACTTTATGGTAAGGATTTCAGACATGGCGAAGTGTATGGCAGTGGACGTAAGAGTAAAGCTGCTGCTGACAACGCTAAGCATCGTGCTGCTGACGGCAGGCAGTAGACTGGAGGGTTTCAGTGCGCACGGCGGACTGCTACCTCACTTCACTTATAGTTTTCTGCACGCGAACGTGTGGCACATGGCGGCAAACCTGTTTGTGCTATGGGGCGTAAGACAGCGCATGAACGTAACTGTAGGCTATGTGATAGCCGTGGCTGCGAGCTGGATGCCGATGTGGGCGGACAAGCCTACTGTAGGAATGTCGGGTATGCTGTTTGCGATGTTCGGGATTATGTGGGGCAAGACGGGAAAATGGAAGGAATACTTGAAGGCAGGAATGCCTGTGATATTGATAATGATGCTTATACCAAATGTAAATGGTTTGCTACATTTGTACTGCTACATATTAGGTTTTGTGTTTTCGTTTTTAAGATTTAAGGTTTATTAGGTTATTGATTAACAAGGAAAGTAGTTTTTATATTGGTATGGGGGTGTTGGAGCCGTGAGGCGCTGGCACCCTTTTTTTATCTTATCTTGTTGGTGAATCGTGGGGCAAAGTCTATTACTGTGCCGGCGAATGTGTCGGATGCCGAGATATTGGAGAGTGTGTAGCTGAAGCGGTAGTACTTCCATGGCTTGCCGTGCAAAGAGTGTAGTTCGACCCAATTACGGCAATCGTTGGAGGCGTAGACCCGCAGCTTGAGTGTGCCGTCGGCGGAGTTGAACAGATGGACTATCTGATGGATGGTCTTGAGCTGTATGGACGAGCCGAGTTTGAGGGGACGTGTGGTGAACGTACCGGAATACGTCTGAGTGTCGGCTTGGGCAACAGGTATCTTGCTGAAGGAATAGACGTTGTTGTCGGCATCCTGAAGGAGCGTGTCGGGATAGTTGGAGACCGCTCGCTGTATGCGCTTAGAGCCGAGGGATATGGTGGCGAAGGTTCCGTCAAGAAGATTATAGACGTATGCGTAGTCGTAGCTGACGTTGTAGATGAACAGCAGCGAGTCGCGATAGTCGTAGGCAAGGAATGCATTGCGCACGAAGGTAAGGAAACTAACCGTAGCATCGGAGTACTGCGGATTGGCTCCCGAGAGTTGCGGGCTGACACAACGGACCGTGCCGCCAGATACAGCCATGAGTCCCTTGTCGGAGGTGAAGTAGACGACGTTGCCCGTGGGTGTTATAGACTCGGGATTGTTGCAGACTTCGCGCGAAATGGGATAGGATGCTGAGTAGAGTCCTTCGGAATTGACAGACAATCCGTAGATGCCTTCAGTGGTGAAGACGATGAGAGGGTATTGTCCGAACTGTCCCTGTGATATAGGCTCGGTGTTGGCAGCGATGCCGAGGATAGAGCCAGTGCCTACGGTGTTGTCGCCCGATGCCTGGAAGACGAAGGGGTTGTTGACAACGGAGGTGAAGATTTGGGAGTCGAGGAGTTCGTAGGAAGAGGTGGGGGTAGGTGGGGTAGTAACATCTGCGTTTTCCATCAAGTTTTCAAGAGGCAAATGACGGAACGCGTACGCGCCATTAAGAAAAGGATGAGCCTTAAGACGAATCTTTATGCCACGATTGCGAGACACGTCCCAAACTACGACTTCAACCGCATTAGGATCAGGATAGAAAAACCATGAGTCAGCGACAGTTAGTTCCTGAGCATCCGATTCAGGAGAAACTACAATCATTGATTTTGAAGTACTGATACTGACATAGTATTTCAGATTAGTACCTTTATTAAAATTTACGTTCGTTGCATTAGTAAAAAAACATGCACCTTCGTACGGTTTCCTTTTGACACCGAGCATATTAATACGCTTGTTGTATGTAAGAAGTTTGTCCGGAATCATAGTAGTCCAACCGTAATAATCATCATTAGGAAGTTGTTCTTGCTCTGTAAGAGTGGAAACAACATTAGGTGCTATATAAGGACGGACAAACTCATTAGTTTTCAATCCGTCAACATTAACCGTAAACAGTTTATAAAACTGCGTTTTGGCCAGCAGTTCATCAATAATCTGCTGCTCGGTCTTGTATGTAGGCACAATGACGTCACGCGCATTAAAACTTGTTGTATTAAAATGGTACTTACCGTCTTCAACTGGAGGTGTAGGCTGACCAGGTATAACTATGCTACCAGAGAAATCCATTTCGGAAACCAATGTTCGAAACGATGTCTCGGAAGTTTTATCAGGTAATGCTATTTGCCATTCCTTATCAATATAAAAAGGCAGTACATCGTCGGTAGCGAAAACCACAAACTTCTTTACAATATCTTTCCAATCGTCAAGACCTTCAACTTCTATTCTGTATTCAAGATGGTAGTAATAAGGTGAATACAGAAAGCATTTGGAAAATTCTGTGGTCTCATTATCTCCTTTGCGTTCGACAGGTGTAAAATAACTATTACGACTTACTGTGGGATAACAAGCGACGGGAACAGTAATGCGTGTATATGTTCCATCGTAAAGCAGCATGGCACAACGTACGAAGAATGGGAAAGCAAAAAGATTGTTTTCTTTAACTTTGGCAATACGTGCTGCGACATGTCCCTGAATGGCTGTTTGTATATCTTCTTTTCTTTCTGATTTAGCACGGTGATGATAAAAAACAGTATCGCCTGAAGGTGTAGAATCAGCAAACTTCTGTTCGCATCCTGTAAATTTACCGTCTTTATAATGCGCAAGATACGCCACGCCTTCAACCATTTCATCAAAGACACACTTTGTTCCGCCTAAACCTAAGTTTGTAATCGCGTATATCCTTGGAGTAAACCTATATTTAGGCAGTTCGGTTCCGAGCTTTACGTATTTATCCCCTTTATATAATATGTAACAGAGGCCTTTGTCGGTGGCTACTACGAGGGTGTTGCCTACAGACGTAATGTCGGAAACATTGCCAATATCATAGAGCGGTTTCTTGTCGGGAATACGTCCGTCTACACTTTTGAGCGCTCCCCAATAAAGGTTAGTGCCGTCGTAAGTGATGGCGTTGGCGTAGTCGGCTCCTTTGTGGATGTAGAGGAGACGGTGGTCGGTTTGTCCGAAGGCTGCTGCCTGTCGGAGAGGTTGCATTTCGCCGTTGCGGAAGATAAGGTCGCGTGAGGCGGAAAGTTCGGTGTCGTCGGACAGAAGGTCGGACGGTGAGGTTGTGATGCCTTTGGAGAAAGATAGTGACTTTTGCATAGTGAATTTTTTTTATTTTACTGGGCCTTGCTGGGCCTTTTTGAGCCTTTCTAAGCCTTGGGGATTTAATGAGCCTTACTGGGACGACTGGGCCTTTCTGAGCCTTTGGGGAAATTTTGGGGTGATGATGATGAGCCTTTGGGTGCTCTTAGATTGAGGCTTCGGTGCGTACTCCGTCGGAGTGATGCTTGAGGCCTTCGTCGGTGCGCCAGCGTGGAAGTTCCATTTCGTGGGTGGATACGTAGAGGGCAATGGCGGTGGACATGAGAACGTCGTCGTGATTGCCCGAGCCTTCGATGTTGCCGAGGGAGCCGTCTTCCTTTCGCTCGTAGATGCGCAGCTCGTGATACATTTCGGTGTCGGGTTCGTGCCATAGGCGGTCGTCGACGAAGGCTTCAAGGTTGTCGATAAGCCAACCCTTGGTAATCTTATTGGTCTGAAAGCCGTACTTGGCGAGGACGTTGCCGGTAGTATCTTCGGGAGAGGAACGGCGCTGATAGAGATTGGGGTAGTAGTCGGCAATCTCGTTGATGATAGAGCCGAAATGGTCGCCCTCGGTGTTGTTGTTCTTCTCACGGTCGGCGGTGTTGGACTCAATGACAAGGAGAGCATCGTCGTAGTAGTGAGCAAGAGCAGCAGCCTTCCATGCAAGCACGTCGTGACGGCAGTGTCCACGGTAGCGAGCCACGACACGAGGCTTGTCCTTGACAGAAGGCATCATGCCCATACGGTCGAGTACGGTCATAACGGTGTAGTCGGAAGTAGAGGACTTGCCACCGATGTCGACGCTGACAACGTAGCGGTCGGAAACACGCAGAATCTGATTGTTGGGCAGACTCCAAATCTTGAGTTCGCCCTCGCCATCATCACGAATGGTAATCTTGGAGTTGCGTATGGTGTCGTAAGACTTCTTGCCAGAGGTGACGATGTCGGCAAGGAACTTGGGCTTCTTGACTTCGCCATGACGCAGGTCGTCGATAGAATAAGGATTAAAGACAAGGTTGCCGGAATTGCGGAATGCCTCCTCCTCGTCGATAGGTGCCTCAGTGGCGCAGAAGGCGTGGGTCTTGAACTTGTTGCGGAAATTGCGATACCAGTTGATAGCCTGGAAGCAAGCACCTTTCTCCCACATACGCCAAAAGAACTTGCCCGTTTCGCGAAAGCCTTTAGGACAGGTGGAGCGGTCTTTGTTGCGCAGCAGCCACTCGGCAAAAGCACGTAGGTCTTCGACAGGCTCCATATCGTTTTCGATGATGAAGCAAGGGATGAAGATGAAGGCATAAGCGTCGTTGTTGGAGGGATCCATGGCGAGCTGGCAGCGGTCGTAGAAGAAACCTGACGCACCACGGCCAGTAGACTCGAAGACCTCGATGTTGTCCTCAATGTTGTGGATACCACCGGAGATAGACGAGATAACGCCTTCGGGGTCGTGCTCGGGTGTCTTCTTCCAATAGGCGACCTCGGAATAGTGGGCACAGTGGAAGTTGTTGCCACGGACAGCATCGAAGTTGTCGAAAGAGGCAACGGTAAGAGTAGAGCGACGCAGAGCCTTATTGCCGTCGGTGACGATGAAGTCATCTGGTGAGTTTTCGTAGGGCGATAGCATGAGCTGTGTGCCCGGGTGTCCGATAGTCCAACCCTTCTGCCGTTCGACAGCCTTGCGGTACATGGCCTTAATCTTCTTTGATGTGGACTTGACCTGTGAAAGGACGATGGCGTTCCAACCGTCGTGGCGGAAGTCCTGCATCCACTTGATGTAGAGCTGTGTGAGCGTAGAGCCTCCCCACTGGCGAGCCTTCAGGATAACGACACGTATGGCTTTCTTCTCGTGGCGCAGCTTCTCGAAGAGTGCGATGAGCCGTCGCTGTGGGTAGTTAAGACGAAAGGGAATCATATCGCCCGTGTTCTTGTCCTCAATCTTATCAGTACAGAAAAGGGCAAACTCGGGGTCTTCACGGAAACGTACCTTGAAAATCTCAAATGTGAGGAGGGCGCGTAGTTTCTGAGTGTCGGGCGAGTCTTCGTCGTAGTCCTTGCGGAGGACATGGATGAGAACGTCCTTCAATGTACCGTAGTGCTGCAGGTTCTTGTAAAGGAGGGTGCGCATACACTCCTTGGGAACGTACATCTTGGGTATGATGAAGTCGGGTATTTCGAGACAGACACGTGACTCAAAATCGTAGCAGCCGATGCCTGTCCACGGGTCGTAAGGCCCGTAGATTTCGTTGTAGCGAGATTGGTTTTCGGCTACCAAAGCATCTATGTCACGGTCGGTAATGAGCATTTTCTAATTATTTAATGGGCCTTACTGAGCCTTTTTGGGGCCTTTCTGAGCCTTTGGTTATGGACTGCTGATAAACATTAATAATTAATAATTAATCATTAATCATTAATCAGAGTCCTTCGTACTCCTTTAGTTCTTCGAAGTCGGCATCTTCGATGCGTGGAACGGGGTTGGCACCAATGGCAAGAGGGTCGTCGGTCTTGGTAGTGGATAGTGCCTGGAGTTCCTGGAAGTCCTTGTTGATGCCCACGGAGACGTTGAGCTGGGACTGCTTGGGGACGACGTGCTTCTGCATGTCGTGATAGAGAAGCAGCCATGCCTTGGGGTCGTGCTCGGCAAGTTCGGAGAACAGCTCTTCGAACTTCTCTTGATTGGTGGAGAGGAGGTCGCGAATGAACTCCTTCTGCGCCTTGCGCCCGGCAGGAAGCAGCTTCTTGCGTCGCTCGGATATGAGTGGGATGTCGTCGAGAGTCTTTGTCATAGTGCTTTGGGTTTTTATTTGATGGGCCTTACTGGGCCTTTTTGAGCCGACTGAGCCGTGGGGTGAAATTTTTTTGGGTGCAATCGCTTTAGAATGGCTTCAGATGCTTATGGACTGTGCCGGGAATGACTCGGCAGGAGAGGGCACGAATGTTGGTGATGCCGTCTTCGAGAGACTGCTTGCGGTCAACGGTGCGAGGGTCGCGCGAGGAGAGCACAAGAGACATATATTCGTAGAGTGTGCCGTCGACGACGTACTGATGGATAGCCTTGACGAGAGAGTCGTAGACGGTGGCATCCCAGTAGTCGGGCATGAGAAGCGAAATCTCACGTTCGTCCCACTCCTTGAGGTCATTGAGACGGGTGACACCTTCGGGTTTGAGAACGAAAGCGGAAAGGCAATGCTCGACACTGGCTATGTACTTGTCTAACCAACGGAAGAACATAGGACGATAGGTGTCGGACTCGGACGTGGCAACCTCGGCATCGTTGTGCGCTGTACGTGCTGCTTTGTTAATAATGCCGGTAATGGCATCAACATCATAAAGGAGCTGATCAGCCTGTAGGAAAATATGCTTGACAGTATGGCCGTAAGCACGATGAGGAGGTTGGGGCGCAAGCGGATTGGGGACGGGACGCCATCCCCTTTCGCGTGAAGCCATGTGCGGATGCAATTCGGAAAAGTCGTGATTCATATAGACGTGGATTTAGTAATACTCCTTGGAAACTATGATTGTGAACTCTGCGTAGACGTTGTCGGAATGACGTGAGAAGAGTCGCACCTTGGAAACGCCAGTGTTAAGCGGATGCAGAACAAACGTCTTGGGCGGAGCGAAGCGTTCAATGCTTACAATGCCTGTATCTTCGGAACGTGCCTCGATATCGTCTATAGCATCAACGCTAAGGGCATAGGAAACAGTAGCGTCCTCGCCAATGCGTAGCGTGATTTCGCCCTCGGTATCGGTGCCGTCAACCTTGGCGGTGATAGAGGTGGGGAACTTGACTGTAGGAACGACAGGACCGGAAAGGACAAAACAGCGGCGGATGGCTATCTCGTCGGAGGCGAGCGCCGTCTGATAAGGAGCAGCCTGCGTGAGATTACCAATCTTAAGCCACCATTCATAGCACATGGAGTCCTCGACGTACTTGGCGACAAGACGTGCAAGGGTGTCGGTGAGCGAGCCGTTGTAACGACGTGAGACATTGAGAGAGAACTCTACGATGTCGTCGGTCTTGTCGTCGTAGTAGATAACGTTGTTGCCAATGGTCTGCGACGTTGGTACGAGGTAGTCGACGAATATGGTCTTTGCCTTTTCGAGTGCTGTGATGAAGTCGCGGTCGAGTGTGCGCTCGTGGACTTCGTCGTCGCCAGCTGTTTCGAAGTAAGGAGTGCGCTGCCCTGGCTGAACGGCAGCTTCGTCAATCTTGCCTTTGAGATAGGTAGCCGCCTTGACAGCTTCGACAATGACGGACTTGATGATTTGGAATTTTATTATCATTGTTTTGGGATTTTTTTGAGTGATTGGGTGATGATGATGGGCCTTACTGAGCCTTCTTGGGCCTTTCTGAGCCTTCTTGGGCCTTTCTGAGCCTTTGGTGTGGATGAGGGTAATGAGCCTTACTGGGCCTTTTTGAGCCTTACTAAGCCTTTGGGGAGGGGCTTTTTAGGGGTCTTTTGAGGGAGGAGAGCTTAGGGTGCAGCTTCCTGTACAGCCGGTAAGGGTTGAGGCTGATGCGCCGGGGGGAGTCTTTGTGAACGCCATGCGGATGAGAGAACCGAGGAGGGACTGGGTGTCGGCGGCGTACTTGGGAGCTATGTCGGGCAGCGAGAGGTTGAGTGCGGACTGCACGGAACTGGCTACGAGATAAGAGCGCACGGTAGAGACAAATACTTCAGGAACGGCATCGCCCCATCGGGTGTTGGAGGTGGTGAATATCAAGTAGCCGAGGTCGTTGAGGGTATAAGACGCGAGTATCGGGGACAACTCGGCGAGCAAGACCTGCGCTGCTGTCTTGACAAAAGAAGGCAAAAGCGTGGACTCAATCTCGGAGAGAGTGACGGACGTAAAGACGGTTTCGCCAGACGGGGTGCGGTGATGCTTGCCTATGACAGCGAGGTGCTGCTTGACAGGCTGGGCGATAGTAGGGAGGTGGATGGAGATTGACATGATTGATTGATTTTTAATTTAATGGGCCTTGCTGGGCCTTCTTAGGCCTTTCTGAGCCTTTGGTGAGGGGACTGCTGATACCTTATTATTGTTGTAGGTATTGCTGCGCCTGCTGAACTGCCTGTTGGTCGGCACCGGGGACGATGCCGTCTTGCGGTGGCTGTTGCTGCATTGCAGCCTGCTGCGCTTCAAGCTCTGCCTGCTGACTCTGTATGTTCTGTAGGAGACGGTCGGCAAACGGGGCGTTGAGGTTCTGTAGATACTGAATGACGTTGATGGCTCCCTTGTCAAGCAACATGTCGAGCTGGTCGTTAATGTTGTTCTGATAGGCAGCGGTAGCAGCGGCGTTCTTGATGGAAATCTTGAACTTGATGTCGCGTGCAGCAAGGCGGTCGTACTCCAACGTGGAGGTGTAGTCGCGATTGAAGATGATGCGTCCGTCCTCGTAGTACTGCTTGATCATCATGCACTTCTTCTGTGCGATGTTCTCGGTGAACGACTCGATGTCTTTCAGAATAGAATAAAGAGAGGTAGAGGCATTCTGTGACTCCTGGGCGTAGCGTGACGCTGACGTTCCGGCTGTAGGAGTCTTGCCCTGCAAAGCACCCGACACATTGGAAACCTCACGGATGAGATTAAGCTCAATCTGCAGAAGCTCGTTGGTGCCGAGATTGACAGCGTTGGACGTAATGACATCGGGGCGTGAGTTGGGCAGTGTAGCCTTTGGGGTGTAGAATATCATGCCGTCGTACTCCGTCGCCTGTTCGGCAAACTGGTCGGGCGTCATACCGTCGAGCACCTGCGTAGGCACGAGCATAAGCCCTTTGGCAGAGGAACGTATCGCCATATCGTTCATGATGATAAGGCGGTTGATGTAGCGTTGCTGGTCGATGATGTTGCCCATGAACGGATGAATCTCGCCGTTGACATAGGGATAGAGCTTGACGGTGAAAGGATGGGACTTGAAATCGTAGGGCGACTCGCCACGGCAGAGGACAGTTCCGTCGGGTGCCATGTAGGTGTAATACCAATACTTATCGGCTACCTTCTTGGCTGTGATATAAGCCCGTTCTTCAGGCGGAACACCCATAAGGTCGTACTGACGCTTGCGCTCGGCGTTCTTGGCGTTGAGCTGGGCGATAAGAACCTTGTCGTCGCACTCGATGCGGAAATAGGCATCAGACTCGTTGGTGGCTATAGGGTCGTAGCACTGATAACGATACTTGGTCTCGGTAGTCCATGCCTCAATGACACGGACGCAATGACCACGACGAGACGGAACATCGAACGAGATATTAGACAGGTCGTTGGTGTCGTTATGTAGCGTACCCTCGGTAGAAACGTCGTCGGGGTCGATATTGAAGATACGGTTGAGCCGATTGACATCAAGGCCATACTCGTCCTTTGCAAACTTCTTATACAGGTCTTCTCTCGACACGTCGTGAAGCACACCGATAAGCGAGAAGTCAAGATGTCGGGGGTCGGAGCCACCTTCGAAAAAGACATAATTAGGCTCGACATAATCAGTCCACGAGTCTTCAATCTCCTGTTCGCGGTCTTCGTAAGACTCACGACAGACCACTACGCCACCGACAAGATAATCTTCAAGAACGTGTTTGAGCAGGTCTTCCATCTGCGTGTTCTGCCAGTTGCACTGCATTGTAGCAGACATCATGTCGGAGAGAGACTGAGAAGAGCGTGTACGTGCAAAACAGACAGGCTCGGTGCCCTGCTTGGCATAGAGTCCGACGATGGTGTTAAGAATTGAGACCATGACGTTGTTGGAGAGAGGGACAGAGCCTTTCTTCTTGAGATATTCGCGTTCGGTAATGTCGTAGTAGAACCCGTTCTTGTAGACCCTTACGGTGTCGCCCCACTGGTCGCCGTAGCAATAGCGCTTGGCTCTGTCTCTAACCATGCGCACCTCCTCCAGATTGTTCCAGGCCTGCCAACATCGCTGCAGCAGATCATAGTCTGCCTTCTTGCCCGACTGTCTCTCCTTACGTCTCCGTACGGTGTCAAACGTCTTGCCCGAAGTCGGCATTACACGTGATAAGGTGGGTATATTTTTCTGCATATTCTGTATGTAATAACATTGTGTATCAGCGCAAAAATACGTGAAAAACAAGCCCTAAATGCCGTGTTTCGTCCTACAGACGAAAGACGGAAAAACAGTGATAAAAAACTAAGATATTTGCGGTTTAGAAAGTCAAATCTAAATTTTACAGAAAGAAAAATGGACGAAGAAAACAAAAACAAGAATGACGTTGCACCCGGACAGGATGCGATGGCACCTCCTGTGGAGGAACGTCCGAACCGCAAGGCCTTTGCAGAGCGCTTCGGCAAGCGTCACAAGGACATTGACTTTGAGGACAAGGAAGCCCGCTACGGCGCGATGAACGAGGATGCAGACGCTCTGTCGGCATACGAGGAGAACGGACGTGCGCTGAGCGAAATGTTTGACAACAACCGCTGGCTTGCAGCAATGGCCATGGACTTGAAGGACAACCCCGACATGAGTCCGATAGAGTGGATGGCTAAGCAGGGCATTGACATCGGCGCAGCCTTGGAGGACGAGGAAATGGGCAAGAAGGTGGCTCAGCAGATTGCAGACTTCCAGCAGAAGAAGGCTGACGAGGAGAGCCGCGAGAAAGAGATTGCGGAGAACCTGAAGCAGTCGGCCGACGCCATGGACGAGCTTGGCCTTGACGACGACGGAAAGGCAGACCTGTGGGAGAAGTTCTTCAAGATAATAGGCGAAGCGGAGGACGGCAAGGTGTCGGCAGAGACATGGGCGCTGTTCAAGAACGCACAGAACTATGACGCAGACGTGGCTTCGGCTCGTGAAGAAGGAGCGATGCAGGGACGCAACGAGAAGATTCAGAACAAGGTGAAGCGTTCGGAGAAGAACGACCTGCCACCAACACTGAACACCAACGGCGGTGCTCAGCCCGGCAAGAAGAAGGGCGGCAGCTTCTGGGACGGACTGGTGTAAAAAACGACAATTATTAATTTCTTAAAAATATCAGTAAATGGAAAAGATTATCAAGTTTATCAAGAGCGGAAGATTTCTCATGTGGATGCTCCTCATGATTCTTTCGGTAGTGACAGGAGGCGCTTCGCTTATGGCTGTTGCCGACAACGTTGCTCCTCAGATTGGCGACGAAGGTCCAGACCCTGCATCGGCAGCAGAGGTTACTGCCAACGAACCAGTTAAGGCTGGCAAGAGCGACCTCGACAGTCCCGGTGGCAAAAAGGATGGACAGAATTTGGCGGGCTCTCAGGCATCATCTACCCAGCTCAAAGAGGGTGACATGATTGACGAGGAGTGGGACCGCAACATTGTCAAGTTCTACCCCTACAAGACGCCGCTTCTTAGTATCGCCCGACAGGTTGCTACTAAGGTGGCTATCAAAAACTGGACTGCCAAGCACATGCGCATTGGTGGCGAGACTCTCGACGGTAAGACTACTGCCGAAATCACTGGTGGCGACACCATCGAACTCAACTCTACCAACTTCTCAGGTTCTCTCCGTCCGTTCTACAAGTGTTCTACTGTCTTTGTTCCCGATGTTGAGGGTTACAAGGAGGGTTCTAACACCGTGCACGAGGGTGTTCTTCAGCTCTACGTTGTCGAGTCTAACGGCAAGAAGGTGACCCTGCAGGCTACCAACGGCAAGGCGAAGAACAACGGCACACCATCGACAGACCTTGACAGCATGACCTGTCCGGACATACCTTCGGGTTCGGTATTCCTCGTAGGTGCTACCGCAGCAAGCGAGTCGCAGCTTATGGTTCCTCCTGAGAACATGCAGCCTCGCGAGAAGGAGGTTTGTGTTCAGAAGAAGCTTCTCAACATTCTCTTTACTACCGACTTCGAGAAGGTACAGACCAAGGTGCCAGTCTCGGTGAATGACCTGAAGGCCGACGCCATCATGAAGTATAACCTCCGTGCTGAGCGTTCGTACTGGCTTGGTTCTAAGCGACGCTTCAAGGTAATGACCGAGGACGGCGCTGTAGAGGACGTGTACATTGCAGAGGGCATCTTGCCTCAGATTACCAATAAGTATGCTATTGGCGACGTTCAGGAGTGGGCCGACTGGATTGCTCTCTCAAAACTCCAGTTCACAGAATTCGCCGAGAACAACCACGCTTACGTCTTCGCTGGCAAGAACTTCATCGAGCGCATGGAGAAGATGAAGATTGACAAGGATGGTAAGAACGACATCATCAATCACGACCAGTTTGACCTTACCTTCAAGCGCATCAAGGACACCTTCGGTACTTTCGATATTGTTTGGGATCAGACTCTCGACCTCATGCACATGGAGGACTTTGCCGTTATCATTGACCTTAAGGCGAGTCGTCGCTACGTGCGTGTTGCCAATAAGGAGCGCACCAACGACATGTCGAAGGGTGCGGGTGTTATCCGTGACGCTAAGCGTTGGATTCACGAGGAGGCCGACTGTATCGCTCTCCGTGGCTACAACTCTGTGCTTGTTGGTCCTGAAGCCAAGATTTCTAAGCTTGGCGGGTCCACTCTTACCACTATTATCTCTGCTCCCAAACTCCCCGAAACTCCGTCAGCCGGCATGAAGGTTGCCCTTACCGAGGACTACGTCTCTGACGATGTTCAGTACGACAAGGGTACCGTCTACTACTACAACGGCACAAAATGGGAGGTCTACAAGGGCCAGGACGTGGCTGCATAAAGAGTTATATTTCCGTAATAAATAAATTGTCCCGATAAGTCCTCGCTGAGCAACGGCTTTGCTCGTTAATGTCTCAGCGAGGCTTATCTTTAAAATCAAAAACTCAATGATTAAGATATATAGATTAAAACAGGCTCTCAACAACAGTTCTCATGTTCTCGTTGGCGCAGGTGGCAACAAGGTTCGCTACGAGTTCACAGGTGGCAACGTCATTGCTGGCACTTGTCCCGAAATTTCTCTTAAAGGAAAGTACTATCAGGACTTGCTTGAAGCGAGCGAGCTGTTCAAGGACGGTACAGTGGTGCTGGTCCGCGAAATCAAAACCTCCGACGACATGAAAGAGACTGTGCCGAAGCCAGAACCTAAGAACGTGAATACGGCGGACTCGGTAACTACTCCTGACGAGCTGCTTGTGTACGTCAACACCAACTACGACAAGAAGTTTACCGACCCGAGCAAGGCGCTGGCTTTCGCTGCCAAGGAGGGAAAGGAAGTGTTTGTCAATCTGAACCTGGGGTAAGGATTGGGTGAGCTGGGTAATGAGCCTTACTGGGCCTTACTAAGCCTTTCTGAGCCGTGGATATGGACAATGGGGTATTATTCATTAACCATTAAACACTATTGGGTATGACCGTAGGAGATATAATAGAAGAGGTGAAGTGGTGTATAGACCATGAGACTCGGGAGGACTCGAAGCTGAGTGACGGCGGCGAGGACACCTATATGGACAACATCATCAGGGCGAAGATAAACGATGCGCTGAGATGGGTGGCTGTTATGACGGGTCAATGCACGAGCGTGAAGACAAAGAAGGCCACGGACGACACTACCGCCGAGACGCTGACTGCCGAGGCTTACAGTGACGATGTGGGCGTGGTGACTTTGCCTAAGGGTATCGCTGCTGCGGACATACGACGTGTGAGATTGGAAGGATGGCACAAGGCTGCCGTGCCTGTGGACGATACGAGCGACGACGCATTGCTGATGTTTGACGAGACCGCAAAGGGTTCGCAGGACAGACCGCTGGCTACGATAATGCGAGGAAGTGAGCTACAGATACTGGTGCAGCCGTGGGAGACGGGTGACGAGGTGGAGGTGGCCTACGTGGGGAGTAAGAACAATATTAACGACACATCGGACAGTACGACCGTGGATGTGGCAGACACACAGAAGAATGCATTCATATACTATATTGCTTACCTGCTACTGGCGGCGTATGAAGACGCTGGTGCACAGACTATGCTCAGCATTGCGATACAAAGTCTGGGAATTAACACACAGAAATGACATGGAGACAGTAACTGCGACGTATGACGACAAGGAACTGGCATGGGTGAGCCCTGTGCTGGAACTGAAGCATGACATATATCTTATGATTAGCTTGAAAAAGAAGGGCAAGATAGTGATAAGACAGAACACGGGAGACGGCAAATGGCCTCGTGTGCCTATAGAGGCCCATAAGGACTCAAAGGCTTTTTGCTTACGGATGAATGTCGTGTCGAAAGTGTTACAAATAAAAATTTACACATCAGAAGAACCGGAGGAGATAAAGTATGCCTACATTTAGAAATGACGTAAAAATAGGAACGAAGGTGCCGTTGATAAAGACGGACGACCTGGACGACAAGTGCGTGACAAATGCAAAGATGGCTGATGATATACTTACTATTGAAAAGTTAGACCCAGAGCTGAGAAAAGTTATAAATGCGGCAGTTGGATTGCCAGAAGATTTGACAAAGTTAATACAGGATATGGATGTGAGCATTGCAAAGTTGAATGATACTGTATATCCTATTACATTAGGATTTACTGTATCTCCAAATACAGGTGCTATGCAAACAGATGTAAGATATTCTGTAACCAGTGAGGGAAAACTTTTGGTTCCTGATACATTAGAGGTGACAAAGCAGATAAATGATAGTGCTCCTAAAGTTCTAACAAATGCTAAAGTTGCAAGTGGAACTGTGCAGACAAAGATTGAAGGAGGCAGGGAGATATTTAAGTTTGCTGTAACTAAGACTGGACGTACTGGCAAAAGTACATCAGCTACACGTTATCTTTGCTACTATGGAGGTAGTTCAGTTAAAGATATGACTGCTGAGGTGATGAATACTCTTTCAAAGGTGTCAAGCACAGGAGTCTCTTTTAATCCTCAAATTAATACAAACAATGGTGAGTATATTTGGCTCGTCGTTCCCAACGACCTCACAATAAGTCGCGTGACAAGTGCAGGATTTAATGTTACCCTCGCAGCAGCACAGACAGTAACCAACAGCCTTGGCATATTTAAGGCTTACCGTACAGCCAACACTCTCACCGCAGAAACCTGGGAATTAGTAATCTCTTAAAATTGAAATATTATGCCAATAAATATTACAGACGAATTACATGCCGCCACTACCAAAGGTAAAATAGCCTCAGCAAAGGAAGTTTACCTCACTGGTGACACAGAGAATCTACAACAGATTGGTGAGAAAACTCATCAATTAGAGGATTCTATCAAGAATATTGCTGCCACTGGCGGTGCATCAACCGCTGTTGCTGTCACCTTTGATAATGCAGCAAGTGGTATGACTGCTGTTAATACACAAGCTGCTATTGATGAGCTAAGTTCCAAAAACAAGTCACAAGACATCGAACTATCCAAGAAAGCTAATACTAAAGATTTATATGGTACTGAATCGAATTATGTAGAAGGATATGGCTTAACACCACAAGGTGCCGCTTGGGCTGGACAAGGAAATGCTAGTTATTTAACATTTATTCCTTATGATGAAGGTGATATAGATTGGTATCATTGCGGAGTAGCCAATAAAGATTATCTTTCTTATGTAACTTTGTGTCTATATGATGAAAACAAATCTTTTTTGGATAAATTCGGCTATGGTTCAGACAATAAAAGATTTATCTGTGAATCTTCTATTAATGAACGCACAAAATATATTCAAGCATGTTTTATTACAAGTAAGAAATCTAGCGCATTCGTAAAAATAGGTAATAAGATATATACTCCAACCGATTATTACGAGGGAATAAATCAAAAAATCGGTGATACTTCTAAACTCACAGAAGGATATTCAAATAATGTTGGTGATCAATTC
>OQWM01000846.1_pt1 | contig 20455 bp, 24 predicted proteins | sample 1691531 | NCBI WGS metagenome assembly OQWM01 (sample SAMN03418257, study PRJEB22391) | human gut metagenome | biome: human-gut; feature: organic feature; material: feces | host: Homo sapiens | place: Tanzania | collected 2013-01
GATTGGAAAGTTCTGTCTGACAAGTCCTGTATTTGCATGACACATGAACTTTTAATCAAGTATGCAGACAGATGGCATTGGGCATACATAATAGACCGATATGGTGACGATTCCATTACCTACAATGAGGAATTTCTCGAAAGGTATGGTGAATACATCCCTGCCTCGGAGCTGGGCGGTTCAAAATTATGGGACTGTATTATAGAAAAACGAATAAAAGCACTGAAACAGGAAATACTGGCTTAAATTACTCTTTTATGGTACAGAACACTACTTTTGTTAAATGATAGCATGCTGTGCATATGGTCTTAGTTGAAATACCTTTCATCTCTAAAGCTGTATGCATAGCTTTTGTCTTTACTATAATGCCACTTTTCCTGTAAAACCTAAATCAACAGTTACTACACCAAGAGCCTTGAATACTCTTCTCATAGTAGGTATAGTTATGCTGTAACATTTTAAAAACTGATAAATTGCACATAAAGAACACACGATGATTGAATTGGAGTAAAGAGAACATCAAACTGAAAATAAAATCTAAAAAAAAGATATGATTTTCATTAATCCACTTAATTGTTGTACCTTTGCCATCGAAAAGAGTTGTTTGACAAACAAACTTATGTATAATGCAGAAGTTGAAACTATTGCCAAATCATCACCTATATTGAGGTGAAAAGCTCAAAAAATAGCTTATTTTAAGCTATTCGGCAGATTTTAGTGTATTTTTTAGATAAAAACAGACTGACAATGAAGGAAGATAAAGATGAAATAGAATTCAGCTACGAAGTCTTCGACCGACAGCTCGACAACTTCTGCCGAATGCTCAGCATTCTGGTAGATGCATGGGAAGATTACAGTCCGCAGGAACTGACCTTCGATATCCGTTCGCTCTGCACCAAAGCCACCCGACTCTGCTATATGGCAGAGAAAGATATGGTGCTGCAGCACAACGATATAGCCAAGCAGCGAAAAGAGCAGAACGAAGCCCACGAAGTAAGCATCAGCATCATCGTAATGCAGAAGTTTACACCCCTGATGGCGCATATCATGGAAGACATGAAAAAGGGAAAACAGATAGAAGGAAAACGGATGAAAGTGGCGCCGCTGGATATGACCCGCATTCTGCCGAAACTCAATGAATTTTTCGAAACCGATGAACTGGGCAAAGGAAGTTCTATCGACGTAAACGAAGTAGTCAAGCTCCAGAAAGAACTGTTACGCCAGGTAAAACCCACTCATATCCCCGGCGTAAAACCCGTAGAGCGCCTCTGGAATCTCTTCCAGCTCTACAGCATGGCATGCTATCTGATGCTCCACTTCCGCCAGCTGAGCCATTTCACCAACCTCGCCATGAGCGAAGAGCAGACCACCCGCCTCTTCGAAATGTCGCTACAGAAATATCAGGAAGAACCAAAAGGCATCACCGACATAGACCGATACTTCACAACCCTGCAATATGACAACAACGGAAAACCACTCTCCGTCAGCCAGTTGCTGGAAGTAAGAAAAACGCTAAAAGACGAGGTGCCTGAAAATCTGCGCCTCGACTTTATGAAATATATAAGAGCCACCCAACTGCTGGGCGCCCAGCTTGCCCACGTCAATTTTACAGCACAAGAATATCTCAAGCTGGTATCAGCCACCGTAAAATGGCACATCATCGAGCAGGAAATCTACGATTTGGAACATCCCGAAGGCATTCCGGAAACCCTTCCCAACGAGGTTTTCTACAAAGTAAAAGACGGCAAATACATCGACATGCAGAATCTGAAGGCTCAGATAGCCAATATGTTGAAATTTGTTACCCGCAAGAACCACTGGTTCTGCGTATGGTGTGTATTGAATCACAACTGCATGCTTCAGGACAACCAGAACTTCGAAGCCTTTGCCACCCAGATGATGACTCCCGAATGGTTTGGCGACATCGACGATTATCTCCATTTCTCGGGCGACAATCTCCGCGACTACCGCCGTTATTTCTCAGAGATAGACTATCCGCAATGGGATGAAAAGAAATTTAAGGAAATCAAGGACCTTTATAACATGACGAAATGGTCAGATAAGCTCCTCAGCAAATTCCAGTATCTCTGCATCACGATGAATGGGGTGTTTGATAAGCAAAGCCTCTGATTCAGGCTTGTTTTATGCATAAAGAACAGCTTTTAAACACCTGATTTACAAAATAATATTAAAAGTTCACAAGTTTGTGGTCCACAACCTTGTGAACTTTATTTTTTTTGTTTATCTTTGCATCCGTAATCAAGTAAAAAGAAACAGCAATGGAAAAGGCATTCGTATATGGTATGTCGGTTGCCGGAAACAACTTCACCGACCGAATAGAAGAAACCAAGCGCATGAAGGCAGACTTTGAGCATGGCATCAACGTCATCCTCATCTCTCCCCGACGCATGGGCAAAACTTCTCTCGTCAAAAAGGTAATAGGCGAAATAGACAACCCAAAGATTAAAGTGGTGTATATGGACATTTACGACTGTCGAAGCGAATATGATTTCTATAATCGCTTCGCAGAAGCCATTATGCAATCTATGGGCAATAAACTGGAACAAGTCGTGGAAAACATCAAGCAGTTCTTGGTAAGAGTTTCACCAAAAATCTCTTTTAGTCCAGATCCTACATCCGAATATTCTTTATCCCTGGGAATTACCCCTAAGGACTATTCTCCAGAAGAAATTTTGAATCTTCCGGAAAAAATAGCTCAGGAAAAGGGAATCCGCCTGGTAGTCTGCATTGACGAATTCCAGCAAATCGGAGAGTTTCCAGACACCTTAACCGTACAAAAGCGCTTGCGTGGCACCTGGCAGCATCATCAGAATGTATCATACTGCTTCTTTGGAAGCAAGAAGCATCTGATGGAAAACATCTTCCAAAACCGACGCATGCCTTTCTATATGTTTGGCGAGATGCTGCACTTGGATTGCATTCCTACAGAATATTGGGTGCCTTTTATCTGCTCGCGATTCGAGAAATACGGCAAGAGCATATCTAAGGATTTTGCTACAAGAATCTGTGAAACCGTAAAGAACTATTCTTCTTATGTACAACAGTTGGCATGGAACGTGATGGCTGAAACCGAGAAAGAGGTAAACGAAGAAACCTTGCAAAGCGGCATCAGCGCCTTGCTGCAACAATGCCATGGCCTCTTCGTACAGCAAACCGAGGGCTTAACCACCTATCAGCTCAACTTTCTGCGCCTCCTCTGCAGTGGCGTTCACTCAGGTTTCACCGCTCAGGCAGTAACAGAAACCTATCCGCTGGGCAGCAAATCCAACATCGACCGCATCAAGAAAGCCCTCATCGACAAGGAATTGATTACCCTGGAGAAGGACGGCATCTTCATCGCCGACTGCGTGTTCGAGCTTTGGTTTAAGAGGGAAATGATGTAAAATGAATAAGGAAGATTACTTTGCCTTCTTCATGACAGTGTTGCGGAATTAAGGTTTTATATAAATCGTAACAACGGCAAATATAGATGGACAAATATTTTGAACCGATAAACAAGCTCTATCTTTCACAACCTTTTGTCGAAAGAGGAGATGAAGGAGAACTTGACAGATGCCTGCATATAGCCGAAGCGTATGCTTTGGCTGAGAACGCCATTGTATCTATGGGTGATTTCGTCAGGAACTGTAGCTACTGTTTCTTTGGTGGGTTGGCGGATTTGCTTGGCCTTTCGGCTGAAGAGCGTTGTCCTACTATTCCATCACTTTATGAGGAGTTTATCTTCAGTAGAGCCAATCAGGAAGATCTTATGATGCGCCATGCCCATGAGCTTGCGTACATACACCTTACTGAAAAGATGACACCCGAGGAAAGACGGAATTATATCCTGAGTGACAATCTCCGTATGCGTGACAAGGACGGCGTTTGGCGGTCGGTACGGCACCGTATGTTCTCGCTGGAAGGAACGAGCGACGGCTGTTATTGGCTGAATATGTGTATATATACACTATGTCATGACAATCAGGACACACCAAAAATCGTCAATACACGGACTGGAGAGTGCCGCATATTGACGACTGATGAGTATGTGAACATCCTTTCTTCTCGTGAAATTGCGGTATTGAAACTGATTGGCAACGGCCTGCAGAGCAAGGAAATTGCCGACAATCTGTATATCAGTGTCAATACCGTGCATAGGCACCGCCAGAACATTTTACAGAAACTGAAAGTCGGCAATGCCATTGAAGCCTGCAATGTTGCCAAAGCAATGGGGTTAATTCCCTAAACGGAAATCACCCACATTGTCTGTGGACAACGACAGTTCGCTGAACTCGCTGACACATTCTCCCTTGACCGGAGCCTGTGAACATATACCTATATATAATTCCTTGGGATAATTGTTTTTATACAGGCGTACCATTTGCCACTCTTTACCGTCAAGAGAGTAATAGCTTGCTATGGTATGAGTGTCGGATGATATTTTGTAATATATGTTGTCCTGTTCGATAACCTCATGGTTATTGTCGTCCGATGTGCCGACAGTCCTCACGGTCACCACACGATGTTTGCCACGCTCGTCCTGCTCAAAACAGAATTTCTGCCAGAGGGTGTCGTTTGCTACGACCATCAGGTTGGCAGCATTGTATAGACCGTCCTTCGTGAATCCCGGCTTGAGACGTCCTGAGAATGTGAACGGCTTTGTGTTGTCAATTGCCGTCAACAGAATCTTAGCGGTCGATTTGGTCAGTTTGCCGTCATTCGGATCGATGAAAAGATCTGTGCCTTCCGGTGCGATGAAGCGTATGATCGTATCGGTCTGGCTTACTTGTTTGTCTGCACCGTTGATCATTTTTGTGAAATGGATACCACCCAGTTTCACATCACAGTCCTTAATTTGGAAGGTCGGCTCGTATGTGTCTTCTTTTGCCTCCTTAGATGATGGCGAACAGGCCGTTAGACTAAAAATAGCCAAGGCTGAAGCCAAGAGTGTTTTTGTATTCATAATGAAACATTTTTATAGTTATTTTGATGGTGCAAAGTTACAGGCATTAAGTCATGTCCGCAATAGTCAATTTTAACCAAAATGAAGGTCTGTTTGTTATCGCAAGTGTTTATTGTAAAAAAAAGGATGCAAATATCGTACAGGCAGTAAAAAAGTGTTACAAAATTAAAATCGATTCTAGAGATTCAAGAAGCCGTTTTTATATGTTTTAGCGGTGTCCGACACCATGTTTTTATTCAATTAGAGCTTCTTTGCACTCCAAATGGACTACTTTTGGATGGCAAAGAAGCTCTAATTGCAATGCAACGGAAGCCTGAATGCAATGCAAAAGTAGTCCTTTTGCAATGAAAAGGATAACTTTTGCATTGTGTAAAATTGCACACATCCGCCGTTAACGTTATAAGTTGTTGTGTATGAGCAATATATGGTTGCACGTTCAAAACTCACGAATTTCGAGCCAAAGATTTCCTCGTGCGTTCAGCTCGCAGTTTTGAGCGGTTAGAAATGCAAATATTGTAACAGGGGCGGTTGCAATTTCATTATTCTTTATACCATTCGAAGAGCTTCTGCACTCCTTCTTCTATTTCCACTTTGTGTGTCCATCCGAGCGAATGCAGCTTGCTTACGTCTATTAGTTTCCGCATGGTGCCGTCGGGCTTGCTGGTGTCAAACTCAATGGTGCCTTCGAAGCCTACGGCTTTGGCTACGAGATGTGAGAGCTGGCGTATGGTGAGTTCCTTGCCCGTGCCAACATTGATGTGGTAGTTGCGTATTTCGCCCAATGACGGGATGGCACCGCCGCGCCCCTCGGAATTGTTGCGGTCGACCGCACCGTCGGTCTTTGCGCCATAGAATACGCTGCTGTATTTCTCTATGCCGATGATGTCCTTGAAGTCAACATTCAGGAGCACATGAACACTGGCGTCTGCCATGTCTTCGCTCCATAGAAATTCGCGTAGGGGAGAGCCAGTGCCCCAAAGCACCACCTTATTATTATATATACCGTAAAACTCCAATGCCTTCAGTATGCGTTCGTGCGGATTGTTGCCGTCGACGTTGCCTTCGCCTATGATGGTGCGAAGCTTGTCGGTGGGGTTGATAGGGCGCTTGTTCATGTCAGCTTCAATCGTGCGCCAATCGCCCTCGTGAATAAGTTTCGCCAAGTATATCTTGCGCATCATGGCAGGCATAACGTGGCTGTTTTCAAGGTGGAAGTTGTCGTTTGGTCCGTAGAGGTTGGTCGGCATAACGGCTATATAGTTGGTGCCGTATTGCAGATTGTACGACTCGCACATCTTCAGTCCGGCTATTTTGGCAATGGCATATTCCTCGTTGGTATACTCCAGAGGCGATGTGAGCAGACAGTCCTCCTTCATCGGCTGCGGAGCGTTCTTGGGGTATATGCACGTAGAGCCAAGGAAAAGGAGTTTCTTGACACCATGTTTGTAGGCATTGTCTATTACGTTGCATTGCATCTTCATGTTCTGCATGATGAAGTCGGCACGATAAAGCGAGTTTGCCATAATGCCTCCAACGAATGCTGCTGCCAGGACAACTGCATCGGGACGCTCCTCATCGAAGAAGCGTGTCACTGCCATTTGGTCTGTAAGGTCCAACTCCTTATGGCTGCGACCTACAAGATTGTTGTAGCCGCGAGCCTTAAGGTTGTTCCAGATTGCCGAACCCACAAGTCCGTGGTGTCCGGCTATGTATATCTTGCTGTGTTTGTTAAGCATAATAAAAAGCCCTACCCCCGACCCCTCCCCCGTAGGGAGGGGAGTAATATGATTTTGTGGGTGTGAAGGGGATAGTTGGCTGTTTGTTTTTTATTAATTGTTTTTTGATAACCTTAATTCCGCAACACTATTGTTGATTAAACCTTTTAAGTACTTGAGTAACAAAAAGTTGTTCAGGATTTTGTCATATCGAAGAATTCACTCATCCTTAGTGCTGCAAAAGTAAACAAGAAAATCTACCGATTTACATGGCAAAAATACAGATTATATCTGAGAAACTTACACCCTTTGAATGACTATTTTCAATCATGGGGCAATTCAACCCCACACATTGTCATCTGCAATCATCTCAGACCAGTGGGGGGCGACTGCAGATGGCAATGTGGAGCCAAATGGTTTCAAGACCCGAAAATATCCCTCCAAAAGGAGTATTTTTCTCAGATTTAATCTGTAATTTTGCCATGCCTGTCGTTGGATTTTCTTTTTTGCAACACCAAGACAAGTAAATTCTTCGACATGGGAAAAATCCTGGTAACTTTTGTCGCTCAGGTGCTTGAAAGGTTCAAGTTATAATAGTATTACGGAATTAAAGATCATGAATATTTGCCTAAACCTTATTGCTCTTCAATATACTTGCATGATTGCGATGGTCATGCTTGCGTTATTCGTGTCAGTGTCGCGCTTCTATATGACTTGCCGTAACAGGAAGTTTGAGCAGTCGCGTTGGATGATTGTCGCTGCATTACTGTTGCTAGCTGTGCACTACGTGTGTCAGATGCGTTTTGGGTGGCGGCAACGAGGGGACGATGTGGGGACTCTGTTCAATCTGCTGTTTTATTCGCCTTCGGCCATATTGTTGTCATGGTCGCAGCTTAATATCCAGCACGCCGGACATGGACGTTGGAGTTTTATGCGCTATGGCATTGTTGGGTATGTCCTTATGGTGTTGTGCATAGTCTCAGGTGTTGTCTCAAACGGCAGTCTGCATATCGGCACTATGCTATATGTTGCCGATGCCATTCATTTCCTTACTTTGTTCTATTATGTATGGGCACCGCTCAAGGGGCTTGTTCATGTTCAACGTCGGCTCGACAGTGAGCTTGGCAATCCTGCTGATGCATACCTGAACACCATGCGCATCGGGCTTTTTGCGGTGTGTGCTTTTGCCGTAATTTCACCTTTATATATACTGTCGCGGCCATTGCTCTTTGTCTTTGGACCTTTGGGACTGATTTCGCTTTTGCTGTTTATCGTCAGTTTCACTGCACTTGGATTCAGCATGTCCGAGGGAGTGACTGAGATTGTTGCCGAGACTGACGAGGAGACTGCTGCCACCAAACCCCTTAGAGAGATTGTTCCTGAGCGTATTGCCGAAATAGATATGGCAGTAAGCAAATGGCGAAGCGAGGGTGGTTTCAGGGATAGCGACTTGACGTTATCCTCGTTTGCCCGTCGCATAATGGTTGACCGCACCGACGTGACTTCATATCTAACTTCAATATATGGCAAGAATTTTCGTACATGGCTTTCGGGTGTTCGCGTGGAAGAGGCAAAGGCACTTATGGCGACACACCCCGAATACAGTAACGAGGTGGTTTCCATGGAGTGCGGTTTCTCGTCGCGTGTGTATTTTCAGCGTCTGTTCAAGGAAAAGACAGGTCAGACTCCAGCCGAGTGGCGTCGTCAACGATAATGTGCTGATTATGTGAACGTTGGCTACTGAAGGCAAGATGTAACCTTTGTATAAAGGTTACATGATAGGGCAATGTGTAACCTTTCCTACAGTGACGTATCCTTTCTATAAGAGTGACACATAAGTGATGTCTTTAAGGGATGTGACGGTTGGCGTTTCAGTATATTTGCATCTGAAAACCCAATCCTAAACTCTCTAAAACAAATCACTATGCAAAAAAAACAGCTTTGTTTAATGGCGTGTGCCGTGGGTGTCATGTCTTTAGTTTCGTGTTCCGACGATACCTCTCCTGTTGGTGGCAACAGCACTCCCGAAGTGCCTTTGGCACAGGTTTCAAAACCCAAGCCTAACCCTTGGCTTGCACAAGAAGAGTATAGCATTACGCATTTCAATTCGGCTCAGACCGATGCTTTTTCATACGGCGTCAAGGACGGTGTATTCAATATAGACCTCGACAAGTGTCAGATGACATGGAGCGGTCCCGTCAATCTGATGACACTTGCTTCCACTTCATCCAAGTATATGTGGGGCATGAGTAGCGACCGCGTGTCGTATCTTGACATAAGCGATGGCAAACTTGAAAAGGTTGCCGAAATCGGGTTGCCGGGGATTACCATGAAGACCCGTGAACAGCTCGCAAGTATGACCGCCGACCATGCCACCTACGACGAACTCTCCAAGACGGTTACCGACATATTGGGCCCGATGCCACAGATGTCTATGTCCAACGGAAATTATGTATTGTGCGACAAGGACAACTATGCTTACACCAATGCAGGGCAGGTGATGGCACGCTATCGCCTTGCCAACCCCAATAATCCCAAGGAAGGAATCGTGCTGGACCATCAAATCAGACTTACCGACTTCACCTTCAATTCCCCCACTCTCGTAGGTGCCACTATGACCTATGACGGACACCTTATTGTGGCTGCACAGAACGGTCTCCTTGTGCTGAACCGTGCTCTTACGACGATCGAGGATTCATACGCTCTTCCATCAGACCAGGTTCTCACTAACTCCATCAGTATCGATGAGAATGGCGGCGTTTACGTGGCAAGCAACAGCCGCACGCCCAACGGAAAGGGCCTTATGCAGAAACTTGTTTGCAAGGGCGGCAAATTCTCCACATCTGAAGCAGACGGTGCATGGCAAGCCCATTACGACGGTGGTCCCTCAGCTCCTTGTATCAAACTCGGACATGGAACAGGTTCAACGCCCACACTGATGGGTTATGGCCCAAACGAGGACAAACTGGTGGTTATCACCGATGGTTCCAAGCGTATGAAACTGATGGCTTTCTGGCGTGACGAAATCCCCTCAGACGCACAGCAAGTTGCAGGCTACGACAAGCGTATAGCTGGTGTACACGAGGTTACATGCGGTTTGCCGGCATCAACAGAGTGGATACAGTCCGAGCAGTCGGTTGTTGTGGGTGGCTATGATGCCTTTGTGGTGAACAACATCAATGTCACCGATCAGAAAATAAACGACAAGATTGTCGGTGTACTTGCCATTGGTCCTATCGTCAAAGGTCCTCAAGGTGCCGAGTGTGTACGTTGGAACACAAAGGAGAACAAGTGGGAGAACAAGTGGACTCGCAGCGATGTCAGCTCCATAAGTATGATCCCTGCCGTAAGCACCAAGTCGGAGATGGTATTTGTATGTGGATGGAACGATGTTTCAGGCTGGGAGGTTACGGGACTTGACTGGAAGAGCGGTGCCACACGCCATCGCACCATATTGGGCAAGAACAACCGGGGCAACGGAGCCTACGCCATCATCCAGTATCTTGCCAACGGTGACCTCTTATTCAACTCTGTTGCCGGACCTATCCGCGTAAAATATTGAGGCTATTCAAGTATTGACATGCCAAAAGCAAGACAAACTAATAATTAACCCTTAATTCCGCAACACTATTGTAAATTAAACTTTTTAAGTACCTGAGCAACAAAAAGTTGCCCAGGATTTTGCCATGTCAGAGGATTCACTTAACTTAGTGTTGCAAAAATAATCAAACAAAACCTCATCAGGCATGGCAAAAATACAAATAAAATCCGAGAAACTCACTCCTTTTGGAGGAATATTTTCTATCATGGAGCAATTTGACTCCACATTGTCATCTGTAATCGACTCAACCCTCGGTCTAAGGTGTAGATCGTTCGGTTATCAGTACAGCAAAATCATTTGTGCCGTTGCGTAGCACAATCTTTTAGAGGATTTAATTCCGGAAATAGACTATTATGGTCTAAAATTAAGAATAAAATCAACATTCAACGCATTTTATTTTCCCATTTTAAGGAAAAAGAGTATCTTTGCACCCATAAATACATTCATTTATGCTACATGAATTAAAGATTAAGAACTACAGGTCGTTCAGAGACGAAGTGGTACTCAGCTTCGAGGCTTCGACCGACGACAGATACAATAGCACGGTAACTATGCCAGACAAAGTGAAGTTGCTGCGTTTTGCCGTAGTGCTTGGTGCCAATGCCAGTGGCAAGAGTAATCTGCTGGAGGCTATCGATTTTCTTCGCGCGTTCTGGAACAAGACGCCGATAAAGAACGATGAGGGAACCGACGTACAGCCTTTCCTGATGCAACCCGATGCCTTGAGTCACGATACGGAACTGGAGGCAAGCATCTACGTAGAGGGCGTACGCTATTTGTACCAGCTTACCATCAATCCGGAAAAGGTGATGAGCGAGACCCTCTTTGTCTATAACACCAATCGCCCCACCAAGATCTTTACGCGCCAGGACGTGAACGGCATTTCTAAACTTACATTCAACCCTGCCGTAGTGAAACTCTCTCAGGCCGAGGTGGATGTGCTCTCGATGAACTGTCTTCGCAACATGTCAATGCTGGCTGTCCTTAAGAAGGTGAATATAGAGGTGGCCTACGCTAGCAAACTTCGCAACTGGATAGACCAGCGCATGATGTCACTGCAGAACGGATCGGCAGTTTCAATCTCGCAGACCACCAAGTCGATGATCTCTGACGATGAAGACTTCAAGGAGTATTTGCTGATGTTTGCCAAGGAGGCAGACTTCAATATCTCAGATATCAAGGTGAAGAAGATGGCAGCTCTGTTCGGACACCATGTGGAGACAGAAAGAGGCGAGGAGGAGTATGTACTACCCGAATCATGTCAGAGTGCCGGTACAACCCGCATGGTCGAACTGGAGTCTAGTATCTACAATCTACTCAAGTGCCAGGGCCTGATGTGCATAGACGAGATGGAGGTGTCCATACACCCAAACCTGATGGAGTACATCCTCACGAAGTTTATCAACAGTCGTGACAATGAATCGCAGTTGCTCATCACCACACACTATGACCCTATCTTGAAGGATATTGATGATATCTTCGGCAAGGACTCAGTGTGGTTCACCGAGAAGGCAAAGGATGGCAATAGCAACCTCTATTCGCTCATAGAGTTCCGTGGCTTGAACAAGCTTTCCTCCATCCACCGCGCCTATATGAATGGCCAGTTTGGAGCCTTGCCCAATGTAATCATGTAAAGACTATGGCACGCAAAACTAAAGAAAGAGCGATACAGAGCCCAGGCATCACCATCATTGGCGAAGGGCTCACGGAGCGTTATTACTTCACCCACCTCAAGAGGTTGAAGGGTTATCGTTATACCTGCAAGCCACGCAACTTCACCGAGCAGTCGATTGAGGATATTCAGAAACAGGTGGAACGTGTGTTGGCAGACCGAGGCGTGGCCGTGTGTGTCTTCGATGCCGATGTAGCAAGAGCCAAGCCTGCAGAGAAGGCCAAACTTGACGCCATGCGCAAGAAGTACGCAAACCGTGAAAATGTTGTCATCTGCGACAGTATGCCCTCCATCGAGTTCTGGTTTCTGATCCACTTTCTGAACACCAACAAGTACTTTGCCTCTTCGCGTGATGTGGTACAAGTGCTTCGTCGCCACATTTCAAATTTCGACAAGCATGACTCTTTCCTCTCCAAGGAGAAATGGGTGGCAGAATTACTTGTCGACAACCGTCTTGAAACAGCCATGCAACGAGCAGAGAGTTTCGGCACCAATGGCGAGTCGTATAGCAACATTTACAAAGCGTTCAAGCGGTTTGAACAGAAAGAATAGCGATTCTACTCTGGGTAGTCTAAGAAGCCGACGTGTGACTCCGTGAGAAACCACAGGCCGTCGAAGCGCACAAAGCCCAGTATGGCTATCATGTATCGGTCGTCGAACGAGACCACGGTCTTGTAGCCCACGCGATTCTTGCCCACGGCAAAGAATGTGGCGTAGTTTTTCACGCCCTTCACCACGGTCTCTTCCCGCGGCTCAAGAGGCACGATGTGGTTTTTCTGGAAATAGGGAATGATCATGCGAAAGCGTCGCTCCATGCTCCCCTCGTCGTCGGCACCCGAATAGTTGCTGAAGAGGTAGCTGGTGCGCTTGACCGGCACCAGGTTGTACAGTTCGAGGAAGCCCTTGAAGTGATGATCGCCCATATCCTTGTTGCAGGGCGAGTTGGGATCATACACCTTGTCACACTCCTCCCGCAACAGTCCGTCGGGAGCATGCTCGGCGAAGAACCCCTGCGCCTCCACCCCCTCCTCGACGGGCACCATGGCCCTGCCGTCCGAGTAGTAACAACTATCCACAGCCTGTCCCCATGAGGCCACAGAGATACACAGCGCGGTCAAACCGGCCCATAGTCTTTTCCTTATCATAGCGTCGTCACATATAATAGATACAAAGATAGCCATTAGAAACAAAGTTTCCAAAAGAACAGGGGGGAAAATACCATTATCCGCACTTTATTGAGCGTCATATCTGAGAAAAAACGAATATTTGACTGAGGACAGAGTGGTTTCAGCGCAATAAGTCCACTATCTCACGACATATAAAGAATGGGTTGGAGGATGGGGAACAATGGAGTGATAGATTAGAGGTTACTTTTCTCTCCCTATTATCATAAACAAGATAAAAAGAAAGACTATGTTAGTGATACATCCGACAGATAAAACGACCGAAATGCTCTCAATCCTTTATGAAGGGTTGGGAGCACGGTTGATTGAAACCGATTGCTCCAACAAAAAGATGGGGTATCTGCTTCGCCATACGTCGCCAAGTGAGCGTATCATGCTGCTTGGTCATGGTTCAGACAAAGGTTTATACTATCGCAAGAATGATAAGGAGGAAGACTTTGACGGTATTATCGTAGGGCATCCGCAAGCCTATTATCTTCGCAAACATTGTGGAGGCATCATCGGTATATGGTGTCATGCTGTGGAGTTTGCCAAGAAGGAAGGACTGCATGGCTTGTTCTCCGGCATGATTATTTCCGAAATGAGTGAAGCTGAAGAGAATGGCGTGGTTACAGACAAGGAGAGCATGGAGCAGACAAACCGCATCATGTTTATACAACTCAGAAGACTTCTGGACAACGGTACACCACTGCATGAGATACCAGAACGTTTGAAGGCATTGGATGCCACACAAAGTGACTTGTCACGGTTCAACTACGAGAGGTTTTATTATGTGTAACCAAAATGAGGACTATGAATACAAAAAACATTGTGCTGGCTATATGGAATCAGTTGACGAGAAAGGGCGCATGGCGAAACATTTTCGTCACGCACAATGCTTTTGGCATATTCAGTCAAAATAGCCACATCTCCCGAAGAAGTGGTAAGCCTAAGGTGGCATATCCATCAAAGTATGTTGCAGAAAAAGCTGCAGAAGCAATGGAAAAGAAACATGGCGTTCATTTCTCTGTCTATAAATGCGCATGGTGTGACGGATGGCATATAGGCAAAAATAGCGAGAATAAAATTCCAGCTTTGAGAGTAGAATAATAAACCCGGAACTAACAGAGAACGCTATGAACATCAGCAGAATACTTGCACTCAACATTCCCGACATACATCCTGCATACGGAGGTGTAAGGGGAAAGACAATGTCATCACGCAGTCAGGGCTATGCCTGGCCAGTTATCAAGGACGCAGGCGTTCATACCATCATTGACCTTCGCAATGACGGCATGAACCAACGTATGCAAAACCTTTGTGAAGAGTACTGCATGGAGTATTTCTACTACCCTGTTGATAACCGTGCCGATGTCGTTGAAAGTATGGTGTCGTTGTTTCCTGCTTTTTGTGAGCGCATCGACCGAGGCGGTTTCTATATCGCTTGTGCCATGGGGCTGCATCGTACAGACATTGCTCTCAGCACCTACTGGGTGTTCTATGGCGCAGATAAGGGAAAGGAGCCGCCGACCCTGCAAGGCTACCTGAAGGAAAGCGGCCACGGCACCTCAAAGATATTACGTGTGCTTAATGCCTTCTATGATAAGCTCACGGAGAGAGATGGCAAGGAGCCGATGCCCATCGAGGAGTTTAAGCGAAGAAAGCAAGTCATCAACGAGCAAAACAAGAGAAACAACAAAAAGTAATAACCTCATAATAAGAATAGTCATGGAACAGAAATATACCATTTGCTTTGTCTGCACGGGCAATGCCTGTAGAAGTCCATTTGCCGAGTGTGTACTCAAATCGATGCTTGAACAAGAGGGAATGAATAATATCGAAGTGTTCTCTCGTGGCACATTGGACTGGGGTGAGAATCCTCGTGATGCGAATATGGTACGGATTGCCAGAGAGCTGGGCTATGAATTGAAAGGCATGACCACACCCATTACTCGTGAGAAGTTGCAGGAAGCAGACAGCATTGTTATCTTTGATGCGGAACACCGTAATGCCATTTCCCGTGTGCTTGACTATGCGAATTGGGACAGGATTGTCATGTTCGACAAACTGGCATTTGGTACAAATACCGCAGTTATAGATCCGCACTATCAGACTGATGCCGTGTATCAGAGTGTGGCCTCGCATATTGTGAAAGGGTGCAAGCGGATGATTGAACAGTGGAGGGATAATCCACCGACTCACAAGGTGTAAAGATTGCAGGATAACAAAATCTTTCAGTCCCTTTCATCAGACTATGATGGCTATCATACGATGATGAAAGGGATTTTTTTCAGTCAAACAAAAGAATGATGATAGAAGATGCTTGTTCTACCCATCTTTCTTTATAGAAGTACAACTAACGAAACGAGGAGGAATGCACATGAATACGACAGAAGCAGAAAAAGACTGGTTGCGCCGCATCTGCAGAAAGGGACCTTCCGACACAGCAGAAAAGCAGGCCAGTAAGGTTGCCAAAGAAGCAGTTGGACAGCCCCCAATTCCACTAAAGAAAAAAGGCAATGGTTTTGGTGATGTTGCCGGCATGAATGAGTTGAAGCAGAGAGTGACGGAAGGGTTCATCAACGTACTCCAAAATCGTGAATGTGCCGAAGTCTATGGCATCAAGCCTCCGTCCATGCTATTTTACGGCCCGGCAGGATGTGGAAAAACCTTCTTTGCGGAGAAGATGGCAGAGGAGGTAGGTATCAATTTCATGAAGATCGTACCCGATGACTTGGCTTGCACTTGGGTTCACGGTACCCAGCAGAAGATTGGCGAGGTTTTCAAGGAAGCAGAGAAGAACGCTCCTACCTTGCTCTTCTTTGATGAGTTTGATGCCATGGTGCCACGACGTTCGGGCGAGGAGGGCAACCAACATTATGACAGCGAGGTTAATGAGTTTCTGTGCATGCTCAACAATGCCTCCGACAAAGGCGTTTATGTCCTCGCAGCTACCAATCATCCTGAGTGCATAGACAAGGCGGTGCTGAGAACAGGACGTATAGATGAAATGGTGTATATCGACATGCCTGACATGGAAGCACGCAAGAGCCTGTTTGCCTTGGAACTGTCGAAACTCCCCACAGAAGGCGATATTGACACAACCCATCTTTCTGAATTGACCAACGGCTACAACTGCTCTGACATCAGCTACATCGTCAAGTCGGCAGCTCGCAAGAAGTTCAACGAGACCATCAAGAACCCTGACGGAAAAAAACATGGTATCACGCAGGAAGTATTGGAAGAAATCATAGTGATCAGAAGTCCTTCTGTTAGCATCAAGTCACTTCGGGAATATGAGCGTGTGAGGAGCGAGTTCTCCCCAAAGGACAAAGGACTCAAACCTGTAACCATAGGCTTTAGATAACAATAGTAATAACCATAAAAATTAAATCAGATGAAAGAAAAGATTTTGGCAGCCTTTGAAAACTTGGGCTTTAACTTGGAAGACAACGAATCGTTGGGTTATCACTTTTATTATGAGGGTATCAACTTTCTCTATATGTACAACGAAGATGATGAGGATTTTCTCAACATCTCTGTTCCAGGCATTTACGATATAGAGGAAGACAACAAGGAAAACTATGATGCACTGAAAGAAAAAATCAACTCCACCCTCAAATATGTCAAGGCATACACCATTGGTAAGGGACTCTGGCTATTCTACGAACGTGAGCTTCTTGGCAACGAAGACCTGGAGGAGGTGATTCGTCATATGATCCTTCACCTTGCCGCTGCTCTGATGTTTGCCCGCGACTCTATTGAAAAGATTGAGAATGGCGAGAGTGATGAAGGTTCCGATAACGATAACAACGACTAAACGACAAGTATTATGACAAAACATGAAATAGTAGTCTCAGTACTACAGTCTCTGGGGTTCAAGCCTCAGATTGATGATGACGGTGACATATTTGTCCGCTATCAGATGAAAACATTCTATGTGATGGGAGCAAATTCAGACGATGAAGACTATCTTGTTGTCGTATTCCCCCAAATGTATGAGGTTGACGAAGGGGAAGAGACAAAAGTCCTCGCAGCCTGCAACAAGACAACTCGTGAAATCAAGCTCGCCAAGGTTTATATAGACCATACTTTGGAAAATGTCTCGGCAAGTTGTGAATTCTATTACAATGGTGAAGAAAGTTTGAAGACCTGCCTTGACAAGGCGATAGAGATTCTTGGCATGGTACGGTTGACCTTCATCAATACTATGCGTTCGTTTGATTAACAACTATAATATATGAATGAAATGGAAGTAAAGAACGAAATCCAGAAGACCTAGGTCTTCAAAGTAATCATCCTCGACCGTAGCGGTTCGATGGAGTGTATACGTCAAGCCGCTGTTGAAGGCTTCAACGAAACCTTGGCTGGTATAAAAAAGGCGTAAGAGACGTTTGCCGACACTTAGGATCATTTCGTGTCGTTGGTGACATTCTGTAGTTGTGAGACAAAGCATTTGTATGACAAAACTCCTGTGGCAGAAGCCAAGCCTCTGAATATAGAGGATTTCCAGCCATGTTGTACAACCCCACTCTATGACGCTATGGGCATGACGCTAACTGGTATGCACAAGCATGTACAGGGCATAAAGGATGCTTTGGTGGTCGTTACCATTATCACGGATGGTATGGAGAATGCCTCTCGCGAATATAACGGCAAGACCATTAAGGAACTTGTGGAACGGCTGCGTGGAGAGGGATGGACATTTACTTATATGGGAGCCAACCAAGACTCTGTAGAGGTGGCCATGTCAATGTCTATCCGCAATGCCCGAAACTTTGACTACAGCAATGAGGGAACACGTGCTTCGATGCAGAAAGACAGTAGCACCCGTATGAATCTCTTCGGTCGTTTGGCAAAGTGGAAAACAGCAGAAATGAAAGGTTGTTGTGCGGTTCCTGCATCTGAATCAGAGCGCCGCAACCTATATGCAAACATGGCTGACGAAGCCTTTGATGAGGAGGAAAACAAATGAAATCGACATCCATGAAACGAGCTTTCGTATTGTTCTGGCACGGATTCACCGCCATCCTTGCCGTTATAGCCAACTGGTTTACGACAATATTAGGCATGAACGATGACTCCAAGTATGGCAAGTTCATACGCCGTGTTGTCGGTTCGTCCTTTGCTGTCATTATGGTGATGTTGACCGCTGCTGTGGTGTATAGTGTTTGTCATGCGCTCTATGAGGAACTCCCTTGGAAGTACAGAGCTAAAGAATGTGTTTATGATACCATGAAACTCTCCAGAGGAGTCACCTACTTCCATTTGTATGACAACCCTGGCTATATCAAGAATGCTGACGGCAAGAAGACTATTACAGATATTGACTGGCTGTTCAAGCCGTTGGGTAGGGACACGCTGGCTTGCTACAAGAGTGGAGACAAACGTGGTTATCTAAGCCTTCTGACTGGTGAGGTAGCTATCAAGCCTCAGTATGCCCATGCGTGGATATTTTCCGACGGTCTGGCTTGTGTCGATGATAATGGATGGCTGAAGTTCATCGATGCGAAAGGAAAAGTAGCCATAGACCTCAAGACTCCATACAATCCAGAGTATGACGGCTATGTGTTTCACAACAATCATTGTGTTATTGCAAATAGCGACCTCAACACTGTAGGTCTGATTGACAAGCAGGGAAACTGGGTGTTGACTGCCAAGTATGATGCAATAGAGCCTGTCGATACTTTCTGGATTGTCACTCAGGGCAAAAAGCAAAGTGTGTTGAACGCTTCTATGGGTACTGTTTTTTCATTCGCCGAAGCCAAATACAGTATAATGGATGAAATGATTACCGAGATAACTCCCGATCATGTCATTCGCAGATATACCTTGCAGGGCAAGCTCATCAATGACTTCTATATCTACAATGTGGAACAGTTGACATACGAAACCAGCGAGTTGCGTTACGAGTCAACAAAGAACTATGACGATGAAGGCAACGTGACAAGTGAAGAAATGAATTCTGTGCCATCTCCTATACATGCAGTAGCTCGCTGCAAACAGTACGAGACAGAATATGATTGGTACGGTCTGATGTCTCCAGAAGGGAAGATTATCACACCTCCAATATATAGTAGTATCAAAGCTATAGCCTACGACCTCTACCTTTGTGAGGACTCAGAATGCAGAGGTGTTATCATCAATGGCAAGGGTCAAAAGGTTAGGTAATATTATCTTGTATGCCCAACAAAGGAGAGGATGGTTGACAATCTGTCAATCATCCTTTTCCGTATTAGCAATGTGTCATTTTTTATTTTAGTGATGGATTTAATCGTTCTTGCAAAGAAAGTATCAACGCATCCTTCGCCGCTAACGTATCATCTTTTGCCTTAACGACATCTTGAAGAGCGTCCAACTGTTTGCGCAGAGACTCATTTTCAATCATAAGATTTGTATTTACAGATACATTTCCCACATTATTGTTGTTTCCACTAACATTGTTCGCCCTAAACGAACTTCCAACGCGAAAGTAATCCAACGGCATATGAAAGAAGTCGGCCAACACTTCCAATTTGGACAGGCTGATGTCTTTTGTACGTCGGAAATAACTCATTGTCTGTTTACTTTTCTTGAATAGAAGGCTTATCAGCTCCTGCTGTTGCTCTTTTGTCAAACCTGCATACAGGTTATCTATCAAATCTAAATTCAGCATAATACTATATATTATTACGATAACACTGGGTTAAAATGTCTTAATACGCCCAGTATATTGAGCATTATATTTTGTTTTATCCAAAGTTTGTACTACTTTTGCATGCAAATATAATCAAAATCTCAGATAAACAATCAGAGAATAGTAATTATTTTGCGATAAAATATTAAGCAAATGACACAAAAGGAAATTGCAGACTATTATAGTAGGCTATCGAACGGTGAGAAAGGGCGTTTTACCGCTTTCCTTAGTATGACACTCGGTGGCTCTCCGCACACTTGGCAGCAAAAGATCTTGGGGTGGACTCGCAATATAATGGGCAGACCCATGTCACCAGTTGTCGAAAAGGAACTAACTTCAATTATCGAGAAAGACAAATGGAGGATGTCGTATTAAAATATTAAGCATCGACGTATATAATGAAGCGAATAAAGGACAAATACATAGACATTGTAAAATCACGAGTTGACATCTGTCAGCTTGTGGTAGACCTCTGTCCGGGCACAGTACTAAAACCGTCTGGACCACACAGAAAGAAATGCTGTTGCGTCTTTCATCAAGAAGAATCTCCTTCATTGATGTTGGACACCACCATGAACCGTTACAAATGTTATGGTTGTGGGAAAAGTGGCGATGTCATTTCTTTCGTAGAGGAGTGCCAGGGCGTTGGATTCATTGACGCTATC
>OQWM01000847.1_pt1 | contig 20453 bp, 22 predicted proteins | sample 1691531 | NCBI WGS metagenome assembly OQWM01 (sample SAMN03418257, study PRJEB22391) | human gut metagenome | biome: human-gut; feature: organic feature; material: feces | host: Homo sapiens | place: Tanzania | collected 2013-01
TCCGCAAGCATCACCAGAGAGGGAAGATCTCCGATGACCTGCGGCGGGAGGCACTCTATCTGGCGGGGAGCTACCGGGACAAGGCGCTGATGGACAACGACTATGCCGCTGACGGATATGCGCGGGACATGGAATTGGAACACATTTACGCGGAGGCAGAAAAGCGGCTGAAATGAGGAAGGGGGCGTTCCTGTGACGAAAAATATGTACACCGTTGCCGGGGACGGCCCCTGCAATGAAGAGCTGGCTTTGCGAATACAAGCCGGAGACAAAAACGCCGCGGAGCGGCTCATCTCACAGAACGAGGGCTACCTCACCGAACTGGCGCGGGCGTACACGCCGTGGTGTGAGATGGAGGATTTGAAGCAGGAGGCGGCGCTGGCACTGCTGGACGCGGCGGGGCACTTTGACCCCACCCATGGAACAAAACTGCTGACCTATGCGACACCCGTGATGGAAGCGGCGATGATGGACTACGCTGCACAGTATTCTTCCTCATTCTTCCTCTTTGTCCATTCCCGTCAGCCGGTACAATCAACTGCGCAGGGTGGCATACCTCTGTGCGGAGGCATGTGACTCATCTGATGCTGAGTTGGTCAAGGTGGTGTGCGGAGAACTGAATGTATCTGCCAAGGTAGCTGGGGCATTGATAAAAGAATACCGGACGCTGTTTTGCGTCCGGCAGTTAGGTGACGATGTGTTCTCCGTCAGCTGCGGCGGCGATCCCGCCGTGGCCTATGACCGCCTCATGCGCCGGACGCTGCTGATGCAGCGGATGGAGGAGGTGCTGACGCCCAGAGAGCTGAATCTGGTGCGAAGCTACCTTGGCATCGGTCAGCCGGACGAGGTTGGCATGACCTTTCAGGAGCTGGCAATCTACCTCAACTACAACGGCCCCAGCGGAGCGGAGAAGGCGTACAAGGCCGCGCTGCGGAAGTTGAAAAAGGACTTGTACGGTGGGGCCTATGGCCGGTGGCTCTCCGCTCAGAAAGCCATCCGCGCCGCCAAAGCGGAGGCGGAGCAGGACGCAGGGCATCACGCAACGCCGCAGAGAACATGGTGGGGCGAAAAAGAGCTGATGGCGCGGTTTATCTGCGAGGTCGTTTCGCTGATCCGTGTTCATGAGATTTTCAGTGACGCATTGGAGAATATTGCTGCAAAAATTTTTGAGGAGTCTTGAAAATTGTACGTTTTCAAGACTCCTCAAGATCATTCCAGCTCAAATGCGCCGGTATAAAGCTGATAATACCGATATCTTTTGTGGGGGTTGCAAAGCGCACCCAAGTTGAGCGAGATGGACACAACATGGGAGGAACACCTCACGCCGTCCACGCACTGGATAAATGCGGGATGTCAAAAGATTAAAGAGAGCTGGCTCGTGCCAGCTCTCTTATACTGTGCGCTGTCAGGTTCTACGGTTACTATCAAAGTGCATTGACGGTTCCTGATTTCTCAAATATTCTGTTTCAGGCAGGTCTTAATGTCATCCTCAGCATTGGTAATAAGCCGCAAGTCGAATGTGTCCACTAAATACTGAAGCACATTCGGGCTCAAAAATGCCGGCAGGGTAGGGCCTAAATATATGCCTTTAATTCCCAGACTCAATAATGCCAGCAAATCAGCAACAGCCTTTTGTTCGTACCATGATACGATCAACGACAAAGGCAATCCGTTTACATCGGTACCAAAAGCATCTGCTAAACCTGTTGCGATCCGTATGGCAGAATATACATCATTGCATTGCCCGACATCCAAAAGTCTCGGCAGACCCGCTACTTCACCGAAATCCAGTTTGTTAAATCTGTATTTTCCGCATGCGAGCGTTAATATCACGCAGTCTTTCGGGACCATCTTAGCAAACTCTGTATAATAGCTTCGACCGGGTCTTGCTCCGTCACAGCCGCCAATAAGAAAGAAATGTCTGATTTTTCCTGCTTTTACTGCCGCTACGATTTTGTCAGAATCGCTTAATACCGAATGATGCCCGAATCCGACAAGTATCTCGTGGGGCTCCTGATCCTCCGGATAGCCGCCCAATTCTATTGCCTGCTGAATGATTTCACTGAAATCCTTTTCACCGTTTTCTCTTTTCCCAATGTGTTTTACCCCTTCCCAGCCCACTACATTCGTGCTGTAGATTCGGCCTTTATAGCTCTCTCTCGGCCGCATAAGGCAATTCGTCGTCATTAGAATACATCCCGGAAGATCATCAAATTGTTTTTGTTGATCTTGCCACGCACCACCGAAATTCCCGACAAGGTGGGGGTATTTTTTTAATCCCTCATATCCGTGGCACGGCAGCATTTCACCGTGTGTATACACATTGACCCCCGTTCCCTTTGTTTGTTCCAGCAGCATTTCCAAATCCTTCAAATCATGTCCCGAAACAACGATAAAGGGTCCTTTCCTCATATGGATATTGACCCTATGGGGTGCCGGATTTCCGTAAACTGCAGTATTGGCTTCATCCAATTTTTTCATAACCTCAATTGCCGCTTCTCCGGTGCGCATGGTCATTCGGATCAGTTCTTCCACTGTAAGGTTATCGTCTGTGAGAGCTTCCAATGCCTGAATATAAAATTCATCTACCTCATCACTGTAATAGCCCAGTTCTCTTGCCTGATGCCCATAGGCGCTGATACCTTTCAGTCCGTATAAAATGGTTTGCCTCAATGAGCGAATATCCGGGTCAAGGGATTTATCATACATAATTCCCGCGAATTGAGCATCCTTTAGCATTTGTGTTTTTGTTTCGGGAAGATCATAAGTGGCGTATGATGTCTGATTGTGAATCTCTCCTGTGATTGTTCTCAAATTTTCTTTTATCCGTTGTGATTCGTTCAATAATTCCACGTGTACTTTCGAATCAAAATTAACATTCGTCAGCGTTGTGAAAAGAACATTTTCGATAAACCGTATGATATTTTTATCGATATGCTGTCCCTCATTTTGCAGAACTTTTCCGTAACAGCTGATCCCTTTGATTTGAAAGATCAGCAAATCCTGCAGATTGGCGATTTCCGGTGTCTTTCCGCAAACCCCAAGTTTTGTGCAGCCCTTTCCGTTCGCTGTTTGCTCACATTGATAGCAAAACATTTCGTATCCTAAATCCATATTATTCATATGCTGACCATCCTTATCTTTCGTTTTTATAGTTAAAGTATCGGTCAGGAAACGAAAAATATACTTGGTATGAGAGACCTTACTAATTGTCTCATGTGTGTCTATGCGTCATTTGCTGTGGCGGTTACGTCGAAACAACAGATATCGTTGCAGACAGAGAAACACCACAAGCTTTCTTGTTGACAAACTATCGCCATAGCGATATAATCAATTCGGGTTAAAACTATCAGTGGAGCGATAGGCTCGTGAAAGAGGCACAGCTATGAATAAAATAATCTGCGTTTATCATGGTTCCAGTCAAATTATCCAACAGCCTGTTATTGGCAAAGGAAACCCAAACAACGATTACGGACTGGGGTTCTACTGTACTGAGAGTGTGGAGCTTGCAAAGGAGTGGGCTTGTTCCGCTGAAGCGGATGGCTTTGCAAATCGATATGCCTTTGATTTAAACGGCCTGTCTATCCTCTCGCTTACAGGAGGTAATTATCATATTCTCAATTGGCTTTATGTGCTGCTGAATAATCGGAAGTTCCGTATTGGCGGGGCAGTCGCAAGGCAAGCCAAGCAGTATATTGACGAGCATTTTGCGGTAGAGTATAAGCAGTATGATGTCATCAAAGGATATCGGGCGGACGATTCTTATTTCTCATTCGCAAGTGCGTTTCTGAATAATACGATTTCTCTCCAACAGCTTGAAAAAGCGATGTTACTTGGGAAACTGGGCGAACAGATCGTTGCGATATCGGGAAAAGCGTTTGCTCGATTTACATTTGAGGAAGCCATTCCTGCACCGTGTGATATGTATTATCCGAAGAAGCTGGCACGAGACAGTAAAGCGCGCGAGGATTTTGCAAAAGAGAAGGATCGTGAAACGGTTTTGTCTGAAAAATATGTGCTGGACATCATTCGGGAAGAATGGGGGAATGAAGATGAACGCCTACAACGAATTATACTTGGATGATGCAATGGCCAATCTCGGAGATATGGTCGAGTACGCCGTGTGTACACTCGGCTATGCACCGGATGACTTCTTTGGCTGGTTCATTTCCTCCGGAATTGCCTCAAAATTTGAGAATGGAAATCCGAAGTATGTTGCAGGAATGTCGGGGGTCGAACTGGCAGACGCTGTGCTTGCTGCCGTGAATATGCAGAGTGAGCGTCATCATCAGCCCCATCTATCCTCAAAGGGGAGAGAGTACTGGGCCGGATGGATCCTTGCCTATTACCAGTGGGAAACAAACCGACGCTTCAGCGATATGGTAGAATACGGATTGACACTATCGGTAGTGATGTCTCTATATATCCTGCACGAAGCGGATGTAAGCAAATTCGTGGAGAGTGCAGATGAGATCATTCAAAGGAACAAGGGTAGCCGTAAGTCTAAGCTACAGCTTACACGGAAGGCGAGAGGGCTGACACAGCAGCAGCTCAGTGAAGCATCCGGAGTCTCCTTGCGAATGATCCAGCTCTACGAACAGAAGCAGTACGAACTTGCAAAAGCGCAGGCCGGTATTGTGCTTGACCTTGCCAAAGTACTTGGATGCGATGCCGCTGATCTGATCCAGGGATAGAGGGTAAAGATATTCAGCTGAACTGGGCTGCTGAACCCGCATTTTATCCAGACTACTATTTGACTACTATCACGAAAACCCCCGGAGCCCTTGCCCTGTAAGGCTTCCGAGGTTTTCCTTCAAAATGCCGGAAATTTGTGCAACACCAACCAAACCCTTGCGCCGCAGGGCTTTCCGGCTTGACGGCCTGATAACTCCGACTCTAAAGGCCGCTGGTTCGAATCCAGTCGGGCGTACCAAAAACCGTCTCAAACATATCGTTTGAGACGGTTTTTATATGCGAAAAATCAGGAGAATTGAAATCTGATTTGACCACTAATGAACATTTTGTGATCCGACTGAGTTGTCTTTCGTCATATCTCCAACATTCCCTGCAATCCCGCGCGGTGCCGTCAAGATTTATGCGCAAATTTATTTGCAGGCTCCGGCTGAGTGAAGTCAGCCGGCAATATTCTGCCAGTTGTTCTCCCCGTCCCAGGTCTCGGAGACACAGGTCACCGCGCTGTGTTCCTTCGTAATCATGGGGATGCTGCTGTTTCGAAGGTCTGTGATCTCCGGATCATCCTGCCCACTAATGGGCAGAAGCGTTGGAGACGTCGGCTACTTTTCCATCCTTGCAGGTAACATTCAGCGCCCGGATTTCCTCCAGCGCATCATCCCTGGCATAGGAGAAAGACACAACTGTCTCGCCGTCTCCCAGCGCCCGGAAGCTGGCGACAAAGGTGCCGTCATCGTCCTCCTCCGTGAGCAGTTCCAACAGGGTGGTGTCGTCGATGGTAAAGTTCCAAATGAATCCTTCCTTTTCGGCGGGAAGGCGGACGGTCAGAATGCCTGCTTCCTGATCAATTTCATACCAGGTGTCGGATGTTTGTTCTTCCAAGGAGCTTCCGTCAGCTTTTCCTTCACTGGTGTTCTGTCGGCCGCACCCGGCCAGCAGCCCTGTCACGCAGGCGAGAGACAGGATCAGGGCAAGTATCTTTTTTGCGTTGTATTTTTCTTTCTGAATCATATCATGTTACCTCGTTTCTATATGTCGATCCATCAGGGAATCCAATAGCGGATGATCTGCACCACCTGCTTCTGCCGGACAGTGATGACCGTGTTATAGCAGTTGAAGGGCGTTTCGCTGGCCTGAATAGCCGCAGGGACGTCCTTGTACTCATAAACCAGGCCATCAGGTTCATGTTCCAGGTCGGCGTGATCTTCAAAGGTGCAGTCGGTAGATAGGGGCAGGGTGATCGTTCCCAGATCATAGTAGATCGGATGGTCATCCATTGCGTAGGTGCGGTACAGACCGTCATCCTCAATCAGCTCTACGCCGCCGCTTTCGATGCCGCCGTTGATGATGACGGTGCCGTTATCCCGCCGGATGCTCTCAACGGTCACCGGCTTCCGACAGACCTGGATCTGGTCGCCTTCTTTCAAACCCTGAATATCTTCCAGTTCATAGCAGTCATAGTCATGGATCTCCGCGGTCAGGGAATACCCATCCCCGGTTTTGACAAGGTTCGCTGCCGTGAAGTCCGCAGAGTATTCGCCGTCGGCAAAGGCGTCCTCCACACTTTCCATCGGATACAGCGGCATGACGTACCCCAGCTTCTCCACAATGGTTTGGGCGGTGTCCAGCAGCACCTGGGCATCGCTGCCGCCGACAACACACCACTGCACCTCGGCCTCCGGAGCATACCAGCCCACCCAGGCCGCATCCTCGGACTTGCGCAGCTGGATGGAAACATCTTCGCCGCTCCTGTCCAGGCTCTCCGTCCAGTCAGCATAAATACCGGAGATGTCCTGGGGCTGCTTTGCCTTTAAGGCACGGCAGTAGTACGACTGTCCGCCTTGTTCAAAATTGACTTCGGCCATTTGCTTGTCGCGTGCCCCTGTGTCGATCAGGTAGTAGGAGGTGCCGGAGGCACTGTCCGGCAGGGGGATGGAGTATCCCAGCTGCTGAAACTCAGCTGCGCTGGATTCGTGCATGGGGTTTGCGATCATGGCCGGTTGGTCGGTGCCTCGGTGGGACAGGGTGATGGCAGTTACAGCCACGGCAAGACAGGCGGCAATCGCCCCGGCGCTGTATAGCCAGGAACGCTTCTTTTTAATAGGCTGCTGCGCTTCCTCCAGCAGGTCATCGTCCACGGCGTTCATCCATTTTTGAAAACGAGTTTGATTCATAGTCTGATCCTTTCCTGTTCCAGTTCCGTGCGCAGCCGTTCCCGTGTGCGGAACAAGGATGTCTTAACCTTTGCTTCGCTGACACAGCATTCTTCCGCGATCTCCCGGATGCTCTCTCCATACCAGTAGCGGCGCAAAAAGAACACGCGGGCCTCAGCGCTCTGACGGCGCAGGAAGCCGTTCAGCACCCGGCGCAGCTCTGATGCATCCAGTTCTGTGTCCGGATCACCCTGTCCGGCAACGATCCAGGGTTCCAATTCCTCAAAAGCGTCGGTGAGGGCGGTGCTGCGCTGGGCGGCAGTATTGTAATTATAGCGGTCCAATGCCAGATTCCGGGTGATGCGGGCCAGATAGGCCCGCAGAGAGCGGGGGCGTTCCGGCGGGATGGCCTTCCAGGCACGAAGGTAGGTGTCACTGACACACTCCTCCGTGTCTCTGGGGTCTGCCAGGAGCCGCTGGGCCACACTACGGCACAGCGCACCATATTTCTTCTGGGTCTGGGTAATGGCTTCCTCGCACCTCTGAAAGAACAGTTGAATGATCTCCTGATCTCCCATGGCGGCTGAAAATTGTGCTTTCTTTGTTTCGATTTGTTCCATAGTGTTTCCCCCGGTACTTGAAGCGGCTTCATCCTATTAGACGGCACCATATCCGTTTTCGTTTCAGTTCTTACAAAGAGATCCTTGAGGATTTGCTCCGGCGCCATGGTCATCGTTTGCCCTTTTCATCGGCATATGCTTCATCCACGTTCATTTTATTCTTCAGGGCTGTACAGGAGCGATTGAAGGATTTGCGAGTGGAACGGGGCCTGACGCTGGAACAGCTTGCGGAGCAGACCGGGCTTTCCAAGTCCGCCCTCGGCAAATATGAGGCAGACGATTTCAAGGACATCAGCCCATTCAGCATTGTCACGCTGGCGAAGTTCTACGGCGTGTCCACGGACTATCTGCTGGGTATGACAGAAACGAAAAATCACCCAGACACAGAGCTGGACGCTCTGCATCTGAGTGATGGTGCGATAGAAGTATTAAGGACGGGGACGTTTAATCACCGACTGCTGTCGGAAATGCTGTGCCACAAAGATTTCCAACGTATGATGTTAGATGCGGAGATCTATGTGGACCGGATTGCAGATATGCGGATCAACGATATGAACGCCATGCTGGAAGCAGTACGGAAGATGGCCCTGATGAAGCAGGACGGACAGGACGATCTTGCCACCCGGACATTGGAGCTGGCCCAGGTGCGGGAGGATGACTATTTCGGTCATGTGCTTGCCGACGATCTGAAGGCGATCCTCCGTGACATTCGGGAGGAACACAGCAACGATACCACAACGGCAGACACACCCTCTAATCTGAAAGCGGCAGGGCTGGGCTCTCTGATCGAAGAATAAGCTGACATCGCTGAGTGGGCGGGATTTAACGATTGCTGAAATTGAAGCAGAGGAAGCATAAATCAAGCAGCATTACCGGCGTGGCACAGGAATAAAAGAAGATATGTGAAAAGACGGGCAAGCTGTGGGCGGAGGAGCATTGCAGCTAATGAGACCGCCGCCGGGGGATGGCCGGTCACATACGATGCTTCTCATCTATACGAGCGGGGCAATGGTCACACAGCTTGGGCATGAGACATCCCGATGAGGTGCAGACAGAATATCTGCACCTCATCGGGGTTGTCATATATCTATATACCGGTTTATACACGATCCTGCTGAAACCGATCCAGCCCGCTTCGCAGCAGGGCTGCGGCCGCCTTACCATCACCCGCCTCGATATAGCTTGTGAACTGCTCCAGTGTCTCCAAACACCGGGCCGCGCCCTCCGCGGCAACGTATTCCTGCCAGAAGGCCAGATTGACAGTGGCAAAGGCGTTAAAGATCAGCGGTGTGATGGTGTTGCCGCTGAGGAACGTGATGCCCCGGTGATAGCGAAACAGTGCCTGGGCGAACTCGGCGGTGCTTCGGCAGGAGGCCTCCTCCGCCTGCCGCTGGAGCGCGCGGAGCGCCGCCATATCCGCCGCCGTATGCTGGACAGCCAGCTCCTCCATGGCGGGAGCCTCCAGATAGTACCGCAGCTTCAGGATGCTCAGCGCCGTTTTTCGGTCAGGGATGCCGCCGTGGAAATCCATGATGGCACGCAGTGTCTCCAGACTGCCGGTCTGTGCGTAGTCCGCCACGGTCACGCCTCGGCGGGAGGCAATATTCAAAAAGCCCAAGCGGTGCAGCTCCCGCAGTCCCTCATGTACCACGGTCTTGCTGATTTTCATTTCATCCGCCAGCTCCCGTTCTGTGGGCAGCTTTTCGCCGGGCTGCAGCTGGCCTGATAAAATCATACCCTCCAACTGCTGCACAAACAGCTCCTTAATAGACGGTGCTACGATCTCGCGGAACTCCATACCCATCACTCCTCTGGTCAGACCACGACCATATAATATGATAGCATAACTTTGTGGGAATAGTCAATGGATTTTGCAAACAAAAATTGCTACTATTTCGGTGTATAAATCACGAAATAAGCCGTTTCCGATCCGAAACAAAGCAGATCGGTCAGGCGCACAGATGGAGGAGAGACTATGCGCGATATCAATGGCAGTAAGCCCACCGACTTCCCTCTGGACGAGAATAAGTTACCCTTTGCGATCCCCGATCCTGATCGGCCGCCCCGAAAGAACCTGCTGAAGCTGGGAGCGATGATCACAAACCGCATCGGCCTGAAAACCACCGTGGACGACCCGGAATACTGGGGGCTGGACGGCGTGCTGACCGACGAGATGGTGGACGTGGCACTGAAGATGGGCGTCCGCAAGCCCAAGACCATCGGCCAGATGATGAAGCTGACCAAGATGGAGCGAGAGCCTCTGGAAAAGCTGCTGGATGAAATGTCCTGGCTGGGTCTGCTGGAATACAACTGGGAAAATCTGGACGGCAAGAACCCAAATCACGAAAAACGCTGGATCCTGCCTCTGTTTGTACCCGGCAGTGCCGAGTTCCTGAATATGCGGAAAAGCCAGATCGACGAGCATCCCGAGGTGGCCGCATTCTTTGAGCGCATGACCATGCTGCCGCTGGAGAAGATCACCCCCATGGTGCCTCCCGGAGGCGCTGGTATCGGTATGCACGTCATCCCGGTAGAAAAGGCTATCGAAACGGAAAATGAGGCCATCGGTCTGGAGAAGATCTCCTACTGGCTCCATAAGTACGAGGGAAAGTATGCCAAGAGTATGTGCTCCTGCCGCGCCAGCCGGGAGAAGCTGGGTGAGGGCTGCGGCGACGATGTGGAAAACTGGTGCATTGCTGTGGGCGACATGGCCGACTACGTGGTGGAGACGCAGCGCGGCGAGTACATTACCTATGACGAGGTGATGGAGATCTTTAAAAAGGCGGAGGACAATGGATTTGTCCACCAGATCACCAATATCGACGGTGAGGAGAAGATCTTCGGCATCTGCAACTGCAACGTCAATGTCTGTAATGCCCTGCGTACCAGCCAGATGTTCAACACACCCAATATGTCCCGCAGTGCCTATGTGGCGGCAGTGGAGACGGAGAAGTGCGTGGCCTGCGGCCGCTGTGTGGAGAACTGCCCTGCCGGCGCGGTGAAGCTGGGCCAGAAGCTCTGTACCAAGGATGGCTTTATCGAGTATCCCCGGCAGGAGCTGCCGGATGAGGTGAAGTGGGGTCCGGAGAAGTGGGCCGTTGACTACCGGGACAAGAACCGGGTCAACTGCCACGAAACCGGTACCGCGCCCTGCAAGACCGCCTGCCCCGCTCATATCGCCGTACAGGGCTATCTGAAGCTGGCGGCGCAGGGCAAATACCGAGAGGCTCTGCAGCTTATCAAGCGGGAGAATCCGTTCCCCGCCGTATGCGGCCGCATCTGTAACCGGCGGTGTGAGGATGCCTGCACCCGCGGCACGGTGGATCAGGCCGTGGCCATCGACGAGGTGAAGCGGTTCATTGCCCAGCAGGATCTGGATGCCGCCACCCGCTTTGTGCCGGAAAAGGTCATCCCCAAGGTGGACGGCGAGTTCGGCGAGAAGATCGCCGTCATCGGCGCAGGCCCGGCTGGCATGAGCTGCGCCTTCTATCTGGCAGAGAAGGGCTATCGGCCCACGGTGTTTGAGAAAGAGGCTCGGCCCGGCGGTATGCTGATGAACGGTATCCCCTCCTTCCGGCTGGAAAAGGATGTGGTGGAGGCGGAGATCGATGTGCTGCGGGAGATGGGCGTGGAATTCCGCTGCGGCGTGGAGGTGGGCAAGGACGTCACCATCGCCCAGCTCCGCGAGGAGGGCTACAAGGGCTTTTATGCGGCTGTGGGGCTCCAGTCCGGCGGTAAGCTGAATATCCCCGGCGGAGAAGCGCAAGGTGTTCAGTCCGGCATCGACTTTATGCGCCATGTGAACAGCGGAGCTGACGCCAAGCTGAGCGGCCGTGTGGTGGTCATCGGCGGCGGCAACATCGGTGCCGATGTCGCACGCACCGCCCTGCGCTGCGGCGCGGACAGCGTGGAGCTGTACTGTCTGGAGGGCTATGAGGATATGCCCATGGGCGAGGAGGATCGCGGCGAATGCGAGCGTGAGGGCATTATCATCCACGCAGGATGGGGACAGACGTCTGTCATGGAGCAGGACGGCAAGTGTGTCGGCATCAGATTCCGCAAGTGTCTGTCTGTAAAGAACGACGAGGGCCGCTTTGATCCGAGGTTTGACGATGCTGTTACGGAGGAGACCGCCTGTGACGTGGTACTGTATTGCATCGGGCAGAAGGTGGAGTGGAAGGAATTGCTGGCAGGCACGAAGGTGGAATTTAACCCCAACGGTACCGTGAAGGCCGATCCTGTCACCTATCAGACTGCCGAGCCGGATATCTTCGTGGGCGGTGATGCCTATACCGGCCAGAAGTTTGCCATCGACGCCATCGCCGCCGGCAAGCAGGGCGCGGTATCCCTGCATCGCTGGGTGCAGCACGCCACGCTGACCGTGGGCCGTGACCGCCGCCGGTTCATCGAGCTGGATAAGGAAAATGCCCTGATCGCCGTGGACAGCTACGATAATACGCCCCGCCAGCAGATCGGGTATAACGAAGCTCTGCGCAAGACCTTCCGTGATGAGCGCATAGCCTTTACCGAGGAGCAGGTGAAGAAGGAGACAGCCCGCTGCTTGGGCTGCGGAGCCAGCATTGTAGACCCCAATAAGTGCATCGGCTGCGGAATCTGCACCACAAAGTGTGCCTTCGACGCCATCCACCTGCACCGTGAGCATCCGGAGTGCAGCACCATGTATAAGTGTGAGGACAAGATGAAGGCCATTTTCCCCTATATGATCAAGCGCAATTTCAAAATTAAGCGCGCCGCCAGAAAGAGCAAGTGATATGCACGAGCTGGGGATCGTATTTCATGTTATCAAGACCATCCAACAGGTCGGGCAGGAGCAGGGACTGCAAAATGTAGCCTCTGTTACGCTGGAGCTGGGGGAGGTATCCGGTGCCGTTCCCCACGAGCTGGAGAGCTGCTGGGACTGGGCGGTGAAGCGGACGGAGCTGATGCCCGCTGCCAAGCTGCGTATCGAAACTATCCCGGCGGTGACACACTGCGGCGAGTGCGGACAGGATTATCCCACCGTGCCCCAAGGCCGCAGCTGTCCGTATTGCGGCAGCGAAGAGACGTGGCTGATTCGGGGCAATGAGATCAATATCAAGGAGATTGAGGCGATATGATGGATCGATACAAGATCATTGAAGTAAAAGAGAGTGTATTCGCCAATAACGATAGGGAGGCAGAGCGCGTTCGGAAGCAGCTGAAGGAGGATAAAACGTTTCTGTTGAACCTGATGTCCTCACCCGGCAGCGGTAAGACCACCACACTGCGGCGTACTATTGAGACGCTGCGGGACGATCTGAGGATCGGTGTCATGGAAGCAGATATCGACTCAGATGTGGATGCCAAAGCCGTCGCGGACACCGGGGCGCGGGCTATCCAACTCCACACCGGCGGGATGTGCCATCTGGACGCAGCCATGACAGAGCAGGGGCTGCGGGAGCTGGGTACCGACGATCTGGACTTGGTGGTGCTGGAGAATGTGGGCAATCTGGTGTGTCCCGCGGAATTTGACACAGGCGCGGTGAAAAACGCCATGATCCTCTCCGTGCCGGAGGGCCACGACAAGCCCCTGAAATACCCGCTCATTTTCACCGTCTGTGATGTACTGCTCATCAACAAGATCGATGTGCTGCCCTACTTTGACTTCGACATGGACAAGGTGGTGGCGTATGCCCATATGCGTAATCCGGATCTGAAGATATTTCCTATCTCCGCCAAGAGCGGCGAAGGAATGGGTGCATGGTGCGATTGGCTGCACCAGCAGGTGAAGAGCTGGCAGGCATGAATGGAGGGATCCTGCGTGCTTTGCCCATACCGTCCCCGATCGGAATGCAAGACGGTCATGCTCAAGTATTGAGTGAAGCTGCCGTTTCCAAATGAAAAAGGACCCCAAGCCGTTGTGTCGCAACGGCTTGGGGACTTGCTATATTTGCGCGGTTGTGGGAAGTGCTTCAAATGTTATCTTATTGGACTTCCTTGCCCATCTGATAGGCCTGTTCCAGTGCGGGATGCCCGGCGATCTCGCCCACACCGTTCACGCCGCCTGCGAACACTGTGCCTGCCAGTGTGCAGCGGGGGAAGCAGTCCACCCAGCCCTGCACGGCCTTCTCCGTGCCATCGAAGGTCTCAGGCGCGTCCTCCGCCGCTGTCGCCAGCAGATAGGCTTTCGTAAAGGCGTAGTCGCTGTCGTACAGCGGATTGGCACGATCCAGCAGAGTCTTGAGCTGACCACTGACGCAGTAATAGTAGACGGGCGTTGCGAACACCAGCACATCGGCGTCGTGCATTTTGGCAGTGATCGCCGCGGCGTCGTCCTTGAGGACGCAGTGTCCCAGCTTGTGACAGGCGAAGCAGCCCTTGCAGTAGCCGATCTGCATTTCCCGCAGATACACGGTTTCCACCTGATGACCTGCCGCCTGTGCGCCCTTGGCAAACGCCGCTGCCAGTGTTTCGGAATTGCCGCCCCTGCGGGGACTGGAGGAAATGATCAGTACCTTTTTATTCATGATAAGCCACTCCTTGCGTTTCGATTTTCCCTGTGGTATTTTCATAATAGTACTTGGACTTGGCTTTCTGTCAAGATGCATTTGAAAATTTTGAGGGTTTTATGTGTGAGATAAAGATCAACTTCGATCAGGTTGAAAAAGCAATCTCTGTGATGCGTGAGGCGCAAATTCGCCGGGATGGGTATGACAAAGCTGGTCACAGAGGCGATCCGGGCAGAGTGCCGCAATCGCGGTGTTCGGTATATCCGGCTGGACACCGGTCTGGAGGAGAAGACCGTCAGGAAGATCTATCTGTCCGCAGGCTATAAAATCGTGGATATCCTTTATCCCAATGGGAGGTCAATGGCTCTATATGAATTGGAGGTATAGCGGCTAAAAGTGACATTTGCAAACACCGTACAGCCTATATATCGACTCTGCTAAATACTTCAGTTGGGAGCAGTTTTTTACGGAATTACTGATTCAGTTGACGAGTGAGCGGGACTATATGCGATATGGAAAACAGACTTTGGCTCCTTTCTATTTGCAAGCCGAGAACATTCAAAAGGTAATCAATGCCATGGAAAGAGACTGACAGTTCTGTGTATGAATTGTATCTTCGGTCAAAAGTTTAGAAATTAGAGTTTCCGGGAAAGAAATCCTTTGTAATGGGACAATTAAAATTGAAATTTTTCGGTGTAGTAATGGGCGATAAAAAGATATACGTCGTTGCAAAGATCTTTGATCAGCAGGGCTGCCTTGCCTACCTCTGCAAGACGCCCAACGAGGCCCGCTGCCTGCCTGGAACACTGGAGGCGTTGAGGGCGGATGGAGTTCAAATTGTTATTCTGGATTCTCCTGAAATTTACTCTGAGTATGCGCCATACACCTATATCGAAGACATGAAAGAGTTCATCGATAAGGTTGCTCAGTTAAACCGAGCTGCGTAACCTGTGTCCTGCTCAGACTACTATTTGACTACTACCGCGAAAAATCTCGGAAGCCCTGTCCGATAAGGCTTCCAAGGTTTTTTCAAAATGCCGGAAATTTGTGCAGCACCAATCAAACCCTTGCGCCGCAGGGCTTTCCGGCTTGACGGCCTGATAACTCCGACTCTGTAGGCCACTGGTTCGAATCCAGTCGGGCGTACTAAAAACCGTCTCAAACGTATCGTTTGAGACGGTTTTTATATGCGGAAAGTTAGGAGAATTGAAACCCGAGTTGACCACTATGGCGCGTTTTGTGATCCGACTGAGCTATTAGACTTTATCATATCTCCAGCATTCCCTGCAAGCCCGCGTGGTGGAGGGCGGCATAGATCTTCCGCAGCCGCTTGGTGAAGGTGTCCGGACGGATGAGCTGCCCGCGCTCGTCGGTGAACTTGATTATTCTGTGTTTTTTGATAGAATGAGCATATCGGGTGGCAGACGCGAAGCAGATATGCGAATCTGCCGGTATAAGCTATAATGGATGTGTTGCGTTTACTAAATCGGAAGTTGGAGGTATGAATACATGGCAAGTGCGTATTACAAACCTTGCAAGGAATTTGACATTTGCAATGAGCTGATTGAAAAGTACTGGGAATCAAAACAATATGACAAATGCTTTGAAGGTCATTTGGTATTGGCGGAGCAGGGCTATCCCCTTGCTGAATGTCAAATAGGCTATTTCTATTACGAGGGACTTGGTGTTGAAAAGGACTTGGAAAAAGCACTATATTGGACTCGCCGTGCCGCAGAGCATGGTGATAGAGATGGACAATGCAATTTGGCATGGTTTTATGAAGATGCAATCGGTGTAGAACGAGATATCGAACAGGCTAAGCATTGGTATCGATTTGCGGCACTGCAAGGCCATGATTTAGCAATCGAGAAATGCAAAGAACTTGGAATTGCATTGTAATTACGCATCGCAATATAATCAACAGTTCGTCAAATTCCAGTTTTTCTATTTAACCCTCTGAAAACTCTGTATTTTCAAGGCTTTTCGCCAGTGTAATTCTCAAACCTTATGTATTTTCCCTTGTTTTTGCCCTTATGAGCGAAAACAAGGGAAACTTTTTGTTATTCGCCGCCGACTACTTTATCCAGCAGTCTTGCGGAAGTACGCTTCGCTTCCCTTGTAGCGTGAGCGTAGATGTTCATTGTGGTACTGACATCAGCGTGTCCCAAAAGCTCCTGCACATCCTTCGGCGCAGCTCCGTTAGAGAGCAGGTTGCTTGTGAATGTGTGTCGAAGTTGATGGAAATGGAAGCCCTCCAAGCCGTCAACCTTTCGCCTTGCCGTCCTGCACATAAGCCCCACCGTACTCGGCGCTTCATAAGCGCCGTCCGGTCTAATGCAGACAAAGGATATTTCCTTGTAGCCTTCGGGAGCTTGCTCTGTTCTCGGTAGGCTGTAAACCTCATAGTAAGTACGGTCTTTTTCCTTGACTTCACTATAAAAGTTGAGGGTATACAGTTCTCCGTAGCGGAAACGGTTCTTGTGCTGTTCGATCTTGGCTGTCCGTAGGATTTCCGCCAGCGTGTCACAGAAGTCCACGGTGCGGATTTTCTTGCGTTTGGTCGCTCCTATCTCCGTCTTGTGTCTTGCCCCGTTGTATCGCATACTGCGGCGTACCGTGAGGTACTGCTTTTCAAGATTGATGTCTTGCCAAGTCAGCCCGCAGACCTCACCAATGCGAAGTCCGGTGTAATATGCGATCTGTATGGGGAGAAGTGCAGGATTGTCCTTTGCTCTCAGAAAATCTTCAAGCCTCAGATATTGTTCGTGGGTAAGCGTAGGCGTGGAAGCCGTTTCGCCATTTTCGTCGGAAAACAGTTCATAGCTTTCCTTTTTCCCTCGCCAAACAATATACTGCATCGGATTGAAGGATATTAACCTTTTGGGAAATACCGCAAAGCGGAACGCCCCTTGCAGGACGGCGGAGAATAGCCGCAAATACCCTTTACTGAGCGCCTTTGCAGTCGTGCCGTCCGGATTTACCCCGCCGAAGCTGAGAAAATCTATGAACGCCTGCAAATGGTCTGCGGTCACGCTTTTCAGCTTTCTGCTGCCGATTGGATATTGCTTGATACGATTGACTGTGCCTTGATACGCCATCACCGTACCGTTGCTCAGATTGCCGGGCTTCAGTTCTTCTTCCACCCATTGATCCAGCAACGTTCCCACCGTAACATTTTCGGACTTGGCTACGAATTTCTTTTCCTCGTAGTCTTCCATTGCCTTTCGCATAAGGGCTTCTGTTTCAGCCTTGCTTTCAGTGCCGGGAAACTCCTTCTGCACACGGTTTCCGCTTTCATCTTCGATATAGAAGCGGTAGTACCACTTTTTGCCTTTCTTTCTTACAGAACCTTTTGCCATAGATAAAATTTCTCCTTTCTATCCGTGGCAATCGGAACTGTGACATATGGTGTGCGTAAAGTAAATAGTGTCACTTCTGCCGATTGGTTTCAATCGGCTTTTTTAATTGTCAAGGTGCCACGGAATTGTTCTTTTCGGATAGCCTTTTTTCAGCTTCCGTCACTATCTCGAAGAGATCGCCCATCTTTACAGCGGTACGACCTTCATCGTAGATATGTAAAATTCCGTCAAGAAATCGTTTCATATCTTCGATAGGTAATTCCATACCTTCCGAAAAATGGAGGGTGTTGAAGAGCAGTACAACCGTGACCTTTCCAAGTGGGAACAGCAGGTTAAGGAGAAAGTAAAGCCCAATAGACCGCCCGAAAAAGAAAGTGTCCGAGACAGGCTCAGGCAGTTACAGGCAGAGGGCAAACAGCAAAGAACACGAAAGAAGTCCCAAGACAGAGAAAGATAGTTTTGACACCGAAAACGACACCGTAGGGCAGTATCCTTGCCTTGCGGGATTACATATATCAGAATATAAGAAAGTCTCCTGCGAGACGAAAAATCTTGTAGGAGACTTCATATCCTATGTTTTCAGAGCAACTTTGATAATTCCACCAGTTTTATTGTTGATACCCAAATTATAAACATATATTTAATCATTTCTATATTTTTTCCTTAATTTTCGCAATTTCAAACCACAATAAACAATCAGATAACTATATAGCAGGGTCATGATTGCAAAAAACACGGTGAACACGGTTGTAAGTGGGTCATTGGTTTCTATGCTTCTTATAAAATTAGGAAGAACGCAGCATAGAAAGATTATTAAAATTGGAAGTAAACGAGTTTTTACCACATGGTCGATCATTTCTATTCTTGATTCATTATCGGAAAATATTTCGCCATCACGCTCGGAATCCATCTCTGTTGACGGTTTACGAAAATACAGCCATCCAACACAATGGCCAATATATTCCCAACCGTAATCCCTAAAAATTTGGAAATAGTTACTGGTTTCCGAATTATTTTTATAATCCAGTCGGTACGCTACTTCCGCTGGCGTACACTTTTCAAAAATATAGAAACAAGGGGGAATCATTTTTACCAGTTTCCAACCATTCATATGCTGATTATGCAACCAAATTTCTTCATCTTCATAATCTGCAATGGTAAAAAAGCGTATTACAGTTTTTTTGTTATTCATTTATTTCCTCTCCTTTGCTATTCTTATACAATCGCTCTATACGTTTAATTTCAAGATGTAAGATTTCTTTTCCAAGTTCGGTAATTCGATAAATCTTTCTTTTTTCCTCCTCACTCTCAAAATCAATTAAGCCATCTTTTTCCATTTTAGAAAGCGTTCCATACATTGTTCCTGCACTAATGATTAACTCTCCACCTGTCATTTGCCTGACCTGTTGACTAATTCCGTAGCCATGCTGAGGTTGTTGGAGACAGAACAAAATGTAAAAACCGCTTTCTGTCATAGGTACATAAATCCTTTTTATTTTACTATTCATAGGTATCCTCACTATTCCACTTCGATATATCGAATCTCTATGTATATTGTATCGAGGTTCGATGTAGTTGTCAAGAATTTTTTGAAATAAAAGGCGGCAGAGATTATCCCTGCCGCCTTTATCTAATTATACAAAAATTATCTCATTGTTCACAATCTCTTTTGCACAAACTTGTATGTTGTTCATAAACAGGACCTGACCTATGACGAAGCCTATGAGGTCATGAACGAGATCATGAGCGGGCAGACAAGCCCCACCCAGAACGCGGCGTTCCTGGTGGCGCTTTCCACCAAAAGCACCAAGGCCGAAACGATTGATGAAATTTCCGGCTGTGCCACCGCCATGCGGGACCACGCCCCCCCCGGTGGAGCATCCCGGCCTTGAGGTACTGGATATCGTGGGCGCCGTCGGCTTTGGCATTGCCACCCCGCAGCAGGCCGCCGCCATGGCCAAAGTCAGCGATGGTGCCATCGTCGGCAGCGCCATCATCAAGCTCTTTGCCCAATACGGCCCCGCCGCCGTGCCCCACATCGAAGCCTTTGTGCGCGATATGGCACAAGCGATACATAATGCGTAGTTAGGAGTTAGGAAGTAGGCGTTAGGAGTTTTGGGGCTGTTGGCCGTTAAAACGCCTGCCTGACTTTCCATTACATTCTGTAGGGAACGGTCTTGACCGTTCCGTGGCCTTGGAATCACCACCCGTGTGAACGGTTATTCTAAGGTTCCGGAACGGTCTTGACCGTTCCCTACAATGCTTTTATTCGGTTCACGGCAGCCTTTATCCCGCCGCCCAACTCCTAACTCCTACTTCCTAACTCCTAACTCTTTTTACAACTTAGCGACAACTCTGTGCTATACTTAAGATAAATAACGATTGGGGGCATTGGATGAACCGCATTTTGATTGTGGAGGACGAACTTACCATTTCCCGGCTGATTGCGGTCAGCCTGCGCCGCGCGGGGTATGACTGCACGGTTGCCAACGATGGCAGCACCGCGGCGGACCTGATTGCCGAGCATGACTTTGACCTGGCCCTGCTGGATATTATGCTGCCCGGCCTGGATGGGTACGAGCTGCTGGGCTACCTGCGCCCGCTGGGGGTGCCGGTCATCTTTATCACGGCCAAGGGCGCCACTAAGGACCGGGTCAGAGGCCTGCAGCTCGGCGCCGATGATTATATCGTAAAGCCGTTTGAAATCGAAGAGCTTCTGGCCCGTGTGGAAGCCGTGCTGCGCCGCACCGGCCGCGGCGGCCAGACCCTGACCGCCTTTGATGTGACGATGGATATTGTGGCCCGCACCGTGACCCGGCAGGGCAAGGCGGTGGAGCTGACCCCGCGGGAGTTCGACCTGCTGGAGCAGCTGATGCGCAACCGCGGGGCGGCGCTGTACCGCGATGTGCTGTACGAGCGGGTGTGGGGCGGCGATCTGCTGGACAGCCGCACCCTGGACCTGCACATCCAGCGCCTGCGCAAAAAACTTGGCTGGGCGGATAAGATCGAAACCGTCTACCGTGTCGGTTACCGCCTTAAATCCGACCAGAAATAACCTCAAATTGCTGATTTCTCATTTCCAATTTCTAAGGCAACACCGCACAATTCCCGCCTTGCGGCTTAAGCACCGCTCCGGCAGCT
>OQWM01000849.1_pt1 | contig 20436 bp, 30 predicted proteins | sample 1691531 | NCBI WGS metagenome assembly OQWM01 (sample SAMN03418257, study PRJEB22391) | human gut metagenome | biome: human-gut; feature: organic feature; material: feces | host: Homo sapiens | place: Tanzania | collected 2013-01
TCTTTACCGGAGGCATGGCAATGCGCTTTTCATGGAGACCGGAAAAATTACATATATCACTGCTGGCAGCGCTGCTGTGCCTTGGGCTCGCAGGCTGTGCGGAGCGGGTGGATTTTGACGAAAAGAACGTATCCGCGGAAAAGCAGGAAATATCAATAGTGCTTCAGCCGGGAGAGACGGAGAAGCTGGATCAGATGCCGGAGCTGAAATACGCCGATCTCAGCGGCAGCGAGTGCTATGACGAGATACTTGCGTGGAGCAAGGCGCATCCGGAGGTCGACGTGCTCTATACGGTCGCTTTTCCCGACGGGACGGTTGCGGATAATCACGCGCAGAGCGTGACGCTCGGCAGCATAAGCCCGGACGATGCGGCCCGCACTGCGGAGCTTGCCGGATACCTCCCGGCGCTTGAAACGCTGGATATTACAGCCTCCGGCCTTGCGCCCGAGGCCGCGTCCGTGATAGCTTCGGCGCTGGACGGGGTGGACGTGAAGTACAGCTGCACGATCCTCGGGCAGAGCGTCGGCTTTGAGACGACAGAGCTTGACCTGCGCGGAGTGAGCGCGGAGCTGCTGCCGGAGGCGGAGCTGCTGAAGTATTTCCCGGCTGTCAGGAGCGCGAACCTCGGCAGCGAGCAGGAGAACCCGCACGACTGGGAGCTCATTGCGGAGCTTGTCAAGGCCTGCCCGGAGGTCGACTTCAATTATTCGTTTACGCTCTACGGCAAGCCGTTCACGCTTCTTGACACGGAGATGGATCTCAACCATATAAGTATAGACGACGGCGGTGCGCTTGTGTACCGTGTTGCGGCCTGCATGAAGAACCTCACATATCTTGACATGGATTTCTGCGGCGTATCGAACGAGGATATGACGGTCATACGCGATGCGTATCCGAATGTCAAGGTCGTGTGGCGCGTCTGGTTCGGAGATAACTATACGGCGCGGACCGATGTAGAGAAGATATTGGCCTCGAAGCCCTCTGCGGGCGGCGAGCTCAGGGACCGCGACGCGCAGATACTGAAATACTGCACCGACGTCAAGTATCTGGACGTCGGACACAATGTGCTTTTGAGCGACATGTCGTTCGTGGCCTACATGCCGGATCTGGAGGTCGCCATTCTTGCGATGGACGCTTTTACCGACATCACGCCGCTTGAAAACTGCACCAAGCTTGAGTATCTTGAGCTTCAGACGAACGACAATCTTGTTGACATCACGCCGCTGGGCAAGCTTACAAATCTTGAACACCTCAACATAGCCCACTGCCGGAAAATAAGCGACATTTCCCCGCTTTTCAACCTCACAAAGCTCAAACGGCTGTGGCTTGGCAGCACCGGGCCCGTTCCGAAGGAGCAGATCGCGGCGCTTGAGGACGCGCTGCCCGACTGCGAGTTCAACACCACGGTATATGACGATCCGACGAGCGAGGGCTGGCGCATCGACCATGTGGACCCGTGGACGAACCAGGTATATTATAATGAACGCTATGAGCTGCTGTGCAAGCAGTTCGGATATATAGAAGGCGACTACTCCCTGCCCGGAAACGATCCGAAATACAAAGGATAATAAAGAACATAACTGTAATTTGAGCAGCTATTCTTAACGAATGGCTGCTCATTTTTTATAAATTTATAAAAACCTGTTGACAAAACTGTAAATACTGTATATATTATATATATAAGGAAGCGACACGGAAAAAGCTGTAGATCTGGGGAAAGAAAAAAGCCCACGACCAGAAAAAGAAGCACCGTGTTTTAGCACGGCTTGGTATCTTTTCCGATCATGGGCTATATACTCTATATATCCATATCTAGGCTACATATAAATACTACATATAGTAGCTTGATTACATAATACAACAATATGAGGTATAAATCAAGTTAAATATTTTTAAAAGTGTAAGTTGCACAAATTAAAAATTTACGGCTGAATGTCTGAAAATAGGCAAAGAAAAACAGCAAGCTGTGCGCCTGCCGTGCTTCTTTCTGAATTTTTAAGAGTTGGGATAAGCCAAAACAAAGCGCTCTGTTGTAGGGTCCTCTTTGATTACGCTTCCGGGATACTCTCTAAGCTGCCGTTTTAACTCCTTCAGATCTGCATAGGCTTCTTTTTGGTAGCTTCTTAGCTCCTGTGAGGTGTAGTTGTGTAAGTAGCCATAGCCTAAATTGTCATCTATAATCGCGTTCTCGTGCTCTATGATCTTGTCATACAGCACTTTCTCTATGTGCCCATCGTCACACAACACGGACACATATTTTTTTCGCTCTCTTTTGTGTGGTTTTTTGAGCTTGCTTGGGGTTGGCGCTGGAAGACTTTTGGGAGTGCCTACAGGCAAAAAGCCCCGGTCTGTTGCTCCCATCTTTACGGCGAGACCATCGGCCAGAATCTCGTATACATCACCTACTTTCGAGCACTCAAAAGCTCCAGTTGACAGTTGCAATTGTAGTTCAGTGTAGCAGTCAACGTCTGATTCTCCAACGATCTGCAAAATAGAAAAATCATTGGTCCCTGTCTTGTCACTGTTCCGCACCTCGATGGAGCGCGGAGAATTTGGGCGTGATATATCGGATACATAGGAGCGATAAAAGCTTTCGCGCTGGCGGTGTCCCTCGGCTCCATACACTCTAAAAATTTTAACCGTTTGCATAAAACTTCTTTCTCCCGGCTCTAACCTTGCCGGGCAGGTGTGATTACTGTTCAAAAGTGGCAAGTGCTGCACAGATACCGGCGGCTTCGTCTTTGTCACATCTACGCTCAAGCATAAGCTGGTAGTAGTCGTCACTTCGCCATCCACCATCAAAAAGAGCGGCGGCCTCACCCGTTGCCAGCGCGTCAGATTTTACTTGCTGCGCTCTCACCGTGAACTCATCGTACGGCTTTTCATGGCTTGAATCAGAAATTATATCAACATCAACGCGGCGGTCGTTGTCTGGGTCTTCATCCTCGATAAAATCACCTGCGCAATTTTGCCAGTCGAAAGCATAGTCAATGACGTCATCGACGCTATCCACCTTGTAAGCCCCTTGGCCATACTCAAAAGAGCCATCAATTAAAAGGTCAGCGCTGAGGTCTTGGCTATATTGGCCATTCTCCCATACTCTCATAGTAATTTCTACGAGTCTTTTTTCGTCTTTAATCTTCATTTTTTGCCTTTCTGCCCTCGTAACCTCCGGGGCGGGTACTTTTGGTTAGTCAATCCACACCTCAATATCAGACTTGAGGATGCACACTAAGCGCACATCACAGCCCCAATGAGGTTCAGTTCGTTCTATCATTCCATTGTATGTGACATATGCAACAGAGTTGCCTGTCTCATATCCAGTGCGGCGCGGTACGCTCCATGCTGTACACGTCCAATAGCCTTCGTTGTAGTCGCCGTCGCTATCAGGATCTGAAACCAAGTTGTTATACTTTCTGGCCTCGTCAAAGGTAAGTGGGCGGACTTTGCAAGGTAATTCTCCATAGTCGTCCTGACCATCTACCGTTGTTAGGCTTACGGTATGCTCCACAAGGTTATCAGCTCCTATCTGGTCTTCGATCCATTCTTGTACCTCGGATTCTATATCCCTTCTAAGTTCTGAAAGCTTATAGTTAGATTCATGTTTATCAAACGGTTGCTCCATCATAACTGGCTGCTCGGCCCAAGCAACCTCAACGGCCAACACCTTTGCGGTGCCTTCAAATTCTCCTTTGCCATGCTCAAGTAAGATGCACAAACATTCTCCTACTCTAAAAGTCTGTCCTGGTTTTAAAATTGATAATTTGCTGTAACTCATGCGGTTGCCTCCTCTCAAAAAATCTCAACGCCGATCTTGTCGGCTGCTGCACTTACTACGTCCTCTACGGTATCACTGTCGGCGCTGTCGTACTCGCCCACCATGTCGGCCAGCTCACACAGGCGGCGGCAGTCGTCCGGGTTCCACTCTCTGCTAGACTTGATGCGATATGCTACAGCCTCCGGCACGTCCAAATCTTTGAAAAGCTCATGTCCTGCTGCACCCATGCGGCTCCAGTTGAACTCAACACGCTCGATATACTGGGCGTCTGTGTAGTGGTCTGGCGTTGCTTTTGTCTCTGCGATCAAGTCACCCATTTCCGGGTGATACTCCATCTCCTCAAGCTCCTCTGCTACTTCTTCCATAGTCTTTCCGCCCCACTGGTAAGACTCGAACGGGTCTGCGCCTGGCCAGTTTTCACGAGCTGCTGCTAGGACTTCCAAACCTGTGATGGAACCATCTTCGAAACCGCCGAGAACGTTTACAACCTTGCCGCTCTCATCGCGTGTCACTGTCTGGATAGTGCCGCCATTGCTCTCATAAAATTTTGTTGTATACTGCTGCTTCTTTGTCATATCTTTTTACCTTTGCCCTTTGGGGCTTCCTTTCTCTCTTTGTGCCTTTAATATAACTTAAAAAAGTTACTATGTCAAGACTTTTTTCGAAAGTTTTTTAAAATTCTTTCTTCTTCGGCTTGGTCTGGAGCATAGTATATAAGATGCTCCGGTTGCATGTGCAAAATGCAGCATATACGATTGATAGCCTCAAGGCTTATGCGTGTATCTCCTGCCTTAATCTTTCGCCATGTATCTTGGGATAAAATGCCGCTTTTCTGCGCTGTGTAGGCTGTAACGCCTGCGGTAGCCAGTGCACTGGCTACGTCAAATTTAAACTTTATCATACTTGTAGTACTCTCCTTTCACGTTTGGTGTATCGCTACATATATATAGTAGCTTTTTGGCGGCGAAAAGTCAAGAAAAAATATAACTAAAAAAAGTTATAAAAAGTCTTGACATAACTTTTAAAAGTGATATAATAAGGGTGTAAACAAAAAAAGCCGGTTGCACTACCTACCAAGCAAACGCAACCGGCACCAATCAAAAAAAAGAAAGGTAGCTTGATTATACATCAAGCAAAGGAAAAAAACAATGTTATATTCAGAGTTAGCAAAAACTTACAGAAAGCTTTTCAAGAAGTATCCAAATATTTCTAGTCTTCAGGATTTCAGCGGCAAGATTTTAGAAGAAAAAACAACTTACATCAAACGCGGAACGCGTTGGGTTGAGACAAAGAAAGAAGAAAAAGAAGTATCGGCAACTTATGTTTTTAATGTATTTGATGCAGTACAATTTTTTAAGGACTTAGGCGGATACGAAAAAGTAAGTTGCGGTTACACAAAGGCTGGATATCTTCCAGACGAGTTACTAAGTATCAGCCCTAACAGAATGGAAAAAACAGTAAGAAAATATTATTTCATTTAAAAAAAATAAGGTGGGCGAAAATGCCCACCTTTTTATTTGCTTCGCGCTTGGTCAAGTAGCCGCTGCGTCTGCTCCTGGCCGTATATGTCCATGATGTCAAGCTGGTACCGTGCATCAGTCAAGAGCCTTTGCAGGTCTACCACTTCCAAGCCTGGCGCATCGCTCTTGACCTTCTGGCCGGACGGCTCCGGCTCTGCCGCAGGTGCTGCAGGTGCTTCTGCATCTGGTGACGCTGATCGGATGCTATCGCGGTCTATAGCTGCATCGGCTGCATCTGTCAAAAACTGCGCTAGGCTTTGCCCTCTGGCGGCCGCTGCGTCTAAATACTTTTGCTTACATCCTTTTTTCATGCGGATATTTATCTGCTCAAGGTGCTCTTTCTGATACTTTATGACCGCGTTTTTCTGTGCCTCTGAATACTTGCTCATTTTACACCTCCTATAAATAATGGCCCTATTCCACCACTAGCATAATTATAGCATAGAAATATAGTGCTAGCTATAGACAAAATAGACAAAAAATCTATAGCTAGCTTGTAAAATATCACAGTTGACTATAGCTAGCTATAGAGATATAATACAGTCAGAAACAAGGAAAACAACAAACACAGAAAGGAAGTAAAAAAAATATGAAGAGAACAAAAAATATGATCTATAAGGCATCTGATGAGGCACGCGAACTTTTCTTGTACGCAACGAATGAAAGTACATTGTATTACCAGATGATCAAGCCGGCAATCGAAAATCTGAGAAAGAAAGTTGCAAAGGGCACATATGACGCAGACAAGGCGGCCGACCTTTTCTATTATACCGCAGACAGAGCGGCGAAGATGTATAACAAGGATTTCGGCGGAGTGTTCACAGTACAGCAGAGATTTACAGCAGCGGTTGATATGGTTAGCTTCTTTGATGATTTGATCCACGAGGATTAAGCCGAAACGCTCCAAATTGGGGCGTCTGACCGGGGATTGCCTCCCGGCGCTGATGATGGCAGGCAAGAAAGGGAAAAGTTATGACAACATTACATATTATTAAATTAAGCGAAAGCGATCCGGCTATGGTGCACGGTTTCCATTATAACGTCCAGATCTGGACGAAGGACAGCGGCCGCGGCTGGTGCTATGCCGGAAACGGCAAGTTTTTAAAGACTGCAGGCGAGGTTCTGAAGTATGGCAAGGAACACGCTGAATTTTACAACGATGACATGTATAAGAATTTTTACGCCTGCATGAATGGGGAAAATGTTGAGTATTTTGTGGGTGTTTACAAGTGGCACACCTTCCGCGTATATCCAGGCGGAAAAATTGCAAAGGCAACCGAGCAAGAACGCGAATTGGCCGGAAAATGGCTTGAAAAAGAGAAGGAAAAACGATGATCACAACAAAAATTGTCTTGCTGGGCGACACTCACCCGGCAAGGCTTCGCGGCTATGGTTACAGTGTGCAGATTTTTATAGATGGCGAATACAGCGATATTTGCAAGCTGTGCCGGACTCTGGCAGATGCTGAAAGCTACGCCAGGGAATTTTAAATTTAGCGTTTCTCCGCTTTAGGCGGCGAGGTTCGCGACCTGGAGACGCTTTACCGGGAAAACCGGAACAAAAAACAGGAGAAAAAAAGTATGAGTAATATCTGTATTAAAAAAATACCGTGTTGCGGGTGCCCTAACATGGACACCTGCACGCTTGAAAAGTCTGAAAATCTCTTAAAAGAATTGTTTACACGCTACGAAGGCAAGGAACGCAAGAAAGCTATAGAGCACTTTGAACAGTTTAAAAAAGAAAAGACAGGTGTTATTTTTGAGCAGGATATTGAGCACGGCCGCTGGGAAAGATGATGGAGCAAAAAGCGCGGCTGCTGGTGTGGCTCATCCTGGCTTGATTCGGGGGTGATTCTGGTTCAATTCCGGGGTGCGCTCTTCTCCCCTGATCGGGGAATAAAGAAAGCTAAAAGAGAGGTTAAAACGATGATTTTACAGACGGTATCTATCAGCGCAGCGCCGCGAGAGCTGCATATAAAGCTTTTCAAGGCTCACGGTTATGAACTGGAGAAGCTTGAGAAAGAGATTGCAAGCCTTGATGCACTGCCCTCTGCCACAGGAAGCAAAAAGACTCCACATGTACGCCGTGCACACTGGCATCATTTTTGGATAGGGAGCGAAAAGGCAGGAAACAGAAAACTTGTGATCAGATGGTTGCCACCTATAGCAATAGGAAGCAGGGTCCAAGATCTTTCACCGGTTGTGCACGATATCAGAGCATAGTCAATAAAAAGAAAGGAACAGTTGAAAAAACTGGAAGGAAAAACAAGAATGAATGAGGAAAAAATGAAACGAGTAATGGAGGCAGTAACGCAGTGTAAGCCACTTACAAAAAATGATTGGCCAAGGGGACATGAAGAGTGGGGATGGCTACTGGAGAGAACATGTGATTTATACAGCAATTATATTTCTTTGGAAAACGAAGCTCTGAAAAAGGCAGTTAAATTTGTAACTGAAGAGTTTTTTGATTTTGTCGATAAAGTCTATCCAGAAAACGAAGAGCCTATTCCAGGTAAAGAATTTTTTGATTCTGTTGATAAAAACTATTTAGAAGATAAAGGGTATATTCCAGATTTTGTTGAAGAATTATATGAAAAACTTGTTGACAATGATGAAGATGAAGAAACGAAAAAAGGAAGAGATATAGAGCGTACAATAAACTTGATGATGACGATAGTGGAATTTATATGTCATTGCAAGGAAGAATATTTAATACAAATTCCTGCCAAAGAGTTAAAAGCATGGGAAACATTAGCGAGAATAGATAAGTATTATAAAATCCAAATATGTCGTGGGTATAAGTTTGGGAAAATAGCAGATGGTTTTGTGATCGATGACACAGTTGAAGACTTGATACAGCACCACGCAGACGCAGAAAAGGCACGAGAATACGAAGACCCTTATCCGTTTAAATGGTATATGTAAAAATAAAAGATGATATTGGAACATAACTAAAAAAGTAGGGATAGAGTCAAATCTATCCCTAGTATTTTACAGTTCTTGACAGTATTTTACATTACTTTGCATTATTCTACATTATTTTACAGTAAAATAATGTCAAAATCTATCGGCTTTTCTTGCGGCGCTGCTTCTGTCTCTGCTGTTTGTATTCAGTTCTTATGACCGTGATATTTCCGACAGTTTCCTCTGTTCTGATGCGCTTCAAACTGCCAACATAGGTTGTTATGCTGATTTCGCGCTTCTTTCCACTTCTACCGCCCATATCATCCCCTCAACTTTCTTGTAAGTTTCTGCCCAAATGATTCTCGATACGTGATTTTTGCGTCTGTGTCCACATCAATAGGACGACCAATAACTAAAATTTCTGCAGGATGGAGTCGGGAACACATTTCTTTAAAGCCCTGTCGATAGCACTCCTTGCCTTGATCGGTAAAGCAGCCGTTTGTGCTGATTGCCAGCGTGCTCTCTTCTGGCAGCCCTTCAAAGCAAAAATCAAACGTCTCTGCACTTCCCCAACCTACAGTCGGGATGACGTCGCATCCATTCATAAATAGCCACCATGCCAAGGCACGACTTCTATACACTTGATGCAGTTGCATGACCTTTGGCATAGAGTCATACAGTGAAAAATCAGGAGCACAGATGTATTTGAAATTTTCGAGTGTCGGAAGATACTTTTGCGGTTGATTCCATAATGGCTCGAACCGTGCATCATCAATAAAAAAGTGGCAAAGTGACTTCTTCGGATTTTTTTCTTTTGCTGCTTCACAAAATGATACCGCATTGAGTCCACCCAGAGCAGCATGTACTGGAAGCAGCTTTGGAAATCCCAGTGGGGTAAGTTCGGATTGATAAAGATATCGCTCACGAAGAACGTCTTTTTGCGTGTGAATCTTTGTGTACATCTGTCTTCCTTTCTGGCATATTGCCTAAAACTGTGCGTGTACTGCGGTCTTTATTTTATGCACAGTGCCTAATTATATTGTTTCCTAAAAGTTGATATATAAGTTCGTCTGCAACAGCTACTATACTCCTGCCAAAAAGACTTATAAAGTCTGCGACAATTTCTTCTGTTTCAATCGGGATAGAGTATCCATATTCCATTGCATGAACGTGTGTTAATTCGTGGCACAGTACCTTATCAATCATTTGGTTTGGCAGATCATTACACATAAAGACGGTCTTTAAATTGTTGTCGGTTACACCGAGAGTGTATGTTCCGTCACTGCGTTGTAACTGCGGATCATCAGGGTTGACAAAGCAAACTTGCCAAGTGTTGTTATTTACTGTAAAAAACATTTGATACCCCCATTATAGCACATTTATAACAAATGTGCTATTGAAATAAAACCGGGAGCATCTGCCCCCGGCTGTACTATTGATTATATACGCTGTACCCAGTTTGTCATTTTGGTTTTCATCATCGTTTTTTCGGAAGCTGAAAGCCCTGGCATGATCTCTTTAAGATCCTCGTCAATAACGGCCAACAAGGACTCAAGCCCTCGCATGTTCGCGTCATTATCTTCTTTGGTATTAGCTTTGTGCATGTCCTTAGTCTCGCTGTATGACCTTCTAGCACGGTCATATCGGCTTTCTGACTTCATCCCCATATCTTCTACGCTTCTACCGTCTGGCGGCATTTGGGAGCCTTTACGTGGGTCAGAGTAGTACATGCGCCCAAAACGGAGTCTATCAAGATCACGCATACGCTCTTCTTCTGGCATGTCAACCCATTCATAATACATCTCTGGTGTCATGTGCCAATAAGGTGGCTCATCGTAACCGCGTCTGCCTGTGGTTCTTGTCCCTCTACCCTTTGGAGCAAATCTGCCGTTAGCGTATCTGTAGCGGTCGTAATAGCGCCGTGACGGGTAATCACCGTACTGCTCAATCATTTCCATGATTTCATCATCGTTTTGCAGTCTGTCCATTGCTTCAACGATGCGATAGTCTTTGTCAAAGCAAGCAATGTTCTTAACGATTTCAGTCCAATCTTTTAAATCATCAAGATTCTGACCTTCGAAATTGTCAATTCCGATAGCTTTGGCTTTTTCTTTGACGCACTCTAAAATTTCTTTAGCCCATTTATGCATAGTCTACCTCCAATCAAGCAACTCTATTCACGATAAGGTTTGCGTTAGCAACTTCGATAGTAGCGCCACTTGTATTCTCAACTGCAATATTTACGCAGCAGCCACGCGGAACGCTGATGAAAATGCCTGAGGATACATTGTTAAATTGAGATACTGCAGCTGGTGTTGAAATCATTTCAGAAGCAAGCACTGGCTCACCACTGATAGCAATTGCTAATGATATAGGAGCTACAGTTCCCCCGGCTGGAAGAGCTATATTTCCAGAGAAGTCTACAAAAAATCGCGCCTGACACTGATTCGTAAGACCTCTAAGAGTAATGATTCCACTGCCTTCACGGTGCTGTATGCAGTTTGAACCCTTAACAGATGTGTTTGTAAAAGTTACATTTCCATTTGCCGCAACTTCCTGCGTTGTGACTGTAACATATTCTGCCATTTGATACCTCCTTAAAATAAGGGACAGGCTCTATTTTGAGTCTGCCCCTTTGTTGATAGTAATACTGCACTAGTTAGCAGACATAACCGCTTTGGTTAAGATACCGATATTTAATTTTGTCAGCAGTTGCAGCAACTATTGCATCCGTAATACACGTTTGGGTTAGGAACCTGATATGACGGGATAGGTGCTGGATTGACTGCATTGATAATCTGCTGTGTCTGGGACGCCATTGCTGTGGTAAGCAGTGCACTCTGACGATCCTGTGAAGCAGCTCTGCGAAGATCATTGTTCTCAGCCTGCAAGGTAGCAATCTTGTCCTGGCAAAGGTAGTCAAGGATGCTTCTCACGCCTGCATTCTGGTTGTCAATGATATCTCTGGTGTTACTGTTCATAGTGTTCTGCAATGCGCAAGTGTTAGTTGCCATATTGTAATTTACACCCTGAATAGCTTCACGTGTTTCACAGCCATTTTGTTAGCATATAGATTCTTTACTCTATATTTCTATGGGTTTCCTCCATAGTTCAGACTATATCTTCATCCCATAAGGGAGTCGGGTACTCGTGTCGAGATTATTGGTTTCCGTCCTCACTCGTTAGTCGTTGAACCTTCCAAACTACTATTATCGGTATTCGTTTGGCTCGGCTGCTGATTGTCATATTTGCAAATGTATTTGTTATTTTTTCTTATTCCTGCTATATATGGTGCTAAATATCCTTTCGATAATCCAAGGCTTTTTTCGGCTATTGCTTTTGATGGATACCATACACCATTAACATATATTGGTTTTGCGCTGATTTCGTGCATTCTATTTGGATTGTATGTATGTGTTATTGTATCTTCTAAAAGTCTACATTCAATTCCTGATGGTGAAAATCCTTTTTTAGCCCAATGACTTATCGTAGAATTTCGAACCCCTATTTCAAATGCTACATCTATTCCGCTTTCATATAGTTTGCCGTTATAAATAATCGGCTTGCAACCACCTTTATTATATCTTTTACCAGTAAAAATATGTTGTTGTTCATCTTCAAATCTACATTTTTCATTAAAAGGGTTTATCCCCTTTTTACACCAATTTTTAATAGTCTCATATGTAGTGTTGTATTTTTCCATAGCATTTTTTACTGATTTATATGTTACATTGCCAATTACTACTTTACGACTTTTCGTATTTCCTACTTTTTGAGCTATTTCCTTATTCTTCATAGGATTATTTTCTGACATTCTTTTTCTTTGCTGTTCAGACTTCATAACATTCTTTTCTGAATATTTTTTTCTTTGCTCATCTGTCCACCAAGAGGTTGATCCACCCATTCCGCCTTCATAGATATTGCAAACACACTGCCCAATTTCTTTTAATTCCTTGATTCTTTTATATTCAAAACTAAAAGCATCGGATTCATTTTCAAATTCTTTTATTATTCTACTATTACAACTATACCTTTTAATAAAATCATCAAAAAATTTATTGTGTTTTCTTACTTTATATCTATTTCGGGTTCCTTTTCCAACATAGAATATCTCGTTTGTATCAATTACATACCATTCGTAAACATAATACATTATAATTTACCTCCACAATTTATATACTAATTATACATTATTTTAATGTGAAAGTAAATGCAAACTTAGATTTTCCAGCAATTCTCCCGATTGCTAACACATATTACTATGCGTAAGTGCCTACTGTGTTTACTTTTTTGGTAAACAGATTCTTTATGGCTTTAAAGAATCTATTTAAGCACTGAGCTAATTGGTTCTGCAGAGCATTTGTATTTTGCATATTAGCTACGGTATCAGCGTTGATAGCCTGCTGAATGCCATATCCAGTCTGCATGATGTTTGTGTTGATTCCATTAAATCCGGTTAACATGCTATTGTTAACTGCGTAGAATCCATCACAAAGACCATTGGTGATTCCGTCCAATTTGCTGATAACTGCCTGGTTGTCAAAGCCTCTCTGAATGTCTGCTTGGGTCGCTGCTGTTGCAACGTATCCGCCGCCGTTGTTACCACCGCCGAAGCCACCCCAACCATTGTTTCCCCATCCAAACAATAAGGCGAATACAACGATTATCCAGAGCCACCCACCGTCGCCCCAGCCACCGTTACCGTAACCGCCTTCTGTTGCAGGAACAACCGGCATAGTAAAAGGTGTGTTAGTGTTGCTAAACATACTAATTCCTCCATATTGTTGTTTATATTCATAATAAGGTGCGCGCCGCCTTAGTATGTGCTTAAATATTCATTTTTGATTTTATTTGATTGTACATTTCGTTTGGGTCTATGCCTTTAGACTTGCAAAGGTTTCTTGCCATTTGCTCAATTCCTTTTGCATCTCCTTTTTGTGCCATCTGCAAGGCGTTTTTAGCCATTGGGTTATTCATAACTTGGCTGTTTCCGGCCATCTGCTGCAAAAATTGTTGTGGATTCCTCATGGCTTGAAATAGCTGAAATGGATTATTCATTCTCATTTGCCTCCTTCTTTAAGCCTCCGGGTCTTTTAGACGCTATCTTTGGCATTAGTTCATCAAACCTCTTTTCGAGGCTGTCAAACCTCGCCATAAATGCCTCTGTAGCCTCGTCAGATAGCCCCATTTTCATTTTAGACATGTCGGCTGAACTATTTGCCATATCTGGTTGCGAAGCTGTGTACGGCTTATATACAATCGTTCTAATGGTTCCGTCTGCATTCCACGATTTTGTGTAGATCTCTGACATGTCTTGCTTTGGAAAAACGGCAATTGAACCGTCCATAGGCACGTCATTTGCGGTGATTTGTTCGACAGCCTGCACGACCTTTCCATTCAGTCCAACCTGTTGCTGTGGCTGAATGCTTTGCTGTTGATTAAAAAGCGGCTGATTTTGCTGCAGATCATAACGTGGCTGCTGATATTGATACGGGTAATAACTATTATATTGGCCATACATTGTCTGTTGGCTGTACGGTTGATACATCTGATTTGGTATCGGCATCGCCTAATATCACTCCTTCCTCGTCAAGGACCTCTCCAATGGCTTGAATCATTGCTGATTGATACTGCATTGGAATCATACATACATCTGGTCTTTCAAATATTTTAGCCAAAAATGATTCAGGAAACATCATTCACACCTTCCTTCCTCTTATTTTTGACTGTATTGTGCCATAAAACTAAGATGTAAAAACGACAGGGATACGACATATTAACGACAAAAAGAGCTGCCAGATAAACTGACAACTCTTTTAGAGAATATTTTATTGTAAATAAATGTCAAATAAAGTTAAATAATGTAAAGAAATGTAAAATACACTATTAAAACATCTGCAATTCCTCTCCAGTGTCCTTTGATGTGAGTTTGATAGAGACATCATATCCTAACGCTTCTGATATCTGACGTATATCACTTTCTCTAAAGTTATTTAACCTAAGTTTTTTAGACACGTTAGATTGAGAACAACCCAACAATTTTGCAAGCTGAACTCCGTCCATCTCCTTTTTAAACATTATCGTTTTTACAATGTTTGAAAATGTGTTTTTGCTTTCCATTTACTCACCTTCCTCCTTCGGTTTAAGATCTGCCTTGTAAGAGCTTAAATGTTCTTCTACAGTTTCAAGACTATTGGATTCCTCCGGAATCAATCGGTTGAGATAATATAAAAAAGAATTATAAGCCTTTGGCGTGCAATAATACTTTTCTGTGCCATTTATCGTAACTATTCGGCCTTTAAATGACGTTGGGGATGCATTATCAATTAAAGATTTAGAAAAGTTCAATGCAGATTGCTTAACTAGTTTTTGGAAAATTTTAAATTCAGTGGCATTTGATGAAAGAAATCTGGGTCAAATCAAATCTAGGTCACTAGAAAACTCATATTTTTTAAGTTCAGTCGGATTTTGCTTGCCACTAGCCAGCTGAATGTTGTATGACAATACGCCAATTTCATTTGTAATATAACGGCACAATTCAATGCCTGTAGATATGTAATCTGCAAAGTTAGGATCGAGATTTGCCGTAAATCTTTTTGAACATTCATCGACAAACTTCATTGCCTTAGAGTCATACATCATTCCGCAAGTTCGAAAGCCTGCGTTACTAATTCCGATTAAGCGCAACCATGTAGCAGTATCTTGATTGCTGCAAAGTATCTTGTCAAGTAGTTGCCACAATGGAACATCGTTAAATAAGCGAAGTGGTTTAGTGCTGTTACTGTTTAAAATGTAAAGTGCCATGGTTTCAGCTACAACATGTTCTTTATCAAAAAACTCCCCACCTAATGCATTAAATCCGGTTATGACACCATTTTCACGCTTGAGAAATATCATACGCGATTGGTGTGTGAACAATTCCGCCGGGTTAGAAGGTGGATCAATCTTTTTGCGCTCATCGGATCGCGGCAAGCGTTCCCATATCGGGCAAGGCTTAGGCCACAATTCTCCATTACCATTCTGTAAAGGGACTAGATTCATCATAAGCGTTTCAAAAAGATTTCGCCCGATTGCGTAAACAATAGTATTTTGTCCCAACCATCCAATACTGATTGATGGCAAACCTGCTTTACTTGGCTTTACGGAAACATCATCATACCCATTGATAAAAAGGAGCCATCTAGCCGCTTCTGCATATGTTAGTTGCATTTTTGCTTCTCCACTTCTTGTTGCAAACATTCGTACCTTGTTGTTGCTTTCAGAAATTTCTCCGTTTAACTTTGCAGCACCAAAAGCGGTACCTTTTTTAGCTTCGTTTGCCTGATAGAATGGAGTGTCCGGATGAAAAAGCCAGAAACGTTCTCTGTATTCCTCTAAATACTTTAAAAATGTTTCTGGAAAACGTCCGAGACTCCAATAGCTTTTCCAACGATTGATTGCTTCGTCCCTATTCAAAAGCGGAATCTCATCACCGTTTGAGTCGAATTTTGCAAATCCAGAATGGACGACTGCAAGAAGCAGCCGTATCATTGCGACATTTTGGGTATCTGTTTCACCTGCTAAATCCATGTATTCATGGCTGTGGGTGAAAACATCTTTGAGTGAAACTTCTTTAACAGCATAATCTGGAAGCAATACACGCACCCAGTTTTCATCAAGCAAATTAAATTCTTTCTTCATATATATCCTTCTTTCTACAGTTTTTTACCTTATTTAACAGTTCTTTACATTAAAATAATGTCAAATAAGGTTAAATACTGTTATTTACTAATATATATATTTCTTGTAATGCATAATCTATATTCATACGGCTCAAATATCCAATTTTTGCATTCCAATCTTGAGCCTGTGCAATCATGGCATAATACAGTTTGTGGCTCAGGTGAGCAGTTACGAAGAACACAAAGTCAGATTTTTTTAATGCCGCACTGCGCACAGTGCTGACATCTCCTGCGCTAATATATTGCCAATCTGGAAGATAAGTTTTGAGCTTCTTTATCAAGCTTGGATGTCCTCCAACGATTGTTCCACTAATGTTTTTTAATTGCTGAATTTGCTCTTTAGATAGCTCATTTGCAATTTCGGTTTCTGAATCGGATTCCAACGAAAATATATGCTCTCGTAAAGCATAAAGCTCCCTGCGTTCACCCTCTACCTTTTGCAGCTCGGATTTTAGTGCATCATTCTTTTGCTTGAGTAGATTTATCTGATCAGATAAGCACTGAATCTGCTTGGTATAAGCTTTTTGCTCAGAAATCCTGCATTCTTGAGATTCAGATAATGCAGATTTTGCTTGAAGTAATTCATTTTTAATGCTCTCTACTTCAATATACACGTCTTCACGATTGTGCTGGAAGTAGTATTCTTTTGACTGCTTGTATGCCTTACACATAGCCAATATATAGCTCGTATATTTCGCATAAGTCAGGAAATCCTCACGTATTCCTCCTCTTTTTCCGTGCGTATAAGCAATTGCTATTGCTTCCAGATCTTCACGTGTGAACTGCAATTCAGAAAAGATGGAAACACTTGAAAGTGATTCAATATCAAACACTGTAGTGTATCCAAATTCGTCATTTTTTGGTGCTAACTGGATCTGCTTAAATAAATCTTTTGGAAGCTGACTGATGTATGATTTTGCTCTTTCTTGGAAAGCACAGTCATATTTGCTTAACCCTTTTTGTATTCTACGTTCTGGATTATATCCGTAGTTTGCGATGAAGTAAAGTAATTCATCGCATTCTTTACGTTCTATTAACTCTTGTGGCCACATATCTGAAAAGTAATAGCCTGCAAATAAATTACCATTAAAATTATCGTCCGAAACATGATCCGACTTTGCAAGCTTTACATAAATGATTTCTCCAATTACACTATCAAAATGAAGCGGTTCGTCTTTTGGAAGCCTTTTGAAAATGTTGTATAGCTTTCTGTATCCCTTTTTAAAAAGAATATCCAAAGAAATCTGTGCTTGTTCATCTTCTGTGTAACTATATTCGACGATTCCGAGTGCTTTTTTATAAGCTTCTTCTGTCTGTAGAGACAGTTCGTCCGAAAACAAAGCGTTGTAATATTCGCTCTGCTTCGCAGCATTATAATAAGCCACAGCATTCTTACTATATTCGTTTTCTAAATCTAATCGTATATGGCGTGCGAATGCGATAGCACAAGCATAAAATGGTATCAAGTTTACTTGTTCCATAAAATACCTTCTTCCTTTAATAATTCTTTACCTTATTAAACCTTTTTTTAATGTCAAATAATGTAAAGAATTATAGATCATGTGTCCGCATGTATTCCTCAATGGCAAAGCAAGCAAATCCTGCCAAGGTACGACCAGATTTCCGGGCAGCTTCTGAAAAGGCTGCCTTTTGTGATTCTGTGCACGATACGCTGAATTGTATCTTGCGCTCAGCTGCAGGGACTTCTCTGCGGCCTACATACCCACCATTGGGACCGACCTTCGGAGTCGGATTATATCCGGGTGTATACGTTCTGTTTGGATCAACTGGAACAGAGACAAATACAGATTTTTTTTCTGCCAGCTGGATATCTGGAATATCAGTTTCACTAGCGTCTGTAAAATCAATGCCAGCTGTCACATCAAAAGAAGTAGTAGTGGTGTTATCTTTCTTTCTCATCTATAATCACTCCTTAATTAGTTCTTTTGCGAACTGCGCATAATCAATGGCAGCGTTACAATTTGAGTCAAATCTCATGAGTGTTGTTCTTGTTGCCTGTGCCTTTTGTACAGCGATGCTTTCGCGAATAGTTGTGCAAAATACCTTTGTGTTGAGCTGCTTGGCGATTTCTTCCAAAGAAGCCTTAACTTCCTGGGCGAGGAGCTGACGACTCTTATATTTTACTAACAAGAGTCCTGCGACCTCTAGGTTGGGATTATTTCTTTTCTTCACACCTGTGATGGTTCTATTCAGTTCCGAAAGGCCCTGAATAGCGTAGCGGTCTGCAGTGACAGGAATGATAACTTTGTCAGAAGCAATAAGGCAATTCTTCAATAATTTATTATCGGCTGGAGCTGTATCGATAATAACATAGTCATAACCAGTTAATTCAGCAAGAGCATCCTTTAGTCTGAAATACTCATTCCCGTCGCTTGGAAATCTTTGATCTGCTGTTTTTAACTCTGGATCGGATGCAACTATATCACCAATTTCTGTTTTTTGAATGGCTTCCGCAATTGGGAGCGGATCTTCGATGTCTAAAATAACATCGTAGAGAGTTGCCGTATCTTTGGATACTGCTCTATAAGTATCCGTGCTGTTACCCTGTGGATCAGCGTCAACCAGTAAGACCTTCTTGCCTTGTGACATTAAAATTGATGCAAGTGTAGTGGCTGTTGTGGTCTTTGCAATGCCACCTTTTTGATTTGCAATGCATATTACTTTCATAATGAAGCCTCCTTTGTGATTACATTATTTTACAATTCTTAACATAATTTGACATTTCTTTACAGTAAAATAATGTTTTTTTCTTTCTCAGTTATAGAATACCTTGTTAGAACTAAAAAGTCAATAGTTAGAACTAAAAAGTTATAAGAAATATCTTTAAGGTTATACGAAAACATTTCTTTACAGTAAAATAATGTTAAAAAATGTTGTAAAAGTCCCCCAGCATTATAAATACCAGGGGACTATTTACAGTTGGTTGATTTTTGATTTTATATCGGCAATCCTGCGGTCAACCGTCCTAGTTGACACAGATAACCGGGTTGCTATTTCGCTGATAGATTTGCCTTTAGACAACATATCGAACGTTAGCTCTTCATCCTCCGTGAAATTACTTCTAAGTTTGTAATCATCAAGCTTAGATTGAGTAAGTCTGTGTAATTTCACGGATCAAATCACAACTCCTTAATTGTTAATTCCTTAGAGTCAGTTCTTTTGAGTACAATAAGCTGCCTGTCTACATCTGGTATCTTCCAGCCATCAACAGACTCCGAGTCATCTACGATGATAGGAAGGGTAGTAGCGTATTTCTTTTGAAATGCTTTGCAGACATCCATTTCGATTAAGATTTTTGCACCGTGATTAAGGTTTCTGGCATATGGCTCACCATTTACGCAAAAATCACACGTTTCTTCCAGATCGCCATTCACAAGCTGTCTGAAAAATCTTACTTGGCAATACTCTAAATACTCGTTTACTTTGCTTTCCAGAAGTTCATGCTTGCGGATATTGAAGCGTTTCAACAAGTCGAGTTGTGCCTGTGTATCTGCAATTAACTGCTCGTTCTTTCGGCGCTCGATGTTAAGCTCTGCAACCCTTGCGTCAATCTTGGTATTGATTTCGGTTTTTGCAAGCTCTGCTTTTAAACTAGACAGCTGGTGCTGAAGGCTGTTTTCCTCTGCCTTGAGCTGTGCAAACGTTGCATTTGCAGTATTTGCTTCTAACTGGTTTTCGAGTTTTTCTATTTCTGCTGATTTGGTTTTTGCTGCCTCGTCTGGCTCTGCTGGAGGTGCAGTGGATATAGCTTTTTTCTGTGCAATTAAGTATTCGACAGTTCTGGATTTTTCACCTGATTCTTCTCGAAGGGCAGAAAGCTCTGCATCTGCAGCATTAAACTTTTTACGTAAAGCATCAATAACTTCTTTACATTTCATTCCATCGCATTTCCTCCCAGACATTATTTTCTTCAATGAAGAACTATATAAGTTCATTATATAATATGTTGCTGCTTTATACAATGCCTAGTTACCACATCCGGCAAGTATTTCATTCATCATAAGATACAGATTGGATTTACAGTCTGCCTTTAATACAATGGATATCACCGGTTGTCCACCGGCATTATCCGTAAGTAACACAAGACAGAATCCTGCGTCCCCGGTGGTTCCTGTCTTACCGCCCACCAGTGTAAATCCATCCGGTAATTTGGATTCACCGGTTTTATACTGATTGGTACTGCTCCAGTCCTGGGTCTTAGCACTGCCATCTGCCGCTGTATAATTGGTGGTATAGGAACTGGTAGAAATCAGCTGGTAAAAGGTCTCGTCCTGTAATGCCTTTTGGAAAATCAGATACAAATCATAAACGGTTGTATAATGATTCTCATCCGGCAGTCCATTTGGATTCATAAAATGAGAACCGGTTGCACCAAGTTGCTGTGCTTCCTGATTCATCAAATCCACAAAAGCTTCTACGGAACCGGAAATATGTTCTGAAATTGCAATGGCTGCATCATTTCCGCTTCGCAGCATCAGACCATAAAGTAAATC
>OQWM01000850.1_pt1 | contig 20435 bp, 21 predicted proteins | sample 1691531 | NCBI WGS metagenome assembly OQWM01 (sample SAMN03418257, study PRJEB22391) | human gut metagenome | biome: human-gut; feature: organic feature; material: feces | host: Homo sapiens | place: Tanzania | collected 2013-01
TAAAATCCCCCGGAGTTAAACCCGTGCCGGTTCGATTCCGGCTGGCGGCACCAAGGATTCCTGCACTTTCGTTTGAGGGTGCGGGAATTTTTTTGCTTTTTTCATCGGTTTCTGCAACTTCTCTGAAAATTTTTGTCCCATGCGTGTTGGCAAAAATTTTTCGTTTGCGGGCAGTTTGCCAACAAATCAGCACCAAAACGTGCTTCGCGCGGAAGCGTAAACAGACCTTTCTATGAATTATCATGCGTTCTTGTGCATAATATTCAAAACCATATCTGCTGCAGCATTGGCTGTATTCATCTTGTCGCGGTAGTCCAGATGCGTGTAAATGTCCGCCGTGGTCTGATAGGTTGAGTGACCGAGCCAAAGCTGAATATTCTTGTTTTCAAAGTCGATTGCGGACCATTTAAGGCCCAGCAGTTCGCTTCGACGCAATCCATAGGTGACATCCATCAGAATGAATAACGCCAGCGGATCGCCCTGCATCGCCGTAAAAAGCTGCTCTAAATCGGCAATATCGTAAGTTTCCGGCACAAAGTGTGTATGCGATGGCTTGACATCTTGATCAAGGACTGCATATGGGTTGAGCGGGATCAGTTTCCCCTTTACAGCTTTGCGAAGTGTCTGGTTCATAATCGTCTGATAATGCAGCAGAGTGTTTTCCGAAAGGCCGCGTCTACGATTGTAACGATAGAAGTTGGTAATTACTATCTCATCAATCTGCTCAATATACAAATTATGTTGGCGAAAATAGCGAGCAATGCGATCAATCTCTTGCTGATAACCACCGTAAGTAGTAATTGCCAGCTTGTTTTTGCGATCTTCCAGCCAGGTTGTCGTACCAATTAGAAGCGACTGATACTATTATTTTATGATAGTCAAACTATTTTTTTCAACCGATCACTGCAAAAAACGACCAAACTCTGCAATTACATTGCAATAATTGGGTTGAGTGTTATAATAAGGTACATCAGGTGTAGTAAAGGATAACAGGACAGATAACATAGGATATTATGAAACGATTTATGCAATTTCGCCATATGTGCCATTTATCTTTGGTTTCAGACTAAGCTGGTTTGAGGGGTGAGAGCTATGACGGTTCGCGATCAGGAACGTTTCGATTTCATATATCGAAAATATTACAAAAAATTGTTGCGTACAGCCGTAAATATGCTCCAAAATGTTCCTGCAGCAGAAGATTTAACGAATGAAACGTTTACAATTTTATTAACACGGTTTGACCGGATGCAGCAGCATCCTAATATCGGCGGATGGCTATATACGGTGTTGAGCAACTTGGCATTAAATGAAATGAGAAAATGGAATAGGTGCATTTTCCTGCCGGATGAAACGCTATGCCAAATTGGAGATAAATCAGATATCCTTTCCTTTGCGGATCTCTTACCCGCCGGCTTATCTAATACAGATAAAGAAATACTGTGTTTACCTACCTACAAAATTTAAATTGCGCTGAAATTGCTCAGAAGTTGAAAATTAGTTATGATGCCAGTCGGGCGCGTTTATATAGAGCTAAGCGACATTATGCAGCATTTATTTCGAAAGAAGAAATCTATTGAAATTTACAACGGAGGCGTGCGTATTCTATGCTGAAATCTCTGAAAACATACACCATTCCGATTATCTCACTGGTTTTAGCAATCGGGATAGCCTTTTGGCGAATCAACTATCTGGAACGAACCAATATCTCCCTGAGCATAGAAATCGGCAGTACCGCAGCATTACAGAACGGAGAGGAAATTTCTTTGCAGAATCCTGTGATTTGGCATGAGAATGAGCCGTATGTACCGATAAATGAAGTAGTCAGCAGACTGGGCGGCAGTATAGATAAAAAAACATTTACCATACAGCAAAACACGGTAACAGTGGTCGGTTTGTTACAGGATAATGTAGTATACACTCCCATTACATACCTTCAGGAAAAATATATGATGGCAGCAAAATGGGATAAAGAGCGTAATCGTGTTATTCTAACCGTTGCTCCGGACGAAATTCCGCTAACGCGCCGATGGCTGTTCTGGCGGCATAAGACGGTGCGTGGCCTGCGAGTTGGTGACAGTGAGGAACGTTATCTTGATCTATACGGTTCTCCTTCGGTTCGAGATGGAATAATAGACGATTTATTACATGTAAAAGTCGAAAATGGAGTCGTAACCGCAATCGTTATGGGACATTATGATTAAAAAGCTGCTGTTCAATATCCATATGGCTGAATTGACTGACTCGCAATACCCTCTCGCAGAACCGTTCCAGCGAAAACGCCTCTCCCGGCGAGTCCTGGTCCATCAGCAGACCGATCACCGAACACCGCGCGTCAGAAACTTCATTCTGCAACTTTTCGGCTAATTTGTCCGAAATATCGCAGTAACCGTCCGTGATGAACAGAATATCGGCGTTTTCAAAGGCCTCTTCGTCCATCAATCGCAGCGCTTCTTTCAGCGGTGTTTCAAAATCCGTACCGCCGTCAAAGAAATGCTCTGCGGCCGCAAGAAGTTCCTCTGCGGTGAATTTTCCCGGCAGGAATCGGTCGGTACGCACTTCATCTTTGCCGGAAAAGTGTATCAGCGCAAACTTTCTGCCCTCGTGGGCACAGATGTCCTGCACGGCCAATGCCAGTGCTTTGCCCCATGCGGCATTTTCGCCGCAGGTCGAGCCGGACTCGTCCAGACAGACGATCACATCACCGCCGCCCTTGCGGATCTTCTCGCGCTTGGCGTACTGCGTCAGCCCTTTCGCATTGTACCGCCGCAGAAACAGCGGCATAGTTGCGGGTGACGCTAACAGCGCAAGCTCACCGGACAGCAGGTTTCTCAAATCGCGGCCGCGTGTCAGTGAGAATTTTTCGCCACGGCCATGCGCATAACCATTCTTCCGCAATGCGGAAAGCACCTCTTTCATGCGGCCAAGCTGGCGCGTAATGTCATGCAGATAGTCGTTTTCTTTCAGTTTGCGGAGCAGTTCCTGGTTCTGTTGTGCTTTTTCTGTGCCGTTTCCGGGCTCTGAACCCCAGCAGGCAGACGCATATGCCACCGTTTGGGCGGTTTCCAGACTTTCCTGCGCTGCTGTTTGTAAGGCAGCTTCCTCCTGCGAAAGCCGCTTGCGGAGCGTGTCGGACAGCATAGTGCGAACGACTCCGATTTGTTCGGCAACGCTTTCAAGCTGTTCTGCCGAGTGTAATATTTCCGGCAGTTCTGTGCTGTCATTCTGCACTTTTGCGAGAGTGCTTTGCACTTTTTCATGTAAACGGTTCTGTTTTTCGTAAAGCCTTGACAAAACCATCGGCAGTTTGCCGAGCGCGTCCATCAAGTGCTTTTCTATCTCCGAAACAGTCTGCACCAGCATTTTCGCGGTTTCCATCGCAACAAAATCATTTCCCGCGCAGAAACGCCGAAATTCACCGTATTCCGGCTGATTTTGCAGCATATTCACCACTGCCGCACGGCAGTTCGCCGCCGAGAAACGCAAATCCGCTTCTGTCGGACGATGTTCCGAAGCGTACAGCAAGTGGAACAGTTCGGTCAGTGCCTTGTTCTCGGCATCACCGCCTGCGTCCTCAAAAATCATCTGCTCCAGCCTTGTTGGGCGGAACACCTCATCAATTCGCGGCGCAACGTTTTTTTCGGCAAGACGCAGAGCGTTTTCTGCCTGTTTCAATGTAAAAAATCTGTATTTCATAATTTTCTCCTCTAAAAATCGTGCCGCAGAGCGTATTACTCTGCGGCACTTTCGGTTTTGTTATCAGAACGGCGGATTGTCCATCGGCGTACCGCCCGGCCCCCACGCATAGCTGTCCGGCACACCGGAGAAATCCGGTGTCGGATACTGCGCGGCCGCGCCCGGAATGGGCTGCGGATAGTCGGTCATCGGCGGCTGTACCGGCGCAGCTGGTGCCATGTTCTGTGCAGGGACTGCGGCATGGTTCTGTGCGGCGGGCGTACCGACGTTCTCCGGTTTCTTGTCCAGAAACTTGATGTCCGAACCGGAAACCTCGTAGACCGTGTGCTTTTCGCCTGTCTGCTGGTCAGTCCACTCGCGCTGCTGCATACGGCCCACCAAGGATACCAAACGTCCCTTTTTGCCGTATTCCAACACGAATTTCGCCTGATTGCCGAACACGGAGCAGTTAAAAAAGTCCGCGTCCGGATCGCCGTCACGCTTGAAATCGCGGTCCACCGCCAGACGGATAACGGCCACCGGCTTTTCGCTGTTCTGGCCGCGCCGTTCGGGATCTTTGGTCAAGCGACCGATCAAAATAATCTGGTTTAACATAGCTTTTCCTCCTTATGCGGTCTGTAAAATACTGAGTTCTTCCAACGTGCTGTACGAAAAACGGCACGCATCATGCGCTTTGCGATTGAGTGCTTCCAAATCGGCAAGTGTCTGCGCGGTCTGCGCACGCTGTTCGTCAGACTGTGCGCTGTCATCAAGCGCGCGCCACTCCTGATACAGTGCGGCGAACGCACTTCGCAGCGGTACAAGTGCCTTGACGGACGGCGCGGCATTGAACGCCTCAAAAGCGTCCCTGCCCTTATGCAGCAGTTCATCAAGGCGAGTACGCAGCGGATTGTCGCACAGCTTTTCCAGCACGGCACACACGGTTTCGATTTCTTTCGGCTCGTTCCAGAGGTAGTTTTTGAGCGAAAGCGGGTCATTCGGCTGCACTTCCGCGTGGCCGTTCAGCCATGCCGCCGCCTGTGCGATACGTCCGAAACCGAAGAATTTGCGGTCGGAAACCGTGATACTCTGGCGGCGCAGTTCGCACAGTACATCGTCCATCAATTCGTTGATCGACGGCGGAATGACAACGGCTTTCACCTCGGACTGCATGGCGTACAGTTCGTCCAGTGTAACGGTCGCCGTCACTGTGCCAAACCGCGCGTCCTGCTTTTCGTGCAGGATCTTCAACCGCGCCTTGCGTTTCTGGACATTGTGCGTCACCACTTTGAGCTGAAAACGGTCATACAGAGGCGCGAGAATCTGTTCTTCCTTGTTGCGGAAATTCGGAATTTCATTCGATGCCGAAAAGAAAGAAATCACCGGAATCTGCATGGTCACGCCCTCGTTTGTGTAGCGTTTCTCGTTCAGAACGGTAAGCAGTGAATTCAGAATACCGTCACCGGCCTTGAAAATCTCGTCCAGAAAGACGATATGCGCGTCCGGGATTTTGCCCTCGGTGATCGTGGTCGGCTTGCCGCCCGCAAGCAGCGACAGACCCTTGCGGTAGCTTTCCAGCAGTTCGGTCAGTCGTGCAAGCTGCGCCATAGCGGCGGTGTCGGTCGGGTTCTGCTGCGCGGCCTGCATTGCGGCGGCAAGCTGCTGCTGCATCTGCCGGTAATACGGATCGCCGGACGCAATCTGTGCCGGTACGGCTCCGGGGATCAGGCTCGCCAGATCGAGCCGGCCGAACAGCGCTTCTTCATCCGTCTGCTTGGACAGCAGGCGCTCAAACTGCTTTGCACCGGTAATGCGCTTGCGGAACTCGTTTACTGCGAAACTTTTTGCCTGTCCGGGATCACCCAGAATAAACAGATTGCTCTCGGACAGCAGTGCCAGTGCGATAGCGTAAATCAGCTCGTCACGCTCTGCGATTTCGCCGTTCAGTTCGGTCATTACTGCCTGCATTTTCTCGCGTAAAGTCATCGTCACGCCGCCTTTCCGTTCAGCTGCGAACTGCTTTTGCGATAAACCATCAGCAGATAATTGAAATCGCCGTGGTTGCACATACAGCGCAGGCGGTAATCATTCACCATGCCGAAGTGCGCAAAATCGTAGGTTGGGCACCAGAAATCCGGCTGACGAGCATCGGGATTGGCCGCGCAGAAACGGCGCATGGCCGGTTCGCTATGCAGTACAGACTTGCGAAGCTGGCGAAAAAATGCGTTCGCCTCGCAGATGCTTTCGTTCGTCAGGTAATAACTCTGCACCGGATGCCAGAAATTGCGGCGTTCCGGCGAAAATTGCCCTATTGCGCTGAGCAGACGGTTTTCCGGCTTGAAATGAATGATTTTCTCGGCAATACCGGCCGGTATCAGAATCGTTTTCTTCATAATGTTCTCCTTTTCACGCCGCTTTGCGCGTGCGTCCGGTCTTGGGTTTCGCTTCGGATTTCGGCAGCCGCAGCGGCAAAAGCAAATGCAGTTCGTTGTCTGCACGCAGCATGAGCGCACCGCCCTTGTCAAACTGCACTTCGATATTTTTACCATGCATTAGTGTCGCGGCTTCGCGCAGATAGGTATAGTTGTAGCAGAAACCTTCCTGCGGCAGCGGCGTTCTCACGGTGCAGTCCAACTCGGTCTGACCGGTAATCGTGCTGTCCATGCCGGACAAAAATTGCAGCCGCAGAGTGTGTTTGTCTATCTGGTTCAGCAGCAGTTTGGCATTGTTCGTACTGCCTGCACTCACTCGTTTGAGCGAGTCAAGCAGCGTGTCCCCCGAAACCTCGATTTCGTGCATCATGCAATAACCGTCCAGAATCGGCTGTACGTTCGTGAACTTCTGTTCATTCAGCTTTGCATACAGAACTATCTGCGGCCCGCAGAACACGGCATAGCTTCCGAAAACACCGATTTTGCAATGTTTTACGCCATGAAAGACATTCAGCACGGTTTTCATAGCCTCGACCGAAAGCAGCAGGTCCAGCGGTTCGGTGCGGCTCGTATCTTCGGATACGACCGTCAGGCGGTAGCCGTCACAGCTTGTCGCGGACCATCTGCCGTCATGCACCATGACATGAACGCAGTTCAGCGCACGCGAATTGAAACCGTTGCTTTTCGCCGCAGAAAACAGCACTTTCGCGCCAATTTCGCAGAAGTTTCCGGCTTCCGTGAGCAAATCCGGCGTGCATGGTTCGGGAACAGGATACTTCGCGGTGTCCATCAACGTAAAGCGGTAGCCTGCTTTCGCGTTGCGGACGGAAATCGTTGACTTGTCGGTTTCGACCGTGGTCGCTTCGTCCCCGAACAGCTCCAGCATGGACTGAAACACGCTGCCGATGAGCAAGGCTTTGCCGTCCTGCTCCACCCGACAATGCAGACGCGCCTGCACGGTACATTCGTTTCCCCGCGCGGTGAACTGCACGAGGTTCTGTTTTTCGCCTGCTTCCATCAGGACGCAGACGGTTTCTTTGGTCGTGAACTGCCGCCCAATCACCAGACAGCATCGTTTGGTGATAGGCAGTAATTCAGACCGGTTTGCGATGAATTTCATAGATTTTGTTCCTCCTTTTCATTTTTTGAGCGCAAGAAAAGACCATATGCGTCCCGGATTGGGATTCATATGGTCTTGCTCGGCTCTCTCAGGTTCAAACGGTCTGGTACGCCTCCGGACAGAATACGGCCCGGGCGGAATACGTTGACAGATGGATTACGTTGACCTGATGATAGGGATAGTATACGATATTGCGCTTTCTGTGAACAGTTGAAATTTTTTCTCGTCCTATAAAATTCATCGCACGGAACAATCTTCAACTATCTCGCCCCCACAAAACATGCTACACTACTCACATAACAGGTCAAAGTAACTTCATGTCAACGTATCCAGCCCGGGCGTTTTTCTGCCCTTAGGCCGTAACAAATGCTTTGAAACCTGAACAGACAAATCAGACCATGCAGATCCTTTTGCGGACTTGCATGGTCTTTTTTTGCCTGAAAAACAACAAGGAGGAACCCTTATGAACACCGAAAACAACCCGAACCCCATGAATCTGGACGAACTGTTTGCGTCCCCCGCAACGACCGTTCCCGAACCATCACCCGCCGTCGAACCACAGTTCTCTCCCGTTTCCGAACCTGCTGCACCTAAGCCGGACAACATTGTTGACCTGTTCGGCGCAGTCGTAGAACAGAGCGAAGAAGATGCAATCGCTGAACTTATGGTGAAAGTCACCACAAGTCGCCCTGTATTTGACTACGCTTCCATTCAGGACGAAATCAAGGACGCGGACATGACCTTTGAGCAGCTTCGCGTCAAGATGTCGGCAGACTGTCCGGAACTGGAGGCTCGCGCCCATGTTTCGTGGTCGCTCAGCTACGCCGGCTTCAGCGAACGTATCACTGACGTAAACAGCACGATCTATGACGCGAAATCCAAGCTGGAACAGAGCAAGAAGTTCAAGGACGCACTGAAAAAGCGCAAGCCTGCGGATAAACTGCCGGTTTGCAGCGTCAAGCCTACTGTCACCGCGCAGAAGAAGGGAATTCTTCCTTTCCCTGCATACAAGGCAGTCTGCGAAAGCGTGGATGCGGCAGAAAAAGCAAACGCGCCTATCTGCTATATTCCTTCGCAGAACGGACAGATTTACGAAATGCGCCGCAACGAGATCGGTACGTTTATCGCGCCGTCCTCAAAAATCGTGGAGCTGGACATGGTACGGGCAGGGTTTCAGATGAACCTGCCCCGGCTTCCAGCCGCCAAGCTCGCGGAAATCATCTCGTTCTTCCGCCGTGTGTGCGCAGCGTATGACTGCTGCATGGAAGCGCTCGTCAATGTGTACTGGGACCGCGTGGAGCAGGAATATATTCTGCACGTTCCGACGCAGCAGGCTACCGCAGTCAGCGTGGAAACAGATCTTTCAGACCGCCCGGACGAAAGCCGCTATTATCTCGTGATGGAGGTTCACTCGCATAACATGATGGCGGCGCGGTTCTCCAGGACGGACGATGCGGACGAACAGGCCACGCGCCTGTACATGGTCATCGGACGGCTGGATCGATTCTATCCCGAGATCCGCTGCCGGTTTGCCTGCGGCGGACAGCACATTGAAATTCCCGCCGAACAGGTCTGTGAACGGACCGATGTGCCGTTCTCGACTGCGTGGCTTACCGCCGTTCACGCCCACCGAAAGGAGGCGGCGTGATGCGCTTTCGGACAGACTGCCCCGTTCACATCGTTATGCTCGGCTGCGGCGGCACCGGCGGTCATATCGCACCGCACCTGTACCGCCTGCTGCACGCGCTGTTCCGTCCGTCTAAGGTCATTCTTTGTGACGGCGACATCGTGGAGAAGAAGAACCTCGTCCGGCAGAATTTCATTGCGTCCGATCTCGGCAAGAATAAGGCAGAAGTGCTGGCAACGCGCTATTCCGGCGCATTCGGCATGGAAACCTGCTTTTCGGACCGCTTCGCAGAGAGTGAACAGCAGCTTAAAAATCTGCTGACACCCAATCAGCGGAACGCGCTTGTCATTCTGATCGGCGCGGTAGACAATAACCGCAGCCGTCAGCTCTGCAACAGCGTCTTTTATCAGATGCACGAACTCATTTACATCGACTCCGGCAACGGCCTTTCCAGCGGTCAGGTGGTCTGCGGTATCCGCCGAGGCGGCCGCACCGTCCAGAAACCGGTTGCCCGATTTTATCCGGATATTCTCGAACCAACGGACAAATTCCCGTCCGAACGGTCCTGCGCGGAAGCGTCTGTTTCTGCGCCGCAGGCCATTACAGCGAACATCATGGCGGCAACGCTCGTGCTGTGTATGCTGTACAACATCTTGGCCGCCGGAGAACTCGTCACCCGCATGACGACATTCTCCAGCCGAACCGTAAATGTCAGACCGCTGCTCTCCGGACGGAGGGCGGCGTGATAAACGGAGGGAGTATCTATGTCGAAATTAAACCTCTCGTTATTCGTTAATGCCCTTGCGGAACTGCCCTCTGCGGAAGGACTCCCTGATGATTGCATCGGGGAGTCTTATCTGCTTGAAAGGGTTATTTTCCCTCTGCTGAACGGAGAAACCGTGTCGATCGACGATCTTGATATGGACGCATTCGACCAGACCTGTATTGACGCACTGATCGAACGCGGTGAACAGGCCGACGGCGGTTGCTCTGCTCTCGGTCTGTATCAGCAGGCGGTCAATACCCGTCCCGCAGTACAAGCAGACTGTGATTTTGTCTAAAGAAACAAGGAGAACTTTATGGAATATTACGAAGAACTGACGTATGCGCTGAAACAGCTATCGGTCGTGCAGTCTTTTTATCACGCCGGACGACTGGAAGCATACAAGGAAAACTGCGGTAGCAGCATCGACTGCGACGAGGATTTTCTCTACGCCAACTGGTGGGAACTGCTCGAAGCGGCGGCGGATTTCGTTGATGTCCGCTGGGACGAAAGCGAAACCTGTGAGCGTCTGTACTTCTCGGACGCGGTCATTTGCCGCTGTCTTGCACAGGTGCAGACACACGCAGATAATCTGGGTATCCGCCTGAAAAACGATCCGTATTATCAGGAAATCTGCAATGATGTTTACGACATTCTGCTCGATGCCTGCCCGTACAACTGCTGTTTTCGAGTGGTTGCGCAGACGCACCACAAACGTGGCTTCGGCCTGTCCGTCTGGATCTACTGCGAACAGTTCTACGACCTCGGCGGTCTGCTGAACGGCATTTTAGAGGTCATGTCGTACTTTTCACTGGAAACAGCAAGGCTGGAACACCAAAATATGCTGACCGGTGAACCAATCGTCTTTTCGCAGCTTACAGAAAGCGAGGCGGCGTAACATGATCCGAGAAGCCATTCTGCATTTCGACCCCCTGCAAACGCAGGTAAAAACCGAATGTATCGACCAGAACGGTCTGCGCAGCGTCAAATTCATCGAAAACGAGGACTTGATGCGGGCAATTCGTCAGCACACCTACGCACCGCCGCTGCACAGCGGTCTGCTGCCGCCAAACTGCGTGGCTCTCACCGCGCACAAAGAGCAGTGGACCGTGACGCTTGCAAGCGACTGCGGCTGCTACGACGTTTTCTATCACAACACCGCTTACGAGAACTTTCCCGTGCCGCGGCTTCTGCTGTCCTGCACGATAAATAGCGGCAGATTGCAGAATTTCCGGCTTGCGGTCGCCGATCAGGGCGAACTAACACCGGAAACCGCGCTGTTCAAGTGTCCGTTTCCCAATGTCAACGGCTTTTCGCTGTGTGTCGGCTCCAATGTGTTCACCGGCTACGACACGCCCCGCAAACTGCGGACGCTTCTGCACCGTGTCATGGCCGTTCCGTTCGGTGATGATTATTACCGAACGGAGCAGACGCGGCTGAACCTCGGCGCGCGTGAGCTGTTCGAGCATTTGAAAGACAAGACACCGGCGTATTACTACGAAAACGTGCTGATTGCGTCCGGCAAAACCCTTTCGGATTTTCTGGGAGGTGCCGCATGAATGCCTCTGAACTCTACCGCAGATTGAGTGAGCCGTTTCCCTCCGCTGATGTGGAGTGGCGTGTCACCAAGGTACACCAGCGTTCCGGTCTGGCGGTGCCGTACATCACCAGCCGCGCCATTCAGACACGGCTCGATCATGTAGTCGGCCCGTTCTGCTGGCGCACGCGCTACATTCCGTGGCACCAGTACATTCCCAAGCCGTCCCGCGGCGAAAGTCCCGAAGCCGACCGCACGCCGGTCGCGTCACAGCTCTGCGGCCTTTCCATCTACGACGAGGAAAAGCGCGAGTGGATCGAGAAAATCGACGGCGCGGAAAACACCGACTTTGAGAGCATCAAGGGCGGTATTTCGGACAGCTTCAAGCGCGCCGCTGTTCTCTGGGGCATCGGACGGTATCTGTACCTTTTTGATGCCAAATGGGCGACGCTGGACGAGAGAAAACGCATTGCGAACCCCGCCGAACTCACGCGATACTATGTTGACAAGCTGCAAAAGCTGGGACTTTGCACCGCGCAGAACAGTGATAATGCACCGAACTGCTACCTTGTAAACGGCCTTACGCCCGCACCGATGGACAGCTATCCGAACGCGGTCTGGGTTGACCTCACCACGCCGGACGGTCATACATTGAAAGCGTTCAGTTATGGCACAAAACCCGGCCTGACCGGCGGTATTTCGCTGAAAGCAGCGTCTATCGTGCAGCGAAACAGCGCAAACGGCAGTTACTATGAACTGACAGACTATCAAGCGGCGTGAAGGAGTGAAGAACATGACTGGTTTTGTTATCACACAGCTTTCTCTCTGCGATTTTCGCGGCTTTTCCGGCGAAAAAAGCTGGACACTTGGGCCGCTTACCAAAATCACCGGACACAATTATCAGGGCAAATCCTCAATTGCGGACGCGATCGCGTTTGCGCTGACCGGCGCACCGTATTTCGGCGGGCGCGACTTGGACCGGCTGCACCACAGCGGCGCGGCCATGATGTGGGTGGAAGCTGTATTGCGCACCGATGAAGGCAAGACGCATACTGTTCACCGTATCCGGCAGAACGGCCGCACCGTGCTTTCCGTGGACGGCGCGACCACCACGCAGGAACGTTTCGCGGAACGATTCGGCAGTAAGGACCTCATTCTTTCGCTGCTCAATCCGCTGTACTTCGCGGAAGTTCTCGGCGGGGATGGACGAAAGCTGATTGAGCAGTACCTTGCTCCCGTATCGCACGAAACCGTGCTGAGCAAACTCAGCGAAACCATGCGCGAACTGCTGAAAGACGAAGCAATTTCCGTTCCGGCAACCTATGTCAAGTCCCGCCGCGAGGAACTGAAGGAACTCGAAAAGGACCGTCTGGTGCTGAACGGACAGATGGAGCAGACCGAAATGCAGCGTGCAAAGCTGCAAAAAGACCTTGCCGAAAAGCAGGCTCGGCTTGCTCACGCTGCGGCAGCCTTTGCTCCACTGGAGAAAAGGCAGAACGCACAGGATTTTTCCGCGATAGACGCGGAACTGCAAAAACTGTCCGCGCAGTATGACGCGGTACAGGATAATTCCGCCGAAACGGCGCGTTCCGAACTGCAAAACAGGCTGAAAGCGGTACATTCCCGTGGCTATGCTTCCGAAAACACCGCAAAGTTGCAGAAAATGCAGCTTGATCTGCAAATGCTGTACGGACGGTACAGTGATGAAAGTGCGCGGCTCGGCTACCTGCAAAAGCAGGGCGCGTGTCCGACCTGCCTGCGGCGCATGGACGCACAGGGCTTATCCGAGGTGCAGTCTGCCTATCGTCAGCGGCTGCAGAAAATACGCACGGACGGAACAGCACTGCGGAAGCAGGCCGAAACGCTGAACAAAGAGGAGCAGACGCGAAAGGCGCAATTTGAAAGCTGGAAAGCGTCTGAAATTGCTCGTCTGGAGCAGGAATTGCAGAAAATCTCGTCCGCAAGCACCGCAGACCAGCAGAAAGCACTCATCAAGGCGCGTATCAAAGAACTGACGGCGGTGCGTGTTCTCGGCGGTCTGACCGCCGAGGAACAGGCGCAGTACAGCAGTCTTGCCGCCGAAAAAGGCCGTCTGGAAAGCGAAATTGACGCTATCTGCAAGCTGCTTTCCGGTCTGCCGCAAGGGCAGAAACAGGCATTAAGCGATCTTGATGCGAAAATTGCTGTTTTGAACGACAAGCTGACCGCCGCCAAAGCCTATCAGGCAGAACGCGCACAGCTTCTGTTTGCGCCGCTGCAAATGCACAAAGCCGCGCTGAAGCTCATCGAAACCAGCAAATCCAGCGGCGAAGTGCATGATGTGTTCAAGCTGACCTACGACGGCCGCGATTATGTGCAGCTTTCGCTGTCCGAGCGTGTGCGCTGCGGACTGGAGGTTGTGGAATTGCTGTCACGGCTCAGCGGACGGAATTACCCGCTGTTCGTGGACAATTCCGAATCGCTCTGCGACCTCGGCGCGGCGCAGCACGCCGGTCAGCTTATTCTGACACGCGTTGTCGGCGGTCAGACCTTGCAGGTGCAGGCGGCGGAACCGATGCAGCAGAAAGCAGGGTGACGTATGAGCCTTATCACCTTCCCAATCCTGAAAACCGCGCGCAAAAGCGGCCTTTCCGTTGGCAACACGGGGAAAACCGTGCATATCAACTGCCCGTTCTGCGGCGAAAGCAAGCGGCGGCTGTATCTTTATCCCGATACCGAGCAGTACCACTGCTTTCACTGCGGCGCGCACGGAAATGCGGTAAGCCTGTACGCGCGGCGCACCGGTTTGTCCTATGCAAGTGCGTATCACGAGCTGGAAGCCGACCGGATGCTGCATTTTCCTCTGCCGAATGTTCTGAAAACGCCGGAACGCGAACCCGAATCAATCGAAAAGCGTGACGCGGTGTATCGTGCAATGCTTGGGCTGCTGCCGTTATCCGCAGAACATCAACAAAATCTGCTGCATCGTGGGCTTTCTGAACTGAAAATCCGCGAAAATAACTACCGAACCCTTGCAGACGGAAAAGAACTGCGCGACAGCATTGCCGCGCAGCTTTCCGCCTGTTTCGACCTCAACGGAATACCCGGATTTTATTTTCGGGACGGCTCTTGGCGGCTCTGCGCGTACAGCGGTCTGCTGATTCCCGTCCGCGATGCGGACGGACGCATGCAGGGTATCCAAATCCGCCGCGACAGTGCTGAGCGTATGAAATATGTCTGGCTGTCCAGTGCAGGAAAGCCTTGCGGCACACCCGCGCGAAGCTGGGTTCATGTGACTGGCGATTGCACACAGGCCACCGCTGTTATCACCGAAGGACCGCTGAAAGGCGATGCCGCCAGTGCACTGTCCAGCGATACGCTGTTTCTCTGCGTGCCCGGCGTGTCTGCAATCAAATATCTGCCGGAAACGCTGAAAAACCTGCATTTGACTGCCGTTTACGAGGCGTTTGACATGGATAAGCTGCGCAATCCGCAAGTTGTAGCCGCACGAAAGCGACTGCGGCAGATGATTGCCGACTGCGGACTTCCATGCCGGACGCTATTATGGAACGAAACCTGCAACGGTATTGATGACTATCTTGCCGCACAAAAAATCTGCTGAAGGAGAATTTTTATGAATAATCAGAACAATTTTATGATCGTTCAGGGTGAAAACCTTGACGAAAACCAACTTCTCGGAAAATTTGTCTATTATTCGCTGGCCGATGTGCTGGTAGACAAGGACGATTTCACGCGCATCTGCCTGTCCATGAACTTCCCGTATGCCGCGCGGCGCATTTCGGTCGTAGACGCATTCCGTAACGCGACGGGCCGTGTGACGCGCAGCATCACACAAAACAGCCACGGCTCGCAGGAGATTTTCCGCATCTACTGCCGCGACAATATGCGCGATGGACAGATCTATTCGCGCGAACTGGTGCGCGAAACTGTGGGTTTGAGCACCAATCAGTACGAGAAACTGGCGAATGTGTGCTATGACCGCGACCGCGATGCCATGTTCTGCAATATTGAACAGAACGATACGACCGTTGATGTCCCACAGCTTTGCCGCGAAATGGAGCAGCGGTTTGAGATTTACCGCAACTGCCTCGGCCGCAGTCAGATCGACACGATCGTAACGCATTACCTCGCGTCACTCGATGCTTTGCCAATTTCGATTTACGGCAAGCTGTACTTCGTGCCGCGCCATCAGATGCACAAGGTAGACCTTTTTGAGGACTTTCTTGAAGCACTGAACGAGGCTAACCGCAGTGACAAGCCGCTTGTGGTGAACAGTTTTTACGTTGCGGACGACGATAAGCAGCGCAAGAAAATGACCGCCGAGTTTTACGCGCTCGTGCGCCGCGAAGCGCAGGAGTACGAGGAACGCGCCGCGCACCTCATCAACAACGGTACACAGAGCCCCGCCATTCTGGAACGCTGGGTAAAGCGTATCCGCGAACTTGAGGAGAAAAAGCAGCGGTTTGAGGAACTTTTCCGCCGCCAGCTTGACGAAACCGACAGCGAGTTCGATACCCTCCGCCTGTATTCGCAGGAATTGCAGGTACGGGCGATGGGGCTGAGGACGAAGAAAGCTGCGTAAGCATCGGCTCCACCAGTAAAACAATCCGCTGCAGCATCAAATGTTGCAGCGGATTATTCTATTCAGTTATTCATTGGTTTTATTTCTGTCATACGCAGCATTGTGATGATCGACTGCTCGCAAGTATAGCCATTCTTCGGATCAAATCGATTCGCTCCTACGCCCTGCATGATACCGGTTTGCCTCATCGCATAGACAGAATCCTTTGCCCATGCGCCAATACTTCCGTTGTCAGCATAGAGCGTAGGACTGACTTCGATATTTCCATACAGCACCGTATAAAGACGCTGCAGGATAACCGCCGCTTCCTGTCGGGAAAGCTCGCGCGTGGGCTGGAAGGTGCCGTCCTCATAACCGGTAACAATACCGAGTGCTGCGATCTGACGTACTATGTCTTCATCGCAGTCGGAGAACGGCTGTGCCAGTTCAGGCAGATTGATGTTTGGGTTTACCGTCTGAATGGTTTGCCAAGCCAGCTTGCAGAATTCATCGCGGTGGATATTCAGGCGGTATGGTGTATGATAGGACAGTCGGAGTCCGTCTTTCTCCGCTTGTTCGACTATATTTTCAGCCCAAGTGCTGGGAACATAGCAGTAATTCGCCTGTTCGCGCTCATTTCCGTTGCTGTCCAACAGATACTCGGTCGTACCGTGACAACCAAACCAGCGATCGTTTTCGTGTGATACCTCATCGTAGCGGCTGCTGCTCACCGTTTTGCCGCTGCGGTCGATGAACATATATTTACTGTTGAAATACAGCCGCGGCCACGGTCCGCCGTCCGGCAGATACCAGTCAGTCGCGCCCACGCGAACGGCGACAAGGCCGTTATAAAATAGTTCGCTATCACAAGAGTAATCATACTGACCAACGTTGTAATACTGGTCGATGCCGTCCTGCAGGACGGTAAAATCCGGTCCCAGCAGCGTGTACTGACAAAATGTGTCATTCATCGTGCCGCTATCGGTCCGCACAGTTCTGGGGACCGGGTACTGGCAAAGGACATATCCTTGATCATCGACTGCCATCACATGACCGGCATGAGGAATGGATATATCGGTCAAACTGCCATTCAAATCGCATAGTTGATAAGTGTCGCTATGCTCCAGCAGCAACTGATCATCTGCGCACTTCCAAATTTGACCATCAAGACCATCAAACAGGGGCGTAACAATCGTTCCGGCGGACAAATCGACCGCGCAGACCCATCGGCTGCTATCGTCACTCGGGGTAAATATCAGCTTCCAGATGTCCTTTTCCTCGATCAGTCGACACGGAAGAACCTCGCAGCTGTCAATTTGCCAACTTTTCCATGCCGTATGTTCCGGATAAGTGGTATCCTTTTCTGGAGGGCTTTGTTGAAAATGCGTAATTGCCTGCTGCGTAAGCGACATTTGCGAAGATGTGCCTGCTGCTCCGGCTCCGATCAACATGGTGCAGCATAATGCCAGCGCTGATAATACCAAACAGATTTTTTTCATACGACAACCACCTTTTCTCTTATACAAAATTATACGCAGCCGAAGGCGGCTGTCAACCTTTCAATGGAGCAAGAGCGTATTGACATCCAAATGTAAACCTAATTATAATAATAACAATTAACGATGCCGTAGTGTGACATTCGCATGAAAATTAAGTTGTGCAGAACTGCCATGTCACATTTTGGCCTTCTGAAATGTTATACTATATATACCACTATATCAGACCACAGAACAAGGAGGAGTAGAGCATGAAAAAATTACGTTACCTGATCGCGGCTGCGCTTGCTGTCGGCAGTATGGCAGTAAGTGTCGGTGCTGTCGGTTTCACAGCTGCTGATGACATATTGCAGTCGGGCATAACACAATTACAGCAGCAATGGCAGGCGGATCCGGACCAAGATTATATTCGTTTCGATGGAGATAACTACCATATGTCGGCTAGGCAACAGATTGCTTCGGAAAATATTTATGAATTGTATTTTTCCACAGACTTTTCCCCACGTCACTACGGTGTTATCAATCTTAAAACCGGTGAAATCATTATTCCTCCGCAGTATGATAGCGTAGACTTTCTTACGAACGATAAAATTCTGCTGACACGGTACGACCGCACGCAGCCTCATACTTCGGAATTCTATCTTGCGGATGCAACCGGAACGGTAACGTCGCTCAATCTACCGGTACAGGGTTCGTATATATATAATGCGGGAGACGGGTACTTCTTCGTCAGCGTTTATGAAAAACGGCCTCTGCTGGATTATATTTACTATGAACAGCCTACAGAGCTCGAGTACGATATTCCGAGACTGGTATTATTCGATGAAAATATGCAGATGATCCGAGATGATATTGATAGCGGCATTGCATGTTATGTACCTGTATTTCACAATGGATTGATAGCTGTGCAGACGGGAAGTACCGTGTGGGAAGGTTCTGTAAAAGGGGCGGTAGGTAACGGAAAATACGGATTGATGGACAAAACCGGCAAAGACATCGGAAAACATGATTTTGATGATATATCGTGGAATGACAATCGTTTTATCGGCTCGAGAAACAAGATAAAATATTATCTCGACGGGTCGGGCGGTGAAATCGAGCTTCCTGCGAACGTTGGCCAGTACAGCGCATGGGCAAAGGCGGAAGCAGGAGCCGCACGGGAGCATGAGTTAACATTTGGTTTTCATTATCCCAGACTCGACATCACGCGTGTAGATTTCTGCGAGCTAGCAGTCAATCTGTACAGCAAGATGAGTTCTGTTCCGGAAAACATACCGGACGCAGCTTTTTCTGACTGCGAGGATGAAAATGTTGCAGTCGCGGCGGCGCTTGGTATCGTTACCGGTTACGAGGACGGAACATTCCGCCCGTATGCGTTCATCACGCGCGAAGAGGCCGCAACCATGCTCGATCGGCTGTACAAGTCGCTTGGCGGCACGGAAACCGCGGAGGGCAGTAAGCAATACGCCGATGACGCCCGGTTCGGCGACTGGTCGCGCGACAGCATCTACACCATGCAGAATATCGGCATCATGAAGGGTGAGGAGAATAACGAATTCCATCCGGACGGCGGTTATACCGGCGAGCAGGCCATCGTAACCATTGAACGGATGTATAATCAGTTAACCAAATGAGGAAAAGGCTCCGCAACGCGGAGCCTTTTGCTTAAGCCCAATCATTGATTTCGCCAATTGCCTGATTCAGATCTCCCTGCCAATAAAACATCCACGGCTTCTGCTTATACGATGCAAAAGTAGTCGTATAGTCGGCGAACAGACTGTCCTTACCCGGAACATATTCCATTTCATAACCGATTTTGGTGGTCGAAACCTTAGAGGCAATGACATTGACATTATTGCGATAGCATACCTTGTTCCGATCAACACTGTACTTTACACCATTCAGGTTGCCATTTGTGGTTGCGGGATCGAAAATGGTATGAGGCTGAATAATGACATAGTCAAAAATCTGAACCTTATCTGCAACATGTCCGATCTTTTTGATAATCGTTGCGGCATTATCTCCATAGCCGTAGTACGGGCACCACATGAACTGGGTACCATGAACGTGCCCTGCCTTGACATAATCACGAACCTGCTTCATAATCCGAATCTGATTATTTGCGGGTTTCGTACCGCCAAGAATATTGTTGTAGTCCATGTCACCGTAGATAGACTCCTGGGTCATGTAAACACCGACAACTTTATTGCGTTCGAACTCATCTAACTCATCATAAACATCCTGGATAAACTGAGTCAGCTGAGCAGCGGTATAATCAGACCAGGCACTGGTAGAGTTGACGTTAGGAGTGCCGATCCAGATATTCGTGGTTTTACCGGATCTTACGCTGAGCAGAGCCTTGATAGCTTCTGTCATCTTTTCAGCGTTCGCATCTGCAATCGGCTTTTCAAGGGGAGTAAAGACATAGTCGGTAGCAAGGCAATCAGTCAGACTGTTATCAGAAGCATGATGCGCTTTAGGAAATCAGTTTACATTTCTTTCGTCTGGATGTCCTTGCGCACCGCCGGCAACGGCCGGCGAATGGACGCTGACGCTGACAGCCGGAGAAAATACGGCATACCGGAACGGCGAAGCGTTCGAACTCGCAGGCAAGCCGTATATTCAGGACCACACTTTTTATGTTCCTCTGCAAGAAGTTACCGAGGCCCTTGGCGGGACGTACCGTGAATATGGCGATACGGCGAAAGTTGAATTTCCCGCATATACGGCGGAATACCATGTCGGGAAAAACAATTATGCAGTAAACGGCGAAAACGCCGTTGCTGATGCTCCTGTCAGATGCTTTCCGGCCGATTCGAGCGGGATGTATTATAATGCTGCGGCCGACCGGACACCTGTCCGGCATGACGGGATGATATACTTTCCGCTGGGCTTTACTCCGGCTGTCAGCGTCAGCGTCCATTCGCCGGCCGTTGCCGGCGGTGCGCTGTCTGCCGAAGCGAAATATATAATCAGTATCGTGGCTATAAGCAAAATGCAGCGCTGTATCGTTTTCATAGGTTTTCTCCTCATTCACTAGAAATGTTTCCATGTTAATCAGATAAGAATATTTATATTGCTTGTATAACCAGAAAATCAGTTTACATTTCTTTCGTCTGGATGTCCTTACTAAATGACCGGTCAAAAAACAAGATCATCAATAAAGGAGATGTTTCAAATGAAAGCCATGCTTTTCCAGTCCACTCTTTATCATCATGCTTCTGATA
>OQWM01000852.1_pt1 | contig 20413 bp, 12 predicted proteins | sample 1691531 | NCBI WGS metagenome assembly OQWM01 (sample SAMN03418257, study PRJEB22391) | human gut metagenome | biome: human-gut; feature: organic feature; material: feces | host: Homo sapiens | place: Tanzania | collected 2013-01
CATGCGCACGACAATCAAACAATTCGGGGGGCTCTGCGTCAACGCCTACGGCGAGCGCAGAGCTGAGGAAAAGGTGAAACAGGTGAAATAGGGTGTATACGAGAGCGTGGCAAACCGCTATAATTGGGGCAAAATGGTCATAAAGTGGGTCCTAATGTTCATCATCATGGCCCAATGGAAGCATAGTCAGAGAGGGAAAATTGTCTCAAGTTATACCTAACCCCTAACCACGAAAGTGTCCTTGACACGGGGGACACTTCACACTGCGTTGGGCAGGCGCATGGTGAGGCGTCGGTTGTCGGTCGTCGGATTCGATTGGCGGGCGCATGTGGATGGGCATTGCATATCGAAACAGTTTAGCGGAGGAGTGATGTCATGTTGTCGGCGACGATACGATCGTTATTGATTTATTTGTGGAAGAGCAACATTTGCCAGAACAAGGGATTGCAGGGGTTGATGGCGTCGCAGGGGGCTGCGGATGTGGAGGCGTTTTGGTCACAGAAGCAGGGGGTTCATCGTTTGCCATCGATCGAGAAAGCCGTTGACGAGGTGAAGGGGTATGAGTTCGAGATGGAATCGAAGAATATTCAATTATTGACGCCAGTTGATGAACATCATGCGTATCCGCTTGGATTATTGCCGTTGTTTCCGATTCCGAGTGTCATCGCCGTATGTGGCGATGTGAAGTATTTGACGATGCCGCAAGTGGCGATAGTTGGGAGTCGTTCGACGCTGGAGTCGGCGTATGATGTGACGCATAGTATTGTAGATGCGATTGCATCGCGAGGATTTTGCGTGACGAGTGGTGGAGCGTTTGGGATCGATGCGATAGCGCACCGTCGCGCGATGGCTCGTCGAGCGCCGACAATCGTCGTGTCGCCAGGCGCGCCCGAGTCGCCTGGGCCGTCGAAGAATGAGGATATTTATGCGTATGCGCGTGAACATGGGGCGATTGTGAGCCAGTATCCGTGTGGATTTGCGCCATTGAAGCGGAATTTTCCATCGAGAAATCGGATAATCGCTGCATTATCTTCGGCGACGATTATCGTCCATTGCCGGGAGAAGAGTGGGGCACTTTATACGGCGCAGGCTGCGCAAAAGTTGGGTAAACCGGTCTATGTTGCCGCTATGCGCGGTATGCATCCGTTGACCGAAGGCGGGCTTGCGCTCGTGAAACAGGGGAAAGCCCTTTTGTTGTCGGATTGCGCCGATTTGGAGCCGATTATTGGCAAAAAACAGCGAGACTTGCCTTTGCAGAAAATGCTCTTCGATAGGGGAGATGCCGAAGAAAATGCTGCGGCTATGGTAGATGAGGATATGGAATGCGACGAGGATGGAGATGAATCGAGAACAGAAGCGGCGGTGGCGGATGGATTTGGGATGTCTTCGAATCTGATGCCGAGTGCTTTGGATGCGTTTTGTCGGGCACAGATGAGGGATCATTCGACGGTCGATGTGATACGGAATATATTGCGACAGAGCCCGATGACGCGGGAGAATTTGCGGCATTTGTTGGGGTATCCGGAGGATTTCGATGAGGCGATGTTGGATTTAGAATTAGGGGGTGAGATAGCGCAGACGGGTGGGGCTTATGGACTTGTGTTGACTCACTGATTGCCATTTTTGGGAAAAGGAATGTGGTCAATACTTGAAAAGGCGGAGGAATCCCCATATAAAGCGGTTGTTTTGCGTCGTTGAAAAGGCGTATTTGGCGGTGTATTCGTTCAGATACGGCTTTTTTGCGATAGACGACGTCGATAGCATTGCATGGATAAAGAGGTAATCCCATGAAAAAAACTCAGGCTCGGTGGTTTGTACTTTGTCTTGCGGCAGCATGTTTTACGGGCTGTGGCGACGATAGCAACGATTCAACGGTTTCTTGCAAAGACATGAAATGCCCAGCGGGCACGACGTGTAACGAAAAAACGGCTACGTGCGATCCTGTGGTGGATAAATGCCAAGACGTGAAATGCGATTCGGGTAAGGTTTGCGATCCAGCGACAGGTGACTGCAAGGGTGCGACGTCGGACAAATGTAAAGACGTGAAATGCGATTCGGGGAAGGTATGTGATCCGGCGACGGGAGATTGCAAGGATGCGACGTCGGACAAATGCAAAGACGTGAAATGCGATTCGGGGCAGACTTGTAACCCCGAAACTGGAAAATGCGAAGGCGAAGCAAAGCCTGGAAAGTGTGATGGCGTGACGTGTGGTGCGGGTGAGGTTTGCAATCCGTCGACGGGAAAATGCGAAGGCGAAGCCTCGTGTACGGACGACAAAGATTGCAAGTGGGATCCCGATAAGTATACGGAAACGGAGTATTGCAATAAAACGACGGGTAAATGCGAAAACTCAAAATGCCAAGGTAAAACGTGGAATAAGGATTACCAGTATTGTTCGGTGACGGGGATAGTTCAGTGCTATCCTGGATATTGCGATAATAGCGGTATGACGGGTTGTGCATGTGATGGGGAGTGCAATCTCGAAACACATCGTTGTGCGAGCACGTGTGAGGAGATCGAGGGCAATATCGTCATCAATGGAAGCTTCGAAGATTGGACGAGTGGAAAGCTCGATGCGTGGGAGCTTAAACAAAATACGGTGACTGCGGGGGGGAAGGTAGAGAAGAGCACACACGCCAGTGCGTGCAAAACGGCGGTGAAGCTGACGAGTACTAGTATAAAGATCGATCGGCTCGAATCTCTTCCGATGAGTTTAGGATTGCAGTCGTTTACAGGCGGAAATGCCAAGTACGAATGTACGATAGACGCGTTTGGTTATGGCAATCTCAATTTGGGGTATCGCTTGCTCGATGCCGAGGGCAAGGAGGTCAGCGAGAATACGAAAGTTAAACAGCTCGATCTTTGGGGATCGGATAGTTATAGTACGTATGAGTTTGAGATATCGGCTGATACGACAAAAACGCCATACGCCCAGATATTGATCGGTTTCGACAGAAAGAATGATTCTGCGGCATCTGCCGAGATTACGCTCGACAATCTCGTTTGCGTTCCAAAAGGCAATATATGCGATGGGGTGACGTGCGAAGAATGGGAAATTTGTTCGGTAAAATCCGATATTAAAGAGAATGGCGAATTTGTCGGCAAATGCGTTGCGCGAGAAGGCTTCTGCACGATGGAAAAGACGCCAAATGGTGAGCCCAAAGATTCGTGCGACACCGAGATTTCGCAATGCAATACGACGACGCATTTGTGCGAAAAGATCGCAGGGAAATGCTTAAAGCACGAAGATTGTGCGGAAGGGCAGAAGTGCGAACTGAGTCCAAAAGCGGATGCAGATAAAAAGAACAAGTGCGTGACGGGTGATCGCTGCGAAGGCGTGACGTGCAAACCGGAGTGGCAAGCGTGCAATCCGACGAGTGGCAAGTGCACGTTGGCTGCCGATAAGTGTTTGAAATCGATGGATTGCCCGACGAAAGAAGCGCCACTTTGCGATTATAGTACGCATACGTGCGTTGCCATGGACGCAAAAGTTGGCGATAAGCCGCTCAATATCGTACCCAATGGCGGATTTGAAGAATGGGAAGAGGTTACATTTGGCGGGGAGACGTCATACATCTTGCCGGTTAGCTGGTTTGGAACGGAATACAAGATTTATCCGACGCACCTCGTGACCGAATTCGATCCGAAAAACGTGCTTGAGTACACGAAGAACGTCCACGGCGGAACGAAAGCGTTGCAACTCGTCTATGCCAAAGACAAGCAATCGAAACGGTTTAGTTCTGAAGGCTTCGATGTTTCGTCGGTAGGAACGAGTTACGATTGTTCGTACTTCGTGCGTGGTAAAGGTAGTGTACGCATTCACTCCTTTAGCTCGCTCGGCGATATGACGAAGACGGAGTTTACACATATCGACTCGGAAGAGTGGACGCGTATCCCGTTCTCGATTAAGGGAGGCACGGACTTGCGTCTCGTGTTCTATGTCGGCAGCACCGATGCGTCGAAAGATCACATCCAGATCGACGACGTGAGCTGCGTCAAATGGACTTATTAGAAGAACAACACACTCTATGATACTTCAACGTGATATCGCTTCGGTGAACCCCGAAGCGTTGCTTGTGCGATATGTCGATGAAGTCAAAGCCGCCGTCGCAGGCGACGGCTCGACGAAATCGGCTTCTCATGCCAACCTCGATTGGCCCATTCTCTTAGAAGCGATAGCGCAAAACGCGAAGAGCGACGCATCGCAAGAATTGATTCGGCATATACCGTTGCTATCAGATGATGAAATCATCGCGCGTCGGTTTGGCGAAATCGATCAGATCATTGGGCTCATCGATGCGGGCGATGTGCCGGTAGCGGTACACGTCGAAGATATCGACGACATTTTGTTACGTGCGGAGCGCGGAGTCGTCTTAGATGGCGAAGATTTGCTCAAAGTCGCCGCCAATATGTCGACGTTTTATGCGGTTCGTCGATTTTATGAATTGCGCCAAGATGAGGCGAAATATTTATGGGATTATGCGCAAGATATCGTGATTCATCGCGATGTAGAGCGCAAGATCGCGGCATCGTTTGATGCGGATGGAAAGATCGTCGACGATGCGTCGCCGGAATTATCGAGCTTGCGCGAGCGATCGCGGCGATTGTCGGATAGCTTGCGAACGCGTATCGAAGCCAAATTGGCGGCTAGCGATATACAAGATATCATTCAGGATAAGTATTATACGTTGCGCGAGGGGCGTTATGTTTTGCCGATAAAAGCGGCGGAACGGAGCAAACTCAGCGGGATAGTTCACGCCACGAGCGCGTCGGGTCAGACGGTATTTATCGAGCCCGCCGAACTCGTCGAGCTCAACAACGCGTTGCGAATGACCGATTTTTCGATCGAAGCAGAGGAGCAGAAGATCCTCCAAAGTCTCACGCAGCGCGTTGGTGCATTGCGCCAAAATATGCTCGATAATGCGCGTCGCGCTTATTATATCGATGTAGCACAAGCTGTTGCACAGTTTGCGATTTTGTGCAACTGCCATATCCCCCAAATGAGTGCAGGCGAAATCGAGCTCTATCAAGCGCGTCACCCGTTACTGGCTTTGCGCAAAGCCCTCGACGCCGATCAAATCGTCGTCGCCAACGACATCATGCTCATCGATCCGGCTCGAACATTTGTCATCAGCGGTGCGAATGCGGGTGGGAAGACGGTCAATCTCAAGACGGTTGGTCTATTTGCTTTGATGATCAAGGCAGGGATTCCGATTTGTGCGGGTGCGTCGTCGTGTTTTCCGATATTCGAGACGGTATTTGCCGATATCGGCGATGATCAGTCGATAGCACAGAATATATCGACGTTTTCGGCGCACGTTCAGAGCATATCACATGCCTTGCCCAAAGCGAATGCGCGTGCGTTGTATTTGCTCGACGAGCCATTTAGCGGCACGGATCCGGAACATGCGTCGCCGCTCGTACTGAGTTTGACGACGTATTTGCACGACAAAGGCGCGACGACATTTTTGACGACGCATTTTGAGAACGTGAAAGCGTTTGCGCTCGAGACGCCGTGGATCGCATCGGCGAGTGTCAGTTTCGACATGGTGCAGATGAAGCCGACGTATCATCTTCAGAATGGGCATCCGGGGACTTCGGCGGCATTTGAAATCGCTAGCCAGCATGGATTGCCCGACGAAATCGTGTTGCATGCTCGCGATATCTACGACGAAAAGGCGACGAGCCATCTCGAACACGCCATTGCCGAAATCGAAAAACAGCGTTTGATGCTCGAAGATGCGCGTCGGGTCGTCGAACAGACCCAAGCCGAACTCGAAACACAGAAAAAAGAAGTCGAAGAATTGCGCGAGAAGATGCGTGCAAAAGTCGCCTCGGAGCTCGGCCATGACGTCGAAACGACTTTGAATAATATTCAGAAGATCAAGTCATCGATAAGTAAACTTCGGAGAAAGACGTTTTCGCACGAATTTCGGACTCAAACAGAGGTTCAAGAAGAAATATCGCGCGAAACTTCTGCGTTGCAAGAAGACCTTAGAAAGCAAGAGAGTGAGCTTTCGAAGCTGACGGCTCCACCGTTTAAGCCGTTGCCAGAGCGCGAAATCGCGATAGGTAAAACAGTACAGATTCGCCAGTATCGTAAAAATGCGACGATATTGGCGCGATCGGGGACACACGTGACGCTCCAACTTGGGATATTGCAGGTTCATGCGTCGATCCACGATTTGGGAGCGCCTATCGTCGCGCCGAAAGCGCCCGAGACGGCGCGTCAACGCCGGATAAAGAATTCGAAACCGATGGAGACGTCTATCGAAGGTGCACAGCTCGACAATTCCCAGCTCATCGACGAGGCGACGCAACGACCGATTATGGCGCAGATCTCGGAGAATACCCTCGATTTGCGAGGTATGACGAGCGACGATGCGATCGAGAAGACGGAGTTTTTTCTCCAGTCGATGCACATACGCGAGCAGGCGATGTGCTATATCATCCATGGTCACGGGACAGGCGTGTTGAAGTCGTGCATTCGCCAATACCTCGCCAAATCGCCGCTCGTCGTTGCGACGCGCCCAGGTCAATATTACGAGGGTGGCGATGGTGTGACATTGGCTTGGCTTCGCATGGTGTGAGAAAGTGAGGGGGATTTTTTGTGTGAAATGGGCATTTACCGGGAGAAAGGTTGTCCTTTTCCGAGTTCGATGATGGGAATTTTTGTGAGAGCGGATAGTTTTCGAGCGAGGGCAAAGCAGGAGCATTTATCGAAAGAGCCTTCGACGATGGGGTGCGGTGTTCCGTCGCGTTCGGCGAGGTAGAGGGCGAAGGCTTCGATGGAGACGTTTTTGCGTCCAGGCCAAGGATAATCGATGAGACCGAAGACGAGGTGAGTGAATCGGTCGAGGTCGTAGGCGACGTAATTGCCCTTTTCGGGGAGGATGATTTGTTGGCTATAGCCGATAGTTTGCCCGATGTCGTCGTGAATGGGTTTGGGTGGTGGGAGTCGGAAGACTTCTTCGCGTTGGCGGAATGTCTTCGAGGAACGGCGGAAGCATGCGATGGCGAAGAAGAGTGCGAGTCCGAGGATGACGAATTCCCATCGATTGAAGTACCAGAATCCGGCGAGAGCGAGTCGGAAGAGTTCGAAGGCGACGATGATCGCCATGAGCCAAGCGACGAATCGCCATCGCTCTCCGATTCGTTGGCAGACTTCGACGAGTCCGATCCATTCGTCATTGCGTTTTGTCAAGATGCATCGATCATATAGCATATATCACTCCTCATGCCGATGCACAGCTTGGCAAAGGGCTATGGCGTCAGCAATGGATTTGGGATTTCTGTCAATTTAACCTTCCAACGATTATCTTCGAGAACGACGACGATGCGCCGAGCGTCGCCAGATTTAGCGATGGCGTAGAGGATTTTTGTCGAATCGTCTTCGTCGTCGGTTCTATCGCCGAATTCGTCGCGAATGTCGGCGAGACCAGCAATAAACACGTCGTTGACTGGGTCAAACGGTATGATGTCGCCGTTTTGCTGTAGTTTGTGTGCGGCAAGCGAGGCTTCGAGATCGCCATCGATGGCATGTTTTCGCAAGAAATCGACGGAATCGTCGGTCATCCAGGAGAGTGCTTGAGACCATTTTTCGTCGGCGAGAGCCGCAAAGCATTGGATAGCGCTACGCTTTGCATCGATGTAGCGTTTCATCGCTTCTTCGGGTGATTCTTGTGGTTTCTGAGCTTTAACCCATTCGTCTTTTGGCGGCGGATCGGGCAATGAATACATACGCGTGCATCCAGCACAAGCTATCGAAACGAACGACAAGATTGCAATATAACGCCAAAACACCGCATGACCTCAGCAACAGTGGGCACGCGCGAGCGCAGCCCAATCTCAGAAACGCTATGAGCTATATATGAGCGATGTGCAAATAGCAACATCGCAAATGCGTTCACTTTATGCGAAAAGCGATTGTGCCCCGCGTGGGTCCAATCGCTTTTGCGGTGCGTGGCAAAGCCACGCAAAAGAGAGATGAAAGAGACGATTATTCTTGTTCGGCTTTATTGGCTGCGCGAATCGAACGGATGCGTTGTGCGGCGGTGAGGTATCGTTTGCGCAAGCGGATGGAAATCGGCGTGACTTCGACGAGTTCGTCTTCGTCGATCCATTCGATCGATTCTTCGAGCGACATGATGCGAGGAGGTGTGAGGATGATGTTATCGTCGCGCCCAGCGGCTCGCATATTTGAAAGTTTCTTTTCGCGTGAAACGTTGACATCGATATCGTTTGGGCGAGAGTTTTCGCCGACGATCATGCCTTCGTAGCAGTCGACACCGGGCCCGATGAAGAGAACGCCGCGTGGTTGGAGATGGAAGAGCGCATAGGGTATGCTCTTTCCGTCGCGGTCGGCGACGAGAGCACCGTTTTGTCGGTAGTTCATGGCACCGAACCAAGGCGCCCAGCCGTTGAATAGGGTATTCATGATGCCGAGGCCTCGAGTTTCGTTGAGGAATTGGGAGCGGAAGCCGATGAGCCCGCGGGAAGGGACGTCGAATTCGACGTGAACGCGGCCGGAACCGAGGGATTTCATCGAATCCATGATGCCTTTACGCAAAGCGAGCATTTGTGTAATGGCGCCGACGTTGACTTCGGGCATGTCGAGGATGAGTCGTTCCATCGGTTCGAGTGTTTTTCCGTTTTCGTCTTTTTTTGTGACGACTTCGGGCTTTGAAATGCACATTTCGAAGCCTTCGCGGCGCATCGTTTCGATGAGGATGGAGAGGGAGAGTTCGCCGCGCCCCATGACTTTGAACGTGTCTTTGGAATCGGTTTCTTCGACGCGCATGGAGACGTTGGCACGAGCCTCTTTGAACAGGCGTTCGGAGATATGACGGGTCGTGACGAGCTTGCCTTCTTTGCCAGCGAAAGGTCCGTTATTGACGCTGAAGAACATGGCGATCGTCGGTTCATCGACGCGGACGCGAGGCAAAGCGACGGGATTGTCGATCGACGACAAAGTATCGCCAATGGCGATTTCTTCGATACCCGCGACGGAGAAGAGTTCGCCGGCTGGAGCTTCTTTGACGCGTTTGCGATCGAGGCCGTCGAAAACGTAGAGCTGACCGACTTTGATCGAGCGATTTCCCTTTTCGCCCATGATCGTGAGCAATTCGTCTTCGCACAGCGTGCCTTCGAAGACGCGGCCGACGGCCATTTTGCCCAAATAATTGTCGTAGTCGGTGTTGGTGACGAGGGCTTGTAGATTGCCCTTGGGATCGCCTTTGGGCTCGGGGATGTATTTGATAATGGCGTCGAAGATAGGCGCCAAATTGGGTTGGATATCGTCGGGGCTCGTGCCAGAGACGCCGTCGCGCGCGATAGCGTAGAGGACGGGGAATTCGATTTGTTCGTCGTTTGCATCGAGATCGATGAAGAGCGAATAGACTTCGTCGAGGACTTCGGCAGGGCGAGCATCTTGTCGATCGATCTTATTGAGGACGACGATGACGGCTAAACCGCGAGCCAGTGCTTTTTTGAGAACGAATCGCGTTTGGGGGAGTGGACCTTCGGCGGCATCGACGAGCAAGACGACGCCATCGACCATCGTGAGCATGCGTTCGACTTCGCCGCCGAAATCGGCGTGACCCGGTGTGTCGGCGATGTTGATCTTGACGCCATTCCATTCGACAGCCGTAGCTTTGCCGATGATCGTAATGCCGCGTTCGCGTTCCAATGCATTTGAATCCATGACGCGTTCGACGACGTTTCGCTTGTTGTCGAGGCTACCGGATTGTTTCAAAAGCGCGTCGACGAGCGTCGTCTTGCCGTGGTCAACGTGGGCTATAATCGCGACGTTTCTATAACTCATAGTATTTAAGGTACTCCAGAAATCGGTCTCAGTGAGGCTTTGTCGAAGGGGAAAGCCAAAACCGCTTTTGATGATGTTAAAGGTCTTTGCATGGCGTCACTTCGCGCACGTCTATGCATCGACGACGGAGGGCAATTTTTTGCCTCCGCAAAAACCGCAACTTTGTAGGGCGTTGAATCGGTTTTTGTCAATGTTTTTTTGCGTTGTCTGCAGTGATCCTGTACAAAAAAGTAATACGCATTTGCCTTCGTTTATCATCTCGCCCCTCTCCCTGACCACTCCCCCGGCCTATCGGCCCCCCCTCTCCATAAATGGAGAGGGGGAATAGACAGGTTTATATGGATGGGCGGCCCAGTTCCCCCAGCGATGGGGCGGGGCTACTCGCCGCAAACCCCTAACGGGGTTTAATGGAGCGATGAATAAGAAAAAAGCGACTTCGGTCATTGAAGTCGCTTTGATTTGTATCGCTAGGCGATAGAAGAAAAGGATTGGGTGACGTTATTCGGCTTTATCGGCGTCTTCGTCTTTTTTGCAGCAGCATTCGTCTTTTCCGCAAGCCTTATCGCCATCGCATTCGCAGTCTTTTCCGCAACAGCAGCAGGCTTCTTGCTCGCCCGACGGCATTTCTTGAGCTTCTTCGTCGTCGTAGAGGTCGTTGAGCGCATCGATGTATTTTTCGCAAGCTTCGGGCAACGTGAGTTCGTTGCGTTTGACGAGTTTGTAGACTTTCTTGCCGAGGCGTAGGAAATGTCTTTCTGCTTCGCGTTCGCGGAGTTTTTCTTCGACGACGATTTTGCCTTTTTCGGCGGCATCTTTTGCCGTTTCGACGGCAGCTTTGCCAAGCGATTGGGCTTTGTTCAAGAGTACAGAGAAGGTGTCTTTAACGGTTTCTTTTACATCTGCCATGATTATGTCTCCTGAGTGTAGAGCGATGAAGTATCGCTTGTTTTATGGGCAGGCACTAGGGTGTGCCTTTCGAATTTCATCGAAGCTCTTTTGGTATCGGGCTTTTCTGAAATCGGTTAAATCATTGGAATCGCTTGTGAGAGCGTCGTTAAGCGTTTTGCAAGCGATATCGAATTGCCCAGCTTTTGAATAGAGAACGGCTTTAGCGAAGGGAAAGTCGTAGGGCAATCCGCTGTATTGGAGTTGTTCGATTTTTTCGATTTTATTTTGAAGCGGTAGCGAGGAGAGTTCGATTTGCCACCGCAAGAAGGCTGTTTGTTCTTCGGGGGAATCGAAACGCGAAGCGGTATAGAATTCTGCGACGACGGCGAACCAAAGGTGTCGGTGTAGGAGAGCGGCGATTTTTCTCGATTGTGGCGAGAAAGAGCCGTCGTTGCCGCGCAAATGTTCGCGTCGATCGATTTGATCGAAGGCGTTGATTTCGGCGTCGATGATCGAGGCGATATCGGGCACGTGAGATTGGCAAATGTCGATGATATGTTGCCGAGCCTCGGGTTTGGATTCATAGAGAGGGGCGAGGGTTTGGAAAGCTTGCTCGCTTATCCAATAAATCGCAGAGAAGGATGTGTTGGCGATGAGGCCGGCAAGGTCGGCTTCGAGCTGACCTTTGGCGTCGCGAATGGCCTGTTCGTTGGCGTCGTTTGTATCTTCGATAGCGACGCGGGCTTTGTAGCTGATCCAGTCGCAGATCGTCGGGATGGCACTGATATCGTTGGGATCGGTTGGTTGGCCGAACCATGCTTCGTGAGCCTTATCGAGGAGTGCGAATTGCCCGTCGATCGGTTCGAATTCGAGCGATGATTGCTGCTGTGGCAAGAGCAACATGACGATAAAACTCGCCATGATGATAATGCCAATGATGGTCATGATGCGTTTCGATGTGTTCATAGGACATCCTTGAAGAATTACCGATCGCATTATACCACGAAAAGAAGACGCTAGTGAATTAAAATCACTGCGTTAGAGATTTGCATCGCGCCGTAGCTTGTTTGACGGCATCGGTTTGTTTTGCGCGCGGTGCATATTCGAGAGCTTCATCGTATTTTCCCAGGTTCGTGCATGCGATGGTGAGCAATTCGTAGGCGCGAGCGATTTGATCGCGTCCATCGGCGGCGAGTTTCATTTGGTGCCCGAGCATTTCGAGCTTTCGCCAATCGTGTGCACGCGCTGCGACAAGCCCTTTTTCGTAGAGCGCTTCGGCTTGAATGCCGATGTGTTTCATCCGCTCAGTGGCATCGCTGCCCGATCCGCGTATTGCCTTCATAAAATCGTTGAAGTTGATGAATGCAAAATAGATCGAGATGATGATCATGAACATGTTTCGACCGAGGGCAAAGTAGATGATCATGCCGACGGCTAAGACGAAGCTGAAGATCGAGATGATTTGGACGGCGCGTTCGGGCTTTGTGATCTTTGCCAACAGGTGCGTGAAGACTTTGCTACCGTCCATGGGGCGGACGGGGAGCAGGTTGAATATGCCCCAAATCAAGTTAATGTACATCGTATAGGAGAGGAATATCTTCAAGAGTTGGTATTTGTCGAGGAGAGGCGCAAATCCCAAGAGATTGACAAGGAATAGGATGCCAAAGATAACGCCAGCGACGACGAGGCCAGCCATGGGGCCTGCTAGGGTAATGAGAAAGTCTTGTTTTGGCGAATTGGGGCGTGCGTGTGTCGTGAGTCCACCCAAGCCGCATAGCGTGACCTCCGGGTTGAGGTGGAAGTGTTTTGCCGTGAGGGCATGGCCGAATTCGTGGATGAGCACGCCTAGAGTGGCGCATGCTCCGAAGATAAAGGGATTATTCATTCCAACGCTCAAGATGAGAATGAGCAGGATGAACATGGGCTGAAAAGAGACGGGAATGCCTTTTATCGTAAATAGGTGGATACCTTGCATTATTGTCCTCGATGTGATGCGCCCCGCAAAGCGCCACTCGGTCGCTTCGCAGATGGGGTCGACGCATTGGGTCATGCGCTCGCAATTGGCATGTGGCGGCGCATGGCGTCCATAGACTAAAACGCTTGAGTTGATCAATTCATTCCTCTTGTTTTGGACCGCAGCCCTTGGCCGTTTATTTTGGACCTCACTCCCTGGCCCCCTGACCTCAGCCCCGGCCTGTCGGCTACCCCCTCTCCATAAATGGCGATGGGATGTAGACATCTGCCTACGGCAGATGTGAGATAGTTGGCGAGGGGGAATAGACGCCCGCGTTGCGGTCGTTGTCGATTTTGCGATGGGAATGTGACCTCAGCCCCGGCCTGTCGGCCACCCCCTTTCCATAAATGGCGATGGGGTGTAGACATCTGCCTACGGCAGATGTGAGAAATTTGGTGAGGGGGAAGTGAATCTGAGATAACAAAGATAAAAGTATTTATATTGTTAATAATGATAATTTACTTCGTCTATGCAATACTGAATATGAGTATGATTTTTACGATTATGTGAACGATATGAAGAAAGTCTAAGCGGAATCGGGGGAGCACCGCGCCCTGCGGGGGTGAGCTTGTGATTGTAGGCGGTTTTGATTGCGTTATGCGATTATGCTAGAGTGTTTGTGCGTTGGATTTGGTGCGCCGTAGCGTGCGCTGGAGGTGGCGTATTGTAGTGTGATTTGCATTATCGTCGTGGAAGGCGATGTGCGAGGTAGGGACGAATAACCGCCGTGGAGGTATGGATGAGGAAGCGATCGTTTTTATTGGCATTTGCCGTTGTCGTTGGGATTGGTGGAGTGTCGGCGTTGATGCACGGATGTTATTGGGATGATGCCGTACATCGTAAGTATGCGAAGGGTAGTTATTTGGTGACGTGTCGCGGAATTTGCATGAATGGTCAAGTTCCGATGGCAAATGTGCTCGCTCAAGAGGATTGCAAGGGAGAGAATACAGAATGGGTGGCAGATGGTTCGCAGAATGGCGGTTCGTGTATGATTCATATAGCGAGTGACTGCGAAGCGTTGAAGGCAAAGTATTCTGGTGCGAAATGGGTGGTGTATGATTATCAGGTCGTTCAAATAGCGAGTGATAGATTTGTGCGCTTTGAACCCGATGGTGATGATTACGATCCGCATGTGAAGGCGGAGGATCGTCGCAAGCTGAAGGGCAAGTATTATTGCGGGACGTTTGACGAGATTTCAGAGCGCCGAGGGGAATGTACGGAGAAAGAGAAGAAGGAGATTGACGAGTCGTTTGGCGGTACGATTTGCCCGTTATCGGCGCATTCGTGTAGCGTCATGCCAGGGTTTTATAGTCGTTTGAAGGATGATGGCTCGGATGTGTCGATAGGCGTTTGCAGCATGTGTGCATCGAATCAGCTCGTTTGCCCAGGCGAAAGCGAATGTGTGAGCATTTTGACCGATAAGCATTGTGGGCGTTGTAACAATACTTGCGGAGGAGATGAGTATTGCGATGTGAGAAAGGAAGGGGGCGAATTTACTGCGAAATGCGTGAAGAAATTAGCGTGTTTGTCGAATTCAGGGACAATAGACGAAGGGTATCGCATATGCCAGTCGGGGGAAGATAAGCGTTGTGTGTATATTAAAGACAATAAAAATTGTGGCGGATGCCCAGCGGGGAGTGAAGATATTTCGTCGAACTATGAGCAGGTTTCGCCAAGTGGTGAACCGCAGGTTGGGACAATATGCAAAGAATTGGAGGGAGAGGTTTGTACGAATGGAAAGTGTATGAAGCCAGGAGTGTGTGACCCGAGAGATGACGTATATCGGTGCTATTGTCAAGTCGATCCGATACGATGCAGTGCAGACTATACACGAGATAATGGCGAAGAGATTTATTGCATCGACGCGTTGAATGCCATGACATGTGGAGCGAAAGGGTGTGATGATTTAGGTCAAGTTTGTAAGTCGAATATGGAATGTGTAGACAACAATGGCACGTATGACTGCACATGCCCGAGGGGGACATTTTGGGTTGAGAAATATGAGAAGTGTTTAGGCCCCAACGATGACGACGCGTGCGGTATTATATCGGAGACAGAGACGGGGCAAGAATGTGATAAGATGACGTCGGCTTGTCGCGATGGCGTGTGCGAATGTTTTTCGGGGACTGTATTGTGCAGCGATGCGGAAGGCAAAAGTAAGTGCGTTCGCCCTGATTCGCCCGAGTTTTGTGGTGCAAAGTTGAACGAAAGCGATGGGAAATGCTTAGCGAAACGCTTGGGAGAAGGCGACGTGGAATTGCCAGGCGATTATGAGGTATGCGATGAGACGCAGAGTTGCGTTGCCGGTAAATGCGTTTGTAATCCGGGATATGCTGCATGTGATGTGAATGCAACAAGTGGCAAAAAATGTATATATACGCGATCATCTGAGCCGAGCGCGGAAACGGGTGGAATGGAGAATCCAGAGGCGACGCGCCATTGTGGAGCGAGTGGATTATGTAATTCCGATAGTGTGGCAGGTGGCAATTTTAAAGGTGTATCATGCGATAATGGTGGTATAAAAAAATGTGTATATGATGCTTCGACGAATTCGAGCGAATGCGTATGCGATAAAAACTATGTCATGTGCAATGGGAAATGCATTAACCCCAAAGATAACAATCAGTATTGTGGGGCGGATGCATCGTGTCAGAAGTTTGTAGATTGTTCGTCGCTAGGGAAAGAAGCGAATTGTTTGAATGGTGTATGTGAATGTAAGAGTCCGTATACAAAAGTGTGGATAAGTGAGAAAGAAAGGTATGAATGTCGCGATATTAGCGATGACGGCTTATGTTGTGGAACGAAAGAAGTCGATGGAAAAGTTGTATGCGAGAATAATTGTTGGGAGAATAAACAAGTCTGTTACAATGGTAGATGTACTGCTGAATGCATAGGAAATGGAATTCCGTGTAACGGAATATGTATCGATGAAAAAGACCTTGCATCGTTGCATCTTAAGTTCAATAAGGAAACGGGGGAGTGTAGTTGCATAGATGACGAATATGTTACAGAAGGATTTTTTAGCGAGGTGGATTTTAATGGGGAAAAGTACATCGTATATTGTAATACGAATAATGATATGCGAGATGGTTGTGAGGGTAGATTAAATGATGATCTGAATTGTGGAAAGTGTGCAGAAGATCCTAAAGCAGGAGATAATGTTTCTTGTAATAAAGATGCACGTCGCAAGTGTGGAAGAAACAAGAGTAATCAGAGTAATCAGAGTGATAAGAGGGCGATAGAATGCATTTGCGAACAACCAAAAGATGGTAAAGTGTTTATCGATTATTGCCCTTATAAAAACGTGCAATGTGTGAATCTCGAGCTTTATAACATGAAGAATTGTTTTGAATGCAAGAAGGGATTTGCAGATAAAAATGGAGATTTGTTGACTGAGCCACAGAAGGATGAGAATGGGAACTTCGATTTGACGCAGTTGAGTGAGATCAAGTTGATCGATGGATGCGAGGTGGATTATCGATATGATGTGAACAATTGCGGCGATGAAGATGTCGCTTGTAGTTTGGATGAAATGCATGCGACAGAAGTGGCATGCGTCGAAGGCGTATGCAAGAGCGTGTTTTGCGCCCCTGGATATGCCGATTGCGATGGTGAAGGGACGAAGTGCGCAACGGATTTATCGACGATGGGAAATTGTCGGACGTGCGGTAAGAAGTGTTTGGAAGGGCAGACCTGCGAATCGAATGGATGTCGATTTGGCGATGGAAAGGGATGCAAAGATTGTAGTTTGCGCATAGATGATTGCATGAACGGCTTAAAGCTGTGGAGGAAGTGTGTTAGCGTTCTCTGCTGGATCAAAACAGATCAATATATGTGTGCATCAGAAAAACCGGGATCGAGTTGGGCAGAGGTGAAATGATGTGAGCTTTGGATTGTCTTGGATAGCCAGGGCGTTGCGGGCGCGGCGTTTGAGCGCCCGCACAATGGCGGAGGCGTATGGAGCCCGTATGGAGCGCAAGCGGAATAGGGCGGAATGGCCGTAGCCGACGGCGTATGCGCGCAAGGGCGCAAGCCCGAGCACATAGCCGGCGTAGAGCCCGTTAGGGCGAATCGAGCGCGTATGGAGCGCAAGCGGAATAGGGCGAGTGCCTGCGCCGCTGGCGGCGGGCAAAAAAAAAGCGCAACCTCATGAGAGATTGCGCGAATAGGTGCAGAAGGAATCGAACCTTCAACCTGCGGATTAAGAGTCCGATGCTCTGCCAATTGAGCTATGCACCCACAAGAAGAAAACGCACAAATACACCCGGTAGGATTCGAACCTGCGACCCTCGGATTCGAAGTCCGATGCTCTATCCAGCTGAGCTACGGGTGCAAAAGAAGGGTGGGTAATGGGGCTCGAACCCATGGCCTCAGGAACCACAATCCCGCGCTCGTACCAACTGAGCTATACCCACCATGTCGAAGGAATCTCCCTCCGGGCTATCCCTGCGAACGGGGCGGCTTATACGCGTGCTGGTGGGTAATGTCAAATAGTTTTTTTGGGGTTGTGCGTTTTTTTTCAATGAGCAATGAGCAATTAGCAATGAGCAATGAGCAATGAGCAATGAGCAATGAGCAGTTAGCAATTAGCAATTAGCAATGAGCAGTTAGCAATGAGCAGTTAGCAATGAGCAATGAGCAATGAGCAATGAGCAATGAGCAGTTAGCAATTGGTGGTTGGTAGTTGGTAGTTGGTAGTTGGTAGTTAGCGATGAGCGATTGGCGGAGATTTTCGGCGGCGTAGGGCGAACGAGAGCCCGAGGGTGAGAGCGATTAGAGCGGCGCCAGGTGTTTTGGCGTGTCGCGGAGTGGCGGCGCAGTCGCTGGATGAAGTGGAGACGGAAGGATTGTCGGGGTTTTGATCGTCGGTGGTGGGTGGGAGTTCGTCGCCGGGTTTGTAGGGTTCGATTTTGATGGCGTCGAAGACGAATCGTTGGCCGTTGGAGGCGGAGGAAGTGAAGGAGTCGTCGGAGAGTTTGACGTATTGTTCGGTGCCTTCGGCGAGGTCGTATGTGCCTAGGGTGACCCATCCGGATTGGTCGACGTTTGAGATGGTGGCTTTGTGGAGGGAACCGGAGGCCATGACGGAGTACTGTGCGGAGTCGACGACGTTTCCGATGCCGTATTCGACGTATGCGCGGATGGTGTATTTGCCGGGTTTTGTGACGTTTAAGTGCCAAGTTCCGATGGCGTTATTGGTGCCGGATGTGTTGACGGTTGCATAGAATAGATGGTCGTCGTATCCGTAGGTGGAGAGTTGTGACCAGACGACGTTTGAGCGTTCGAAGCATGGGTCGAGCTCGTCGATGATGGTGGATTCGCGGCCGTCGATGGCGAGGATGCATGATTTGGAGCCGGAGGAGGAGGCGTTTGGAATGCATGCGCCGAATCGGCAGATTTCGTTTTCGTCGCAGTTTTTGTTTGGCGAGAAGTGTCGGCAGGCGTCGTCGCCGAAGAAGCCGCAGACCGTGTATGTGGTTTCGTCGGTGCAACGCGTTTCGCCTTCTATGCATTCGTGTTGGCAGGAAGGATTGTCGTCGGCGACGCATTCGCCGTTTTTGCATTTTTGGTCAGGGTTGCAGTGAGAGAGTTCGGACCAGTCGAGGCAGCTGTCGTCGTCGAATGAACCGCATGTGTGGTAGCTGCCTTCGGAGACGCATTCTTTGTCGCCGATTTTTTGGCAATCGTCGGTGCATTGTGGTGGTTTTTCGTCGGGAATGCAGACGCCGTTTTTGCAAGTGGTGTCGTTGGGGCAAGCGGTGATGTTTGACCATTCGAGGCAGCCATCGCCGTTGAAATCGCCGCATTTTTTGTACCCGTTGCCGTCGCATTGGAGTTCGTCTTTTGCGGTGCATTGATTTGTACACGTGACGGCGTCGACGAATTTGATGGCGTCGAAGACGATGACTTTTTTTGCGGTTTGGACGTATGTTTCGCCGGTGGCGTCGCTGAGTTTAATCCATTGGTCGCCGCCTTTTGCGAAGTTGAATTTTCCGAGCGATACCCAACCGTTTTTTTGGCTCATGTCGAGTGTGACTTTGTGTTCGGAGCCAGAAGCGCGGATGACGTATGGTGCTTTGCTCGTCATGGAGTCGCCGCCTTTTGCGACGCTAGAGTCGATATAGGCTTGGACCTCGTAGAGGCCTGGGCGTGTGACGTTGACGGTCCATTTTCCGATGGCTTCGGCGGGGTTTGCCCATCCGTAGGTGAAGTAGAGGTGGCCGGCGTGGCCTTTGGCTTCTTCGTACCAGGATTCGACGGAGGACCGCGAGAAGCATGGGTCTTTGTCGTCGATGATGGTGCCGGATTTAGAGAGCGTCGTTTCGCATTTGACTTCTGTGTTGGCGTTTTCGCCTGGGATGGATGCGGCGGCTTGAACGCAGCTGCCGGTCGTTTTGACGATATCGATATCGGAACCGTAGAAGAATTTGACGATTTTAACCCAGTTATAGCCGCGTTTAGAGGCTAGGCATGAGGCGCCGTTTTGCGACATAGTTCCGCGGTTTGCGTAGTTTTTGGGGTTTACCCATCCTTGAGAGGATTGCGTGACGTTGTCGCCGGATTTTCCTTCGTTATAGGTGACGTATTTTTGTTGCCAAGTGTAGCAAGATGCGGAGGTGTCGCCTTTGTCGATGCATTTGTCGTTGAGGCATGTGTTTTTGCTCCCCGAGACGTAGAAGGCGCACAGCGTGGTGTTTTTATAGCGCAGAATCATGCCGCTCGTATCGTTTGCGGCGGCTTTGCAGAGTCCGAGTCTGGAATCGGCACGACCGTTACACGAGTAGACTTGGACGGCTTGGCCATCGCCGATGGGGTTTGAAGCGGTACCTTTACCGCCGCCGAGATTGTGATAGGCGACGGAACGTGCGGCGACGGCTTGTGAACGTAGGGCTTGTTCGGGTGCGCCGCCGTTTTCGCAGCACGTGACATTTGGCACGTAGTCGGTTTCCATGTCGACGGTGCCTTTGTTGGCGACGACGATGCTGCAGTAGGCGTTGAGAGGTGCGCGAGTGGCGACGATGTCGCGCATTTCGCACATTTTTTCTTGGCATGAATCTTCTTCGGCGCAGCCACATGCTAAGGCGCTTAAGAGGCTCAATAAGATGAATTGTTTGATTGTCGTGCGCATGGATAACTCCTCGATGTTTTAGATGGTGGTTCGGACACACTTTACTTCGATGATAGCACATTGGTTTTGTGAATGCCGATGATTTGGAGCATTTTTTTGGCGTTTTTGGGTGTAGCGCATCAATCACCGTACATCTTGCCTACGTCTTCGATGTACGGGGTTATGGACAGTGGCGGCTTTTGTCGTAATTTTTTTCACTTCTTCTAAATCCGGCTCTATCCATTTCAGGTCTTTGGTTTCCATCATACCCATGTTAAGTCCCCAAAACAGGCAATACATGTCGTATGCTGTGTTAAACATTTTATAGGCTTCTTCGTCATGACCTAAAGTTTGTTGTTTTGTTCCGACTTCCATCAGGCGCATAGATGTTGCCAGCAAATGTTTGGACATGCACCTCATGATTGTGTGTAACGGCATATTGCATACATTGGTTGGCAGTCCAAGGGCGTTGTGCATTTGCCGTGACAAATGATAGACAGAACAATATGTGAGTTAATCCTTTCATAGATTTGTCGTATTTTTGTTGCTGCAAAGGTATAATCAAGTAAGTGGTTAAAC
>OQWM01000853.1_pt1 | contig 20410 bp, 33 predicted proteins | sample 1691531 | NCBI WGS metagenome assembly OQWM01 (sample SAMN03418257, study PRJEB22391) | human gut metagenome | biome: human-gut; feature: organic feature; material: feces | host: Homo sapiens | place: Tanzania | collected 2013-01
ATTCATATATACCCAGGAGAACAGCAAATACAATTATATGGAAAATTGAAAGGAATGATGTGAATGAACGGTTTCAATTGTGGGCAGTCTGATGATTACTGTTTCTTTTGGAACGATATTGATATGGACGAAGTAATGAAAGAAATCTATAAGAATTCCGAAAGGGGCTAAATTATGGCTGAAAAGTTTGATTATACACAGGCAAAGAATGAAACAACAGCAAAGAACCTCGGTAGAGAGGATTTAGCAAAAGCTATTAATGAGTTTCTTAAAGAGAGATTTGGAGAAGAAAATGCTGGTTTCGTAGATAAGAATACTCCAGCTGTAGTTTTCGGTGACGTAAATGATAATGATGGTTGCCCATGTGATATGGCAGCCACAATTAAAATTGTCATCAAGAATTATCAGGACCATTGCGGAACGAAGAAGTATACTCCTGCATGGGATTTCTATGAAGCAAAAAGAGTATTTGAGGAAACAGGTAAACCTATGGGGGAACTGTAATTTCCTCCGAAAGGAGATAATAATGGACGCAAAGATGGAAAAGATACTCAAAGATGCATTTGAGTATATTGAGTCGCTTGGTTATAATGTGTGGGCTGTAAACCTCTACGGTTCACAAAACTATAAGATGGATACTCCACAGTCTGATTATGATTTCAAGGCTTTGGTGTTCCCATCTTTTGAAGAAATAGTAAATGTAGCTAAGCCTGTATCTAAGGTTTATATCTATGGTAATGGTCAGATTGACGTTAAAGATGTTCGTCTGATGTTTGGGGAATATAAGAAGCAGAACTGCCAGTTCCTTGAGACTTTATTCACTGATTTTTACTGGTCGGCGCCAGAATATAAAGAGGAGTGGGAGCAGGTTCGCGCTCTTGCTCCGTTTGTAGCCAGAGCAGACGTAGGTCGTCATCTGAACGCAATGTGTGGTATGGCAATGGAGAAGATTCATGCCCTGTGCCATCCTTATGAGAGCAAGATTGAGTTACTTAGAGAGCGTGGCTACGATTCTAAGCAGCTTTCTCACGCATACAGACTCGGCTTTATGATGGATAAGTATATGGCAGGTAAAGACTATAAGAGTCTTCTTGTTCCCAATGAGGATGAACTGAAGATACTTATGGATCTTAAATTATATAGACCTCAACTTTCTGTTGAAGAAGCCAAGGCAATAGGTGATGCAAAGGTAAAGGAAATGCACGACAAGAAGATGGCATATTTTACCGCACATCCTGACCTTGCAGTAAACGAAGAGACTTATGCAAAGCTTGATGCTATTAAGTTGGATGTTCTCAAGAGAGTATTCAAGGCGGAGCTCCTCTCTTAAATATTTGACAAATTTCAAAATTTGTGCTATAATTATTATAGAGTTTGAGAGAGGAGATTAAATGACGATAACAGATACTTTATACCAAGAAGCTCTTGATACACTTACTGCTACTTTTCATTATGATGATAGTATTGGTGGAGTGTATGAAGAGGACTATCTTGATTACTCAGACTTTGGTTATCGATGTGGAGCAAGCAAAGTAGTTTTAATCTTAGATAATTGTGTATTAAAAACATCTTACAGTGGCATCGTCGATGAAGATGAAGATGGGAACGATGTTCTTGTAGATGGATTCCCCGATTACGCAAAAATGGAATACGAAATCTATATGGCGGCAAAAGCAGAAGGGCTTGAATACTTTTTTGCAAAAACAGAAGAAGTCTATTCCAATATCTATGAGCAACCAAGAGTTGATGCCACAGTTGATGAATATCGTTATGATAATGATGACTTACCGATATATTATTTTAACGGTAAAAATAAAGCTCCATATTTAAATATCGAAGATACTGATAAATTACTTGATTATTGTAAAAGAAATGGCTTAGCAGGATTACAGTCACGAATTAAACTTGATGTCATTCGTTTCTTTCTTGCCGCCTATTCTCTTCCAGAACTTCAAAGACTTTATAAGTTTCTTATTAAGTATGATATTAACGATATAAGGGCGGGTAATTGTGGTTGGATTGATGGTAAGTTAGTTATCTTTGACTTCTGTGGTTTTATGACTTTAACTGAAGAAATTTTAAGTAAATAAAAACTTGACTTTTTGTAAAAATTATTGTATAATTATTATAGAAAGTTAAGGAAAGGCTTCTTAATCTGAAAGGAGAATGTTTATGTTTATGAGAATTTTTCTGAACGAGGTAAAGGCAAGAGAGTTCATGCAGCTCGTGAAGGGTATTCTTACCATTCACTATGACTGGGATGACATGAGAAACCAGATGATTAAGGAGTTTGTGGTCAAGTATTAAAAATGTGGCGGAAAATGGTAGAGATACCATTTTCCAAACTCACCTTATTCTTACAAAGAAATAAATAATGCAAAAGTATTTAATGAGACATATTCATTAGAAATAATGTGGTATAGTGAAATGGTTAACACAGTAGGTCTTGACCCTACAATTAGGGGTTCAAATCCCTTTGCCACAACCAGTAAAGACACATACAGCTATTTATACTTTCAATATAGTCAAATGGTTAAGACGATTCTCTGCAAAAGAATAATATGCCGGTTCGAGTCCGGTTATTGAGTAAAACGTGTCTTGTGATTTAAAAATTTGAGAAATTAAAAAGTTGACATTTTCCAAAATTTTTGGTATAATTATTATAGAAAGTTCAAAAAGAACTTTTCAAGTAGGATGACAGTGGTCATGCCTCCTTTGAAGTGCTTAGGTAATAATCTAAGCATGAAAGACTAAAACACTGAGGGGAGTTTTCAAAAGCAAGTGCCTGTACTGGCTTAGATTTTAGAACCTCACTGATGAAGGAAAGTTATCCGTAGCTTTTCTTAGTGTAGCTGACACTTAAGGAACACATTAAAGATGGATTATATTTATTATCTAATGGCGTGTATCCGAAACTCTGAAGTTCACTGCTACTTGAAAGTATAGTATGCGCTGTGCAAAGAGAATTATTCCTTGCATGAAAGTTGGTCGACCAGAGCGACTATAAAAATCAGCTGTCCCATGACAAGGAAAAGTCGTAAAAACCCAACGTGGAAGTTGTAAAACTCCCTTTATACCCAAAAGTCCTAAGACCGTCTCTACTAAGTTTTAGGCAATTAGAGGGAAAATGTAGAGTAAGTACCTCTTTATTACTGATGTACATCAATATCAACATCTACTGCTGACGATGTAAAGGTATGTTTCCAAGTGTCAAACCAAACTTGGTGGTTAAGCGGCGCGTTTACTGCGATAGTGTGGGAACCCAAGACGGCTCGCTTCTCTTGGCGAGTTAAAAGATACAAGATGTTAGAAAGGTCCGTAGTTTGTGTTGACTACGACGGCGGAATAGCAACCGCTCGTTAACTGCGACAATATGTGTATAGTCTCTGCGGTGAGGACTTAATAAATTCACCGATTTATCGGGGTGTAATTCAGTTGGTAGAATGCGTGGTTTGGGACCATGATGCCGTAGGTTCGAGTCCTGTCACTCCGACCAACAGTCCACGGCTTAACATCAGGACTTTAAACATAGAGGTTAAGCAATCATATGGGTGTCCGCCCCCGATGTGGACACGAATGGCGGCATCGTCTAATTGGTTAAGGATACCAGCCTTTCAAGTTGGAGATTACGGGTTCGAATCCCGTTGTCGTCACCATTAAGATACGTACAGCAATCTATAATAGTTAAGGAATTTTTAATCCCCGTGTCGTGGGTTCGAGTCCCACTCGTTGCGCTTATGGAGCAACGGTAGCTCAGTCGGTAGAGCAGGTTATAAACGAAAAACGTATCTTGTTTTTGTCCACGTAATCCAAATGGCAGAGGTACAGAACTTAAAATTCTGAAAGGTATGGGTTCGAATCCCATGGTGGACACCACTAAACTTTTTGAAAGGAGAAATTAACCGTGAAAGACGAGAAGATATTTACTTGTGGTAATATGGACAGAACTAAAGTTACTTATTCAGAAATAATTAAAGTTATTGCTGATTATATCAGAGCTAACCCTAATGCGGAATATGATATAACCATAGGTACTGATTCTCAAACTCATAAATATTGTCGAATGGTGGAAGTTATATGTATCTGCCGTATCGGTGATGGCGGTATATTCTTCTTCCGGAGAGAGGACATTCCTAAGATAAGAGTTCTTAAGGAGAAGATTGTTGAAGAAACCAGCCGCTCAATTGAGAACGCAACTGGTTTCATTGATACTCTTCAGGAAGAGCTTCTTGAGGATAATATTGACCTTGATATAATGTTTGATGAGGATAGGCTTGCTTTTTCCGTACACGCTGACATTGGTCGTCGTGGTAAGACAAAGGAACTTATCAAGGAAATATGTGCTTGGATTGAAGCATCAGGTTTCGAAGCACGCATCAAGCCAGATAGTTATGCGGCATCTGGTGTAGCTAATATGCTAAGTAAGTAAGTAAGGAAGAAAGGAAAATAGTTATGATTTTTTGTAATTTATTTGGTGAACAAATGAAAACAGTAGATAATAATTCAAATGCTACTCGAAGTAATAAAATTTTATTTCCAATTCATTCGCAGATAAAACAGATTTTATCTGAGCACTCAAAATATAATATAATTTCTTTACCTGATAAGGAATATCATTTTGATAGTGCAATAGGTTCAAAAAATGTTGATATTGCCTTGGTAGACGAAGATGGCGCGCTGAAAGGTGCTGTAATGTTTAAAGCAATTCGTTCAGAATATAACAAAAACGCAAATAATTATTATGAAAATATGAAGGGAGAGAGTTCATTATTTATAGATAATAATATCCCTGTTTATCAAATAATTTTTATTCCTACTCAAGTACATCATAAAAATAATAAGGGACAAAAAATATTTGAAATTCCTACTCAAAAATCTTATGATAATTATTATAATTTTTGTCTTAATCATTCTAACTATTGGAATAAGCTAAAATTAGGTGTTTATTATTTTGACTTTAATTATGACATATATGAAGTTTCTTATTCTAATAAAACAATTCCCAATGTTGAATCAACTTTAACAGAGGGGTTAATAAATTTTGCGTTGGAGGTTGAAAATGGATAAGGTAAAAGAATTGGGTCAGGTGATGACACCAGATGAAATAGTTAATTATATGATTGATGATGTTCTCTCTTTAACAAAAGAGGAGCTTTTGAATTTTTCTTTTCTTGATAATAGTTGTGGAAATGGTAAATTTATAAAAGCATTAATTGAACGTGGGGTTCCTGTTCAGCATATATATGCTTGTGATATAGATGAGGAAATAAGCCATGAAATAAAAAATTTATTGCCAGAAGAAAATTTTAGACTTGGTTCTTTTTTCAAACAGAAAGATTGGGAAGGAAAATTTGACATAGTAATAGGTAATCCACCTTATGTGCGTATTCATAATATACTAGAAGAAGTGAAAAAAGAAATTTTAAACTTTACTTTCTGCTATGGAATGTATGATTTATATTATGCATTTTATGAATACGGACTAAAAATGTTAAATGAACATGGTACTTTATTATATATTTCTCCTAATAGCTTTATAAAAAATAAAAGCGGAGAAAAAATGAGAGAATATATCGAATTAAATAATTTATTAACTTATTTTGAAGATTTCGCAGATAATCAAAAATTTGATGGATATTCTACTTATACTTGTATTGTAATGTTATCAAAAAATGGAAAATCTATAAATGTTCCATGGAATAAGCCAAGAAAAAAAATAGGATTAAGTTTTGATTCTTTACAAAACGGTTTAGCCACTCTTGCAGATTCAATTTTTATTAAAGATAAATTTGATAATTTAGAGAAAGAGTGTATTCGCCCAATTATAAAAGCTTCGACAGGAGAAATTAAAGAGTGTATTTTCCCTCCTTCCTCAGAAGAAGAGTTAAGGCAATATCCAAACACTTATAATTATCTTCTCTCTCATAAAGAAAAATTAGAAAAAAGGTCAATTAAAGGAAAAACTCAATGGTTTGAATATGGACGTACCCAAGGGTTAAAAAATATAAACAACGAAAAAATTGTTATTTCTACTGTTATATCAGATAATGGGGTTAATTACAAAAGAGTTGGTCCTGAATTTTTGGTATATTCTGGTTTATATGCTACGGCTAAGGATTTAGATAAATTAGAGCAAGAACTACAATCTAATGATTTATTGGATTATTTAATTGATGGAGGTAAGCCAATGAGAGGTGGATATACTCAAATTACTTCAACACTATTGAAGGCATATTAAATATAAGTGATTTGAATGGTAAGTAAAGAAGATTTATATGTCTGAAGAACAGAGAAAAGAGTTCCTTGCAAAACTTAAAGAGGCTCAAATGGCACGTGGAACAGACATTGAAGAGGCTCATATTAAAGCAGACTATGTATTATATGACATACTTGTAGCATTAGGCTATGAGGATATTGCAGAAGCTTGGGACAATGTCCCTAAGTGGTATTACTAATTAAATAATGCCGCCCGTCTCGGGGCGTGCCCCTTCTCCATGCGACTCTCTCGTGTGGGCATAAATTGCGATGCAAATGTGGATATAATACGAGGTTTGATGAACAAGCAAGGGTTTTTATTCGCCGTCATTTGGCGGCGAAGCATATCGAGCATTGACGCAACTGGTAGACGTGTGCGGCTTAGAACCGTAATTTTAGGGGTTCGAATCCCATATGCTCGACCAACTAAGGTAGTTACAGCAATATTTATATGGTCAATGAAAAAAGGTTCGATTCCTAAAACGCCTATGGCGTTGTATTTCAACTGTCTTGATAATTAAAGAAATTTAATTGTAAAGATTTCGACAGCAACCATCACTCAATAATACTTAAAATATTGGTAAATGATATGGAGTCTTGTTTAATGCGTCAATAACTCAGTTGGTAGAGTAATCGCCTTTTAAGCGATAAGCCACGGGTTCAAGTCCCGTTTGGCGCACCATTAATAAATTTTAAAAACTAAAAAAATTGACTTTTTCTATAATTTTTGGTATAATTATTATAGAAAGTTAAGGATAATAGCCGCTGTGAGGGTTTGAATCTTTCTCGCTCTATCAATATAATACTCCGTCGCCAAGTGGGTTTAAGGCACCAGTCTCTAAAACTGGCATTCCTCGGTCCGAATCCGAGCGGAGTAACCAATAATGACGGGTCAGCAACTAATGAAAATTGTTTCGCGCCATTTTGCGGAGTCATTTACCGTCGAGTCTTAATAAGAAAGGAGAACATTATGTTCGTTACAGTTCAGTTCAAAAATAAGCGGCTTGTCTTTGGCGGCAAAACTTATGACTATGAAGTTGTAGGTGATGTTCCTAAGAAGGGAGATGTAATTCGTATGCTTTCAGAGGACGGCACTAAGGCGGTATGTAATGGTACTCGTGTTAAAGTCGTCGATGTAAAGCCTACATCGACGTTTTCTATTCAGAAGATAAGTTGCGTTCAGAGTTCTCTGGACGAGCCTTCCCTCAGTAAGCGTTAATGGGGGTGCGTAGTTTCGACTGGGTTTTGAAAGTTTTTAATTGCAAGTAGTTGATAACTTTATAATCACTTTTAAATAAACGCAAATAATATTACACTTGCTGCCTAATTGCAGCATAAGGGCTATCATAGTTTACTAATAAAGAAGAACTCTATTGTCCTTTGTTCGATTTAATTCTTTATTCTTCTTATTGGTTTGGTGACAATAAGTTGTATTAATGACCAATGCCGCCTCACCATTCGTGGTCCCGAAGGAGTGTGAGATACGAAAGAACAGGCTCGGGAATCCTAAACTTGTAGATAATAAAAATAAGTAAAAACTTAGGACACGGAGGGCGGCTCTCCGTCACCTCCACCATAGGAGATTAAAATGGAATTAAATGAATTATAGAAAGGTTATATAGCAGGCATTATTGATGGAGAAGGAAGTATCTGTTTAACATAGAATAGTCCTAATGAACATCGTAGTCCTGCTGTTACCGTTGCTTCAACAACATATGAAATATTGGAATATCTTAAAAATGTTGTTGGAGGAACAATATCAAAGAAAACTAAAACTGAAGAACGTTATAAACAGTCTTGGCATTGGGCTATAAGAGGTAATAAATCTATTGAATTATTAGAACAAATTACTCCTTATCTTTTAGTGCCAGAAAAGAAATATCGAGCAAATCTTATTATTACAGAATATAAGGCTGTAACGCCTCGAAACGGTAAATATTCTAAAGAAATGCTTGAAAAGAAACTTGATTTTGAAAAACGGTTTTTCGCAAATAAATGAAAGGAAGATTTCAATGTTCAAGTGTTGCATATGTGGTAAACAGTATATATCGAAGGACGCGGCAGTGAAGTGCGTTAACAAATGTGGTAGAGAGGGTTTTGCTTCTGGCAAGTTTCAGAAGAAAGAGTCTCACTACAGCCCTGATGTTGAGAACTACATCTGTGAGGTTCCGCTTCCAGCTCATTCAGATGACCTTGAGGACGAGGTCAATCGTGTATGCATCGAGCTGATAGACAGCGGCGCACCGGAGAAAGAGATAAATCTTCAGCGCACACGCATCTTCGCCACTTGGAATGAGAAGTCTAAAGGAGATAAATTGAAAGACCTTCAGCATCTCTACCTTTTAAAGAATTTTTACAGTTAAAAGCTGTTGACTTTTTCTATAATTTTTGTTATAATTATTATAGAAAATGAGAAAGGGAGAGATTGAATGAAAGTCAAGACACATTTAATTGTCACTGACCAGTATGAAGAGTACGAAGTCAAGTGGCATGGTCGTCTGATTGACACCAATCCTAAACTTGAGAGGGGTATGCCAGTATTCGTTCTCATTTCTGCTTGCGGCAGAATGGAGCTGAACACTATTGACTTGCCTTATCTCGAAAAGCAGGCAAAGCGTTTCACCTATCCAAAAGGCAGAGGTTCTCGTACTGTTGACAAATGTTCTATTTACATCAAGGAAGTTGACGGAAACGAGAAGCTAATCGGCACAGTAACCCATAATCATATTCGTAAGTACGCACCTATGTACGACGAGCTGTAAAGGAGAGATTTGCTATGGAAAGAACATTCGTACTCAGAGCAAGAACAGCAGAGGGTTTCGGCGGTAAGGAGTTTTACACCGAGCAGGTTGTAACAACTGATACTCCTGAAGCAATCAAATGTGTTAAGAGAGAATTCGCTATCAAGTATAATGTCGAGATTGATTCTGTTGAGGTACTGTGATATGAAGGCGATAATTATTATTGGAATTATCTGGCTTGTAACAACATTTATGGCATGGGTCTTCTGCAAGGCGGCGGGAGACGCAGATGATTCTTTCAGCATGAGAGATAAAAGAGAGGAATAAATTATGGGACTTGACTATGAAATAGATGTAAAGGTAAAGCGAAGAAAGGACAACGAAATCATTGCTAACTTTGAAATTGCTTACTGGCGTAAGTGCTGGACACTCCGCACTAAGACAATGGAAGTTGCAATGGCAAATGAAGATAATGTAATCTCATATAATGAGGACTGGCAGCTTGAGGTTAAGCCTGAAGCTCTTGAAGACATCATCGAAGCTCTTTCCGCCGCCATAGCAGATAGAAATGATGAACTATTTACAGATTCAATCTGGGGTGCTCATTCTGCTCGACAGATTACTATTCGTCAGCTTTCAAGACTTTGTGCTTGGGATAATCTTTTCGCTCGTTTTGAAGATATTTTGGCTTATGAGAACATCGAGGATAGAGAACATTATCTCAACTGCGGAATTATCGCAGACGTAATTCGTGATATTGAAGATGAAGGAGATTATCCTGATACAAAATTCAATCTTCACGATGTGTTGATGACTCTTGAAGAGTATGAGTTCTCAATCGAAATCATAAATTCTTATTGAGTTAAGAACTTTACAAAAAATAAAAATTATGATATAATTATTATAGAATAAAGGAAAGGGAAGTTGGCTTAGAAGCAGCCATCTTTTAAAGAGTGAACACCACTGCTACCCATTTACAGGGGACGGACCGAAGTAGCGTGTTATTAACAGAACGACTGCTAAGTTGGAGTGAAACGGTATCCGGGGCAGACGAGGGTAGCTCCTCAACGTCTCATTTGCATTCTAAAGTTATCTTAGTAGTAATGAGCGTGCCAGCAGAGATAACTCGGAGCGTTCTTTGGCGTAATAGCACACCTTTTCTTTCTCGTATCTTTTGGAGATTCCGTCGTTAAGAGGCTAAGACACCGGTCTGGTTTGACTCCTACCAGAATCTCCAAAGGATATGAGAAAAAAAAGGTGTTCAGTTGAAAAGTAAAAACTGGTGACAATCGAGTATGACTTGGTATAGCAGATTTCTCAAAGCTGCCATGGAAGTGGCGATTAAACTATACATTAGTTCTCCAATAACGTAAGGTGCGACACCTTGCCGTCCACCGAATACCCCGTTCGTTCAACGGATAGAATATATGGCAGATTCAATTTTTACGAATTAAAAATTTGACAAACTTCAAAATCTATGATATAATTATTATAGAAAGTGAGGGAAAGAAATGAAAAGAACTGATTATCTTGTCTATGGTATTTACGTCGATGCTCCATGGGACGAAACTTTACTTTGTGTTGTTGATAGCATAGATAAAGCCAAATATGCTGTAAAAGCTTATATGGAAAGCGGCGATTGGATAGAGGTCCGCTACGAGGGGTGGAAAGTTCAGTAAAGAAAAAAATCTAAAGGCAAAAAGAGTTGACAAAATCAAAAAAATGTGCTATAATTATTATAGAAAAGGTTAAGAAATGCCTTTTCTGAAAATCGCGCCTTCTTCTAACTAGTCAGGAAGTCGTCCTCTCAAGGCGAAGATATGGGTTCGAGTCCCATAGGCGTGACCAATCTTCTCGGATATAGTAGGGAAGTAAAATATATGTAAAGTTGGCGGCACACGCCTTACAGTGCAGAAAGAGGTTATTATGGCTACTACATCTAAGTTTACAGAAAGAAACGCATGGGAAGAAGTTGCAACTCTTGAGACTGCTTCTGAAGACCTCAAAGCATTCGCAACTGCTCGTCTTGCAAAGCTCGACGAAAAGAACGATAAGCGTAAGAACTCTGAAGCAGCAATTGCTAAGCGTGAAGCTGATGCTGCCGCTCGTGAGACTATGCTCTCTGCAATGGAAGCGGGTAAGACTTACGTTGCTTCTGAACTCGGCACTATGGTCGGAGTAACTACAATGAAGGCTTCAAGTCTTGCTGGCGACCTCACCAAGGAAGGCAAGCTCGTTCAGTCCGAGGTTCGTTCCAACGGCAGAAAAGTGAAGGGCTATACCCTTGCCTAAGTCAGAGAGGTAGACTTTCGTCCTTGAATCAAAAAAATAAAGCAATAAAAAACTTGATTTTTTCTAAAAAATATTGTATAATATTTATAGAAAGTTAAGAAAAAATAAAATAAATTCGCTCAAAGAGCGGGAAAGAGGTATTAAATGGATATTACAATCACTAAGGAGTATACGCTGGCAAAGGCTAAGGCAGATGTGAAGAATGAGGTTCAGGATTATATCCTCGAATGTCTCAGAGAGAAGTATGGTACGGCAGAGCTGATGAGAACTGGCTCTGACAAATCCAAGACAAATCTTATCGGCGTTATCGTCGGCGAGGGAACTGGTGAGGATGGTGAGACAAATCCGATTGTCGTTGCAGTAAGTGCGGCAGTTAAGGAATTTACAAATCACGCTTCTGACAAGAAAACATATGTTCCTTTTGATTTCTACGATGCGGCTGCACAGTATGACAGTTACATTACAACCAAGGCGGCAAATGATACCGCTAAGGCAAAGGCTAAGGCAGAACAGATTGCGGCTGATGAGGCGAAGAGAGCACAGATTAAGGCTCAGGCAACTGGCGGAGAGGATTTCTAATAAAGATAAAGTCGTGGGGAGTGGTTAATCTCCCCAGTATATTGCGGGGTGGTGGAAAAGTACCACATGAGCCTCATAAACTCAAAAACTGGGAGCGTTACCCAGCCCCGCAACCAATATCCTGATTCCGCTACCTGCACGGCGGCGAAGAAAAGTGCAGGAACTCCTTTCTACAATAATGGCGTTAGGTTCAGTGTCAGAAATCCCACAAATAAACAAATCACTCCTTTGGAGGGACGCCTCTATAAATAAATTTTAGAGAAAAGAAATCTTGACAAAATTTAAAACTTATGATATAATTATTATAGAAAATGAGAAAAAGAAAAAGAAAAAAGAAATCTTCTTGACCTGAGTAAGTCGTTTCGTAAACTGCTCTTCCTTTCTAAAATAATTGGTGACCGGTGGCACCGCTTGTAAATTCCACCGGATTCCTTTCGATTTCAAAATTTTAGAGAATTGAAAAGTTGACATTCTCCAAAATTTATGACATAATTATTTTAGAGTTAAGATAAAAGAAAATCATTTAAAAAGTACAGATTGGGGATTAGCTCAATTCGGTAGATGCGCACAGCTGTTAACCGTGATGTTAGGGGTTTAAATCCTCTATTCTCAGCCAATAGAGGAGACAACCTCATTAAAAGAACCGAGTTTGTTAAGGCAACTACTCGTTAAAATAAGTAGCCTTGAAATCGGTAAGTATGCAAATTGGTTAAGCGAGCGGTCTGTAAAATCGTTGCCTATGGCGTTGTAGGTTCGAGTCCTACCTTACCGACCATTAGGCAAAATGCTTATTAGCCTTGAGTCTCGCGGCTACGGACTTTAAATGTAGGTACGCAGTTATTGCACTGTATAACAGCATCGGATTTTGTTCCCAGTTGAGCCGTTAATACAACTGGTTGGTTAGTCTTAATCAGGACGCCATAATGTGATTGTTAAAGATTGACACTCTGGAGAGACGGAGCAGGACTTGGCAGTGCGTGGTACGTCGCGAAGCCAGATGCGGGAAGTCCAAATATGCCGCGGTAGCTCAGCAGGTAGAGCACGGGTCTGAAGAACCCGGTGTCAGTGGTTCAATTCCACCCCGCGGCACCAATTAAAGACGGTTCAGCAAATCATAACAGAACATTTTTTTGGTTAATGTATTTCCCGTCTTGAGTTTATCGGCGTGTGACGGAATTGGCATACATATGCGGCTTAGAACCGTAGTTGTGTGGGTTCAAATCCCACTATGTCGACCATTTGAGGGGTTAACATGGATTTTCGGTTTAAACTACCACCGGCAGGCAATCAGCGATTTATCGATGAGCGTCAGATATGTGGCTTAGTGGAAAACGCCTCGTAAAAAAATCCGAAAGGACGTTCTTCGTTGGAATTCTGACGAGGGGCGAAAGAAGCAAAGTAAAACCGATTTAATGGTGACGTAGTCTAATTGGTTAGGCACCGGACTGTCTCTCCGGAGCGTAAGCTATATGCGGGTTCGAGTCCCGTCGTCATCGCCAATATAATTATAATATTTCTTTTCTTTCATAGCGCTAAGAATTAATTTTCTCAAAGAAAATTTTAAAGTTCTTAGCGCTTTACTTTTTCTAAAATTTTTGCTATAATTATTATAGAAAGTGAGAGAAAGGAAGAAAAAAAGAATGAGCAGCCATTATAGTTATCTTTATGAAGAGTTCTGTTGGGACCAAGGGTACAGTCCCCTCGAGGATTACGGTTTCTATCCGTTTTTTGATTACATGAGAGAAGAAGAGCCCGGCATCGAGGAAGACGAAGACTTCCAAGAGTGGGTAAGAGAAGTATTCGGAGAGGAGTTTGAAATATGACAAAGGAAGTTTTATTTCTCGTTCAGAGAATCATTGATATCGACACCGAAGATGAAGTGAGAACATCTTCCCTCATGACGCTCCGTGAACTGGCCCACTACATTGATATGCAGGACATTGTTTCCGAGTCTTATGACATTTGGGAAGTAACAGAGTTCAGTAAGCTCACTCACATCCACTATGTCGGTTGGCAGCCGGGGGCTTAATCGAATTTACAACCGATGATGGCACTGTTGTTCACAGCGGCTACGGTACTGACCACTAAGAGAAAAGGAGAAAAGGATTATGGGACTTGATATGGGAATTAGACACAACGGCGAAGAGATTATCTATATGAGAAAAGTAAACTGCATTCGTAGGTGGTGTGCGGAGAATCTTGAGAACTTTGAGGACAACGGACTTACCAATTTCCCGAAGGAAAAGTTCGAAGAGCTTATTGTCACAATGTATGATGTAATTACAGAAGGCGGCATCAAGGACTTTTATGATGAGTATATTGATTATTGCTACTGTGAAAAGGAAGATGAAGACGATAAGTGGAATAAAATGTGGAACAAGTGGGGAACCTTTGTTACAAGCGGCGATGAAAGATATAAGAAGTTCTGTGAAGTGGCAAGTGAGGAGCTCCCATCATCAGGCGGTTTCTTTTTCGGCTCTACTGAATATGACGTCCGTTATATCTCTCAGCTTATCATTTATCTTCAAAAGTTTAAGGAATTCTATGACGAGTTAACCAATGCGGGAGAAGAGTGGGACGAAGGAACGGTCGAGTATTGGGAATGGTATTAAGGAGTGATTGAAATGTCGATGAATAAGGCAATAGCACATGGAAAAGAATATCGTAAGCCGTGGCGCGGAAGTGCGAGGTCTAAGAATTTCGATAAAACCTGTCGTAATCATGGCTCATGTGATTATTGTAAGTTCAATCGACTTCATGTTTTTATGAAAAATAGTGCGGCGGCAGACGACAGATTAAAGGAATGGAAGGAGCAGCAAGCGGATAGAACAGTATGGTATGTGACCTATCTTTTTTTCTTTGACAATGAAACTTCAATGGAGTCGGTTGAGGGTTTCTCCTTCAATCCTACTGATAAAGACTTGGAAGATGTAGGAGAACAACTTGCCGCAGAGTTCAATGCAAAGACCTTCATCTCTATGAGAGGAAAACAAAATTATAAAGGGGAGTGGATAGACTGTGAATAAAATCTTTTTTATAAGCGACCTTCATTTCAATCATGATAGAGAGTTCATCTATGAGCCTCGTGGTTTCAAAACCATTCAGGAAATGAACGAGACTCTTATTCGTAACTGGAATGAAATAGTCGATAAGGACGATGACATCTATGTTCTTGGAGACTTTTTCCTCGGCACAGATTATGAATATATCAAAAAGGTTCTTAACAAGCTGAACGGTCACATTCATCTGGTAATTGGTAATCACGATACACCTTCCAAAATCACCGAATATACAAACTGGAATAACATCGTTGAGATTGCCGATGCACTTCGTATCAAGTATAAGAAGAGAGAGTTCTTCCTCTGCCACTATCCTGTTCTTACTGCGAGTCTTGAGCAGGACCTTGATAAAGCAGTAATTAATCTTTTTGGTCACACTCACAGTAAGGATAAGTTCTATGAGGACCGCCCTTATATGTATAATGTGGCTGTAGACGCAAACGACAATAAGCCTGTTGAGATTGAAGAGATTATCACTGCATTTAACAACAAGGTTAAAGAGAGTATTTTAACGCTCGGAGAGGAGAAATAAATGAAAAGAACAGTTTTTCTTATTGAAAGAGTTTGTCTTTCTGGGGGATATGAGAGCACAAGCAAGGTTGTCACCACTTATGCCGCGGCGGTGAACGCTTTTAAAACGTTAGTAGCAGATACACTTATTTTCAATGCTATTTGGGATATTCATACAGATGGAGAGAAGCCTACTGGCGAAAACCTTCTTATCTATGGCGGCGGAACGGGAGCGACTTATAACATGTATACTCGTTGCGGCAAGCCTGTTTATGAATTCCCTCTTGAAAGATTTTTTTTAAAGAATGATTATGACCACAGTGGAGATGAAGATGATTCTACGTTTGTTGCCTGTGGCGGCGAAATTACCTTTGACGTCGGTCCTTATATCTTTCTACTTCGTGCGGTAGAGGAGGAATCTTAATGTATTATTTAACTAACAGATATGAACATATGGATCCGAGATGTTTTGGTGATTTGAAACTTCTTGTCAAAACTATTCTAGTTGACGATGAAAGAGGAGTCATTGAATATATCAACCGCGGTATGAAAGATGAACTGATTTCCTCAGTAAATGTTCCTTATGTGGGCACTCTTACTATGGGCGAGATTGTAGTCAACTGGGCAAAGCAAAACGGCAAATGGGACGAAGTTGTCTGGAGCATCGCAGAAGGAATGGCAGAGGAAATGATGGATGCTTTTGCCGACTGTTGGATAGATGGCGAGGAAGAAATCCTCTATCTCGGTAACTATGCAATCACTCATGACTGAATAATTTTTGAGAATTTTCTTTCTTTACAATTCTTAAAAATTATGCTATAATTATTATAGAAAGTAAGGAAAGGAATGATTAAATAAATGAACGAATCAAAGGTGAGAGCAGCATTTCCAAGTGCTACAATTCATAAGACAGTAACCGCAACAACTCTGATGAACTTCTTGGAGCTTTCGGCTGATGTAAAATCTTGGTTACTTCAGAAGTTCACTGATAAGGACGGGGTGCTTCAGGCATTCGACCTTAGTGAATATGTAAAGGAAATGAGGCTCAAGCCTAATGATTGGAACTTGAAACTTCTTGAGGCTCGTCATACAGCAGGTGGTCAAATTAAACTTCTTACAAAGGTTAAGATTGAATTTGATTATGCAAATGATGAGCTTTGTTTTTCCCTTCCTGAGTACGGTTTCCCTAAGAAGAAAGGCGAAGGAGTTCTTGATTGGTCAGTAGTAAGTGAGCATAAAAAGCAGCTGCTCAATGCAGACGGAGCATGGGGAGAAATAACTCTTTCTTATGACTGTGGCAGAACTCAGTTAATTGAATTCTCTCCTCTTTGCCCTTACACGACAAATCTTCGTGAGTATCAGAATGGACGTAAACAGTTTACAACAGCAGAATGGATTGATGTTCTTCTTGCGGGGTTGAACTTTAATCCTGATGCAATGAATGAGGAAGAAAAACTTACTCTTCTTCAGCGATTCCTCCCCTCTGTTGAAAAGAGGATGAACCAGCTTGAACTCTCTATCAAGGGGTCTGCAAAGTCCTACTGCTACTCACAGCTTTCAGTTTACAACTGGCTTACATCAGGTACGGTTTCCAGAGCAACAGCTTTCTACAACAACACAACAAAAGCTGTTGGTTACTTCGGTAAATACGACAACGTAATTTGGGACGAGTGTCAGACTCTTAAGTGTGCAAATCCTGAAGAGATGACTGGTGTGCTTAAGCCTTATCTGGAAAGCGGCGAAATCAGAATTGGTAACTACTGCGGTACTGCTGATGCTGGTTTAACTCTCGTAGGCAATATTCCTTGCGGTCAGATGGATATTGAGAAACACAATATGTTCTCAACTCTCCCTAAAATGTTCAATGAGTCAGCTTTCATCGACAGATTCAGCGGTATCATTGAGGGTTGGAAGATTGGTCGTTTCTCTGAGGAAAGAAAGTTTGAGGGTTGGGGCTTAAGTGCTAACTACTTAACAGAACTTTTCCATGAGATGAGAGAGGAGTTCTACTACAGAGCAATCATTGATGAACTTCTTGAAGTGGAGGGTAACTGCGACGCAAGAAACTTTGAAGCAATCAAGAAGAACTGCACGGCTTTTCTGAAATTACTTTTCCCTCATGTTAAATCTGTAAAAGATGTTGAGATTGAGGACTTCAAGAAGTATTGTCTTGAGCCGGCAATAAGAATGAGATGGGGAGTTCTTTGTCAGCTTCGCCACCTCGATGAAGAGTATGCAAACGTTGAGATGCCTGTGATTAAGGTAAAGGAGATTAAGAATGAGCTGGCTGAAGGCGAAGAGAGCAAAGATGATAACGGAACTGGTAAGTGATAGCGACAATCGCCTCGTCACTGCCAGAATGCAGATAGGGGATTTGATTGCTGAAGCTGCAACAAGCGGCTTCACGTCAGTCAGATACACATTCGCTAATGCAATGACGCCACTCGACATTAAAATTCTTACCAGAGAGTTGAAGAGAGATGGCTATAAAGTAACAAGTGTCGATGGTCTCGGCGCTATGACTATTACTTGGTAAGGGGGATATAAATGACAGAAAATGTAAGTAAAGTTCTGAGCTGCTTGACCGAAAAGCGACTCGCAGATAAAAAATGCGGCTGGATGACGATAAGAGACATTGCGACACAGTGTGGGTTTGAAAAGAATGGCACGGCAGCAGGATGTGTAATCGCTCTTATGAATAGAGGAATCGTTGAGACAGATGAAGATACAACGCTTGATGGCAAAGTCCATAAGTATTACAGAATCAAAGACGACGCCAATCTTACCGTTACTTATTCTTTTAAAAACGACCTCGTTGCCAAGAAAGAAATAGTCTGGTAAAAATTTTGAGTTCCTTTTTGCTTTACTTTTTCTGAAATTTTTGCTATAATTATTATAGAAAATAAGAAAGGAAGTAAAAGAAATGAAAAAATGGAGACCGGCGTCATGGAGCCAACAGGCTCGTAGAATGTGTGATTTACAGGTTGCATATGTGAACAGTGGAAATGCTCTTATCGAGGATGCACTTCTTCTCTTCTCAACTTCCTATCACGCACCACTCATCAGAGGCAGGGCGGCGAAGAGGTTCGGCAGACTTCTGAGAGCAGGAAAAGTAAAAGAGAATATCGGGGAGTACATCAAGAACTATCCCCTGACAGCAAAAGACAAAGGCTTAATCTGAAAGGGAGGAAAAGATTATGAATGAGAGAACAAGATTCTGGTTGGTTGAGTTCTCCAACGGTGAAAGAATTGCTCGTGTCGGCAGATATGAAGCTTGGGAGTCTGGTGCAGAGTACATCAGAGATACTTACAATACCTTAATCGCTGAAGCTGAGACCACTGGTGAGAAGATGAACCTCAAGATTGAGGGACTCAGAGCTCTGACAGAGTTCAAGGCTGCCGCAGCAAAACGGGGTAACTTCGAGTGCGACTGTCTTGTAAGAGTTACAGAAGTGGAGGTTTACTAATGGGAAAAGATATTACATCACTTCCTGAAGTATATGTTGTAACTGGTTTCAGTTACGATTGTGATGGTACAAGAGTTCTTGCCGTTTGTCCTACTGAAGAGGACGCACACAATGCAGTGAACTATTACAAAAAGCACTATGATGATGTTGAATACGAATGTTTCTCACAAGAAACCTACGACCCGATTCCTGTTTGCTATACAGGAGTATTCACCGCAGAGGTTCGTCCTTATGAGAACGACACATATATCTTGGGTCAGGTAAGGATTACACAGTCCGAACAGTCTCTTGATAATGTTGCTGACCCAAAGGTATTTGAATTCACTTCATTTACTCTTATCAATAGAATTAATGATAGTGGTAGTGAGTCCTGTGAGCTGCGTGGTAATTTCCTTTCAGTAGAAAAAATTCCAATCAAAACAGATATCAACGTTGGCAAGGCGGCAAGAGAATGGCTTATTGAAAAGGTCAATGAGAAAGGCGTTATCAAACTGGTAATTCCGAATTTCGATGAATAAAAGGGAGGGTGCCAAATGAGTAAAAAGATGAACGGTGAGCTTAAGTTCCAGCTTGAAATGGCGAAAAGACTTTATACCGGCGAAATTATCACTTGTCTTCAGGTCTCAATGGGTGAACAACGCAATACTCCATTTGGCTACTGGACCTGTCAGATGATTGGAGACGGCAAGGTCTTCATGGCAATCGGTCGTATGGTTATCAAGGAGCCGAACACAGACCTTGGTGTTTACGACATCTATCAGCACGAAAACCTCGAAATGGGGGTAGGCTATAGTAAGGTTGAGCCTTGTGGCGAACTGAATGTGGGAACAGATAAGAAGAAAAAGATTTGTGTCGAGTTCAAAGGTTATGATGGCACAAAAGTCTGGATAAGAGATAAACACCTTGAGTACTTTGAGGACTATGAGGTTTGGGCAAAAGATGAGTTCAGTCCGGTAATTATCCTTTCTAAAATTGTTCCAAGAATAGAGGGGGTTATCTATCCCTTCATTGTAAGAAAGTAATACGTGAGGTGAGAGAGGAATGATGCCTGAACTTTATAACAATTAGAAAGCGATAAGGGTTGTCAAAGCAGAATCAAATGCTGACCACCCTTATTCGATTTTTAATTATGCCGCATTGCAGAAAGCTTTATCCTTGCCGCCTGTTGCTTTTAAGATATGGGCGTATCTCAATGCTCATCAAAATGAGTATGAGTTTGGACTTAGTTCAACAGATGTAAGAAAAGTTTGTCGTAATAGTGGAAGTAAAGAGTTGCCAAAGAAGACTTATGACGCTGCAATTCAAGCATTGATTGAGGCGGGGTACTTGGTACAAGTTGAACTCTATCCAAACCTTGTTGGCTATCTGTTTGTTGAGCAAGGATTTGGCGGCGAATGAGAAATGTTTTCAGAAATTGAGCAAGGGGTTGCTCAAAAAATGAGCAAGAAATATTATGTATATTATAGATCGGAAGAGCGTCGTGTAGGGAAAGAGTGTAGATCTCGGT
>OQWM01000855.1_pt1 | contig 20396 bp, 22 predicted proteins | sample 1691531 | NCBI WGS metagenome assembly OQWM01 (sample SAMN03418257, study PRJEB22391) | human gut metagenome | biome: human-gut; feature: organic feature; material: feces | host: Homo sapiens | place: Tanzania | collected 2013-01
GGAGAATACAGGCGGGCATCAGGGGCATCTGCTTCGTGATCGTCGGCAAGGAGGTTGGCATGGGCGGCAAAAACGCCTATCCCATTGGTCAGGCCCTGACCTTTGTGGCCTTTTGCACCGGCTTTGGTGTCGCAATAGCGGAGCAGCTGCTGTTCTGGCTCGTGCTGAAGCCCCACGTGCTGCCTCTATTCTCCATGACCGCCGCCTCAGCGTCTCTCTGCGTGACCATGATGATCTGCTACTCCATCTCCGCCCCGCTCCACGCCTTTGCCACCACCGGCATTGTGGGCGTTCTCCGGGGAGGCGGCGATGTGCGGATCGCCATGCTGATCGACGTTCTCCCCCTGTGGTGCTTCACCCTGCCGCTGCTGGTGCTGCCGCCGCTGCCACGCCGAAGATGGCTACCGTCACCATCTTATCGATGTTGCCCGCCACGGTGTAGGCGGAGATCAGGTCTGTGCTGCCCGCCATGTGGCCCATGATGACGGTGTAGAGTGAGGTGCCGGTACCCCAGAGAGTCTCGTTCAGCAGCACCGGCGTGGAGAACTTCACAAAGCTGCGGAAGGTGGCCTTGCCAGGCCGGAGAATACAGGCGGGCATCAGGGGCATCTGCTTGCAGCGCAGGGCGTAGACAAGGGAAATGACAAATTCCACCACACGGGAGGAGAAGGTGGCGATGGCGGCGCCGGTGATCCCCAGTGCGGGCAGACCCAGCTTGCCGAAGATCAGAATGTAGTTGCCCACAGTGTTGCAGACGGTGGAAATGGCGAATACCGTCATGCCGAAGCGGGGATTCTCAATGCTCTGCTGCATACCGATGTAGATGGAGGAAAGGGAGTTGAGAATATAGGAGAAGCCCACGATGCGGATGTAGGAGGTGCCCAGCTCCACCAGACGGGCATTGTCGGTGATGAGCATCAGCACCTGTCGGGGGAACAGTCCCATGGTCAGGGCGCAGAGGGTGGAAATGCCTCCTGCCACAAAGAAGCCGATGCCCATGACCCGGTTGATGGATTCCCGATCTCCCCGGCCCCAGAACTGGCTGATGAGCACACGGGAGCCGCTTTGCAGACCGAAAACGATGAGCTGGATGATGTAGATGGGTACATTGGCCACGGTGACGGCGGACATCTGCTCCTGACCGACCAGACCCACCATGAAGGTGTCCATGAAGCCAAGAGAGGTGGTGATGAGGTTCTGAAGGACCACTGGCAGAGCCAGTGTAAAGACCCGGCGGTAGAAGCCGGGCTCCCGGTGAAGATAGCTGAAATTCATAAAATGAAATTCCTCTTTACGGCAGTTTATAGCATGGGCATCCGGTGATCGTGGTGATTCCGGAGAGCCTCCGCGCAGGCGTCGATCTCGGCGAAGGTGGTCTCCGGGCCGAAGCTCAGCCGGATGACACCGGCGGCCACCCGCTTAGGCAGGCCCAGAGCCGACACGACCTGACTGGACTTGCCGTGATGACAGGCGGAGCCTGCGGAGACGCAGATGCCCTGACTGCCCAGATCATTTACCACATTCTGGCTGGGCCAGCCCGCCATGGAAACGGACAGGACATGGGGGGCCTTGCCGCTACCGATGATCTGGAGGTCCGGAATAGCCGTCAGCTTTTCCACGGCGTAGGCCTTGACCTCCGCCATGTGCCGGAGCTTGTCCTCCAGATGATCCCAGCGGAGCTCCACCGCCTTGGCAAAGCCCGCGATCTGGGCGGTGGCCTCCGTACCGGAGCGCAGGCCCATTTCCTGACCGCCGCCGGGCAGCAAGGGCCGGGGATTCCGAACTCGGGGGCCGATATAAAGAGCGCCGATGCCCTTGGGGGCGCCGACCTTGTGGCCGGAGATGGCGATAAAGTCCGCTCCCAGAGTTTTGGCAGAGAAGGGAACCTTCAAAAAGCCCTGGACCGCGTCGGTGTGGAGCAGGGTTTTTTCGTTGACGGCCTTCAGACCCTTGGCGATGTCTGCAATGGGATAGATGCTGCCCAGCTCGTTGTTCACCATCATCACGGACACCAGCGCCGTGTCCGGCCGCACCGCTGCCAAAATGGCCTCGGCGGAAATGTCGCCGTTTTGATCCGGCAGGATGGTCGTGACCTCCCAGCCCTCCTGCTCCAGCTGCTGGCAGCAGTTGAGGACGGCGTGGTGCTCCACGGCGGTGGTGACGATGTGGCGGCCCACATGGCGGTTCTGCCAGCAGGCGGCCCGGATGGCCCAGTTGTCACCCTCGGTGCCGCAGGAGGTAAAGAAAAGCTGGTTTGCTTCGCAGCCTACGGCTCTGGCAATCACAGCCCGCCAATCCTCCACGCTGCGGCGCATTTCCTGCCCGAAGGGATATTGTGCGTTGGGGTTGGCGTACTGTTCCGTCAGCACGGTGTACATGGCGTCCGCCACAGCCTTGGGGACCGGCGTGGTGGCGGCGTGGTCCAGATAGATCATAAAAAAACCTCCTCTTGCCCTATTCCGAAAATAAACGTATAATGGGAGGGAAATCACGGGAATCCCCCCGGAAATCTCTTTCAATAGCGTAATTATTCATTATATAAGAACGATTCTGAAAACGCAAGGAGAACCTATGAAAGTTGCCATTTACACCCTTGGCTGCAAGGTGAATCAATATGAGACGCAGGCTATGGAGCAGACCCTCCGGGCAAAAGGACATCAGGTGGTGGAATTTTCCGATGAGGCCGACGCCTATGTGGTGAATACCTGCTCCGTCACCGCCGTCAGCGACCAGAAGTCCCGGCAGGTGATCCACCGGGTACAGAAGCAGCATCCGGCGGCGGTGGTGGCGGTGTGCGGCTGCTATCCCCAGACCCATCCGGAGGATGTGCGGAAGCTGGGGGCGGATCTCATCGCCGGTACCGGCGACCGGGAGGGGTTCATTTCCCTGCTTGAGGAGGCTGCCGCCGGAAAGAAAAATCTGGAGGCCATTGACAAGTCCTTTGAGCGGCGGGTGTTTGAGGTGCTGCCTGCCGGCGGCATGGAGGGCCGCACCCGCGCCATGCTGAAGATCGAGGACGGCTGCGTGAACTTCTGCACCTACTGCATTATCCCCTACGCCCGGGGACCGGTGCGCTCCCTGTCGCTGGAACAGGCGGTGGAGCAGACGCGGCATCTGGCGGAGGAGGGCTATCGGGAGATCGTGCTGACAGGCATCGAAATCTCCTCCTGGGGCCACGATCTGAAAAACGGCCAAAGCCTTATCGACCTGCTGGAGGCCCTGTCCGCCGCGGCGCCGGAGGTGCGCCTGCGGCTGGGAAGTCTGGAGCCCCGCACCGTGACGGAGGACTTTTGCCGCCGGGCAGCGGCTCTGCCGAACCTGTGCCCCCAGTTCCACTTGTCGATGCAGAGCGGGTGCGATGCCACCTTGAAGCGGATGAACCGGAAGTACGATACCGCCCGGTATCTGGAATCCGTGGAGCTGCTGAACCGCTGGTTTGACCGCCCCGCTGTTACCACGGACCTCATCACCGGCTTCCCGGAGGAAACGGAGGAGGAGTTCGCTCAGACCTTAGACTTCATCCGGAAATGCCGCTTTGCCCAGATGCACATTTTCCCCTACTCCATCCGTCCCGGCACTCCGGCGACCAAGATGGAACAGGTACCCAAGGCCGTCAAGGAGGAGCGGGCCCGCCGGGCGGCGGCGGTGGCGGAGGAAATGCACCGGAGCTATCTGGAGGGCTGCGTGGGCCGGACGTATCCGGTGCTGTTTGAGCAGCCGAAAAACGGGAAATTCTTCGGCCATGCCCCGAACTATATGGAAGTTTTGGTGGACGGCACGGAATTGCATAATGTACTGAAAAATGTGCGGATCATCGGCGTGGACGGCGAGGCTCTGTTGGGAGAAATCGTGGAACAGGAGGCAGAAGCATGAGGATCGGAAGTCACTTTTTCGCCTATCTCTCCCGGATGCGCTTCATCCAGCGCTGGGCGCTGATGCGGAACACGGCCCCGGAAAACGTGCAGGAGCACAGCCACCAAGTCGCGGTGCTGGCCCACGCCTTAGCGGTGATCCGCAATGAGAAGTTCGGCGGCCATGCGGACGCCGGAGCGGTGGCGGTGGCGGCGCTGTATCATGACGCCAGCGAGATCCTGACCGGCGATATGCCTACGCCCATCAAGTATGACAACCCTGCCATCCGCAAAGCCTACAAGGAGGTGGAAGCGGTGGCGGAGGAAAAGCTGCTGCATATGCTGCCGGAGGAATTTCAGCCGGTGTACGCCCCCATCCTCACAGTGACGGACCCGGAGACGGAGCGGCTGGTGAAGGCGGCGGACAAGCTGTCCGCTTACATCAAATGCGTGGAGGAATTAAAGGCCGGGAACAGCGAGTTCCGGGACGCCGCTGCCCAGACCCGCGCGGCGCTGGAGGAGTATGAGCTGCCGGAGGTTGCGTATTTTCTGGAGACCTTCATGCCCAGCTTTTCTCTCACGCTGGACCAGTTGAAATAAGGGAAAACTGGCGGTTACGCCCTTGGGTAATCTGGCAAATCGGAAGCTAAGGAGCGCTTTTTATGAGATATGAATGTAGAATAACAGTATTGGAGACAAAGGTGTTCCCGGAATTGCAGGAACAATATTTAGCCGACCCCAAATCCGGCCCGTGTCCCTGCTTCAAAGCAGGAGATACTTTCCTCCTGAAAAGAACGCCGGAGCGGGACGATTTTTACCATCTGATGAATGGGAAATTCTGCGGTGAGGCATGGGACGCTATCAGCCGGTATGTTTACGCGGCACTGCAGGGCGGCTCCATTATGCGCAAGTGGACCAATGATGACAGAATGATGATCGCCTGCTGCAATGACGGCACACGGCCTGTTATCTTCAAAATCGAGCGGATCGACATCCCGGAAAACGAAGAAGAAAAGCAATGGCTGGAAAAGCAGAATTTCAAGAACACGGCAGAGGATGCTTATACGGGGTAAGAAATCTCCGGCTTGTCTAACCGAACACCATATATGCCGGAAACACCGGAAGAAATCGTACTTCTGACGGCACAGATAGCGGGAAAGGAAAGCGAAAAGAAATGAAAACAGGCTTGATACTGGAGGGCGGCGCCATGCGCGGAATATTCAGCGCGGGCGTGATGGATGTCATGATGGAAAACGGAATCCGATTTGACGGAATCGTCGGAGTTTCCGCAGGGGCGGCATTTGGCGTCAATTATAAGTCGGGGCAAATCGGGCGGGCAATCCGTTACAATGCAAAATACTGCCATGATAAACGCTATTGCGGAATCGGGTCTCTCTTAAAAACGGGAAATCTTTTCAATACGGACTTCTGCTACGGTGAGGTTCCCCTGAAACTCGACATTTTCGATTTTGATGCTTTTGAAAAAGATCCGACCCCGTTCTATATTACCTGTACGGATGTCGAAAGCGGAAAGCCGGTCTATCACGAATACACCGGGCGGAACGATCACGGCTTTGATTGGATCCGTGCATCCGCCTCACTTCCGTTGGTTTCACAGATCGTAGAGATCGACGGGGCGAAACTGCTGGACGGCGGGATATCCGACTCGATCCCCGTTGCCTATTTTGAAAGCATCGGATACACAAAAAATGTGATCATTCTGACACAGCCGCAAAACTACCGGAAAGAGAAAAACCGGATGCTGCCGCTGATCCGTATGAAATACCGGAAATACCCGAATCTCATAAAGGCGTTGGAGAATCGCCACCTGATGTACAATGCGGAGCTGGAGCTGATCGCAAAGCAGGAAAAGCGCGGCGAGCTTTTCGTCATCCGCCCCGACTCACCCCTCCCGGTCAAGCGGGCGGAAAAAGACCCCGCCAAGTTGAAAGCCTGCTATGAAATCGGCAGACAGACCGTAGAAAAAGAATTGGCGCGGCTGATTGCATTTATGAAAGCAAAAAATTAAAATGATAGCGAAAAAAAGAACGGAACACCGACAAATTGGCGGTTGCGGAGGTTATATATGAAGAAAAAGGATGTCATTGCTTTGGTGATTGTTATCGCCGTTGCAATTATTTTGGGAGCGGTATGCGGGAAACTGCTGCTGGATAATCTGATATGAAAAAAAGAACGAAGGTCGTACTGTATATCGCTGTTTTTGTGATAGTATTTGTTGGAAGCGCGCTTGTTCGAATTGCCTTGCTCGGCGGCGCTCCGGAACGATTGATTCGTGTTAAATGGAACGACTCGGTCGGAACCGTTTATGCAAATCAGGAATACGAGAATACGAACGGTCATAAATATGATTTATACATTCCGTCAGGATTAGATGAGAGTCAAAGTCAGTACCTGATCCTCTTTATCCACGGAGGAAGTTTTAACTCCGGAGCAAAAGAAGACGGAGATGCATGGTGTAAATATTATGCGACAAAAGGATATATTACGGCAACGGTAGATTATACTTTGCAGGCGCACGGGCAGGAAGCATCTATTTATCTGATGAACAGTGAAATAGAATCGGCTGTCAAAGCAATTAAAGAGCAAGCCGAAGCGCTGGGATACCGCATTGCCGGTATGGCTCCGTGCGGTGTGTCTGCCGGCGGAACACTGGCAATGAACCTTGCATATAACGGGAATTCCGAAATTCCTGTCAAATTTGTTTTTCAGTTGGCGGCTCCTACTTATTTTGACCCGTCCGAATGGTCGTTGCTGATGCGTGTGGACAAACTCAAAACCGAAGATGAGTTTTGCGCAATGATGACGGGAAAGACGATGACGGATTACAGTCGGGAAATTCAGAAAATCTCCCCTGCATGCATTGTATCTGCTGACTCCGTTCCGTCATTGATCGGCTACGGATTGATTGATCACTGCGTGCCGCTGAGTCAAAAGTATTATTTGATGAATGCTTACGATAAATATCGGGTGCCGTATGATTATATCGAATTTCCGAAATCCAATCACGGAATGTATAATGATTTGGACAAGCTCCAACTCTTTCTTGATAAATCATTGGAATATGCCGACAGGTATTTCAAACCTTAACCACAATGCACCGAATTTTGATAAATACCTTTTCCTCAAACTATCATCATAAGCACACAACCACCCGGCCGCAAAAAGTCGGGTGGCTTTTGTTATCAGAAAATTTTCTGGACTTGTCGCCACTTGCATGGTATTGTGTGTGGTTGCAAGGAGGCGATGAAATGAAAAACATAATCGAAGAACTATGGAACGGAGAAATCAACCCGCAGGACACACCGGTCGACAACAATCCGCACTACAAAGAACTGCAACACCTGCAATCCCGCAACAAGGCGGAACTGATTGAATGTCTATCGGAGAAACAGAAAGCAAAGCTCGAAAAATACTGCGACACCACGCTTGAAATGAGCCCGTCTCCGAACGCGAAGCCTTTGCCTCGGGATTCAGAATCGCCCTGCGGTTGGCGTGCGCCGCGCTTGCGGACAAGACAAATGAATAACGCCATACAGCCCCTTGATTCAAAAAGGATCAAGGGGCTTTTTCTATACCCTGAAGGAGGTGGTTGTCATGTGCAACTGAAACAAACCGAAATCTACAAATTCAGAAAGAAAGGAAAATCACATGAACTTTTTTGAGAGCCAACTGAGGCGGCTGTTCGGGGACACGGAGGATGCCCGATTCATCGGACGATGCTGCTTCATTCCCGCAGATGACGGAAATCTCGTCAAAGCGGAATTCGTCACGCAGGGCGTCCATGAGGAATATGTCGCACTGCAGATGTCGGTCATCAACCGTGCGGACGGCGTCATTGATAAAACCCTCCTCCGCTTCGGGGATTACTTCTCCCGGAATTCACGCGGTCAGACTCCCCATATCTGGTGCGACAGCGGAAAGCACGAATGGTACGGTCCGCCTCCGCAGACAAAAGACTGGAACGCCTTGCGCGATGCAGCCTCCGATTATGTCCTCACCTTCTCAGAGGATTTCGGAATGGGAGGTATGTGATGTAAAATCATTTGAAAATCAAATATCTGGATATGTTCGCCGGTATCGGTGGGTTCCGCACGGGACTCACGAATGCCGGCGATTTTTTTATGCCGGTCGGCTGGTGCGAAAAAGACAAACACGCGCAGAAAGCCTATCGGTTACTCTACGGAACGGAAGGAGAATACTTTTGCGATGACGCAAGAATTATCAACCCCGCAGACCTGCCCGACTTCGACCTTATCTGCGGCGGCTTCCCTTGTCAACCTTTTTCTGTCGCAGGGCAACGACTTGGATTTGCTGACGAAAGAGGCACGCTCTTTCATGAAATCTGCCGATTGGCTGAAGCCCGGCACCCTAAATATCTTCTGCTTGAGAACGTGCCGGGGCTACTCACTCACGAAGGGGGGCAAACTTTCCTCGCTATCCTCACCGCGCTTGAGCAACTGGGGTATTCTCTTGAATGGTGTGTTGTTAACAGCGCAAACTTCGGTGTCCCCCAGGATCGGAAGCGAGTGTACATTGTCGGATATCTTGATAGCAGACTGTCCGGCAAAATATATCCTGTCCGAGAAAGCACATATTCAAATCTTAAGCAGCTTATTCCCGGACGCCAAGGTCAGCGTGTATATTCCCCCGATGGAGCCGCCGTATGTTTAATGAGTCAGGGAGGAGGACAAGGGGCAAAGACCGGGCTTTATCTTATCGATATGAACGAAAACCCGAAGCTCACGCCTCTCGCCCGATGTATCACCGCAAGACAGGATTCGGGTATAAGCAATCGCAAAGGCGAGCATTCCGGCGTTCTCATCACCGGCGCAAGAGCCATCCTGACACCGGAAAGACTCAAAGTCAGGCAATGCGGCAGACGGTTCAAAGGTCCCGATGAGCCGATGTATGCGCTGACGACACAGGATGTACACGGCGTTATTCTTCTGAACGGCATCATCCGACGGCTGATGCCGATAGAATGCTTCCGCTTGCAGGGCTTTGCCGACAATCAGTTTCAGATTCTTGCCGACAACGGGATCAGCGACTCCCAGCTCTACAAAATGGCGGGCAACTCGGTTACCACCAATGTCGTAACGGCGATTGCACAAAAGCTCGCTTGGGAGATCAATCAATTACCAAATGAAACGGAGGAAACAACATGAGACTATTCAGTACCGAGGCAGTCAGCAAGTACCACCCGGACAAGTACGCCGATCAGATCAGCGATGCCATTCTGACCGAGTGCTTAAAGCAGGACCGGCAGAGCCATTGCGGGATCGAAACCATGGTCAAAGGTAATACCGTCGTCCTCGGCGGTGAGATTACCTCAAAAGCGGACATCAACTACGATCAGATCGTCCGCCGTGTGGCAAAGAAGCTCGGCTATCGGGCAGATAAGATCATCAACCTGATCAGTGAGCAATCGCCTGAGATCAACCGTGCAGTTCTCTCGGATGAGGACATCGGTGCCGGAGATCAGGGCATCATGTTCGGCTACGCCACAAGAGAAACCGCAAGCCGCCTCCCCTATGCCTTTGATGTGGCAAACCGCATCATTGCCGCCCTGGAGGATGATGCGGACAACAATCCCGACACCATTCTGAAGGGCGATGCCAAAACGCAGGTCACCATTGACCTTGACACCGGAGAGATCGTCACGGTGGTGGTCAGTGTCTGCCACAAGGAAGGATGTGACCTTGATGAAGTTCAGCACTATGTCCTTGCGCTCGTCGGCGATGAATGTATCTGTGACGACTGGATCATCAATCCTGCGGGAACATGGACGGTCGGCGGCGCGGAAGCCGATTGCGGGCTGACCGGGCGAAAGATCGTCTGCGACCAGTACGGCGGGTTCTGCCGTGTCGGAGGCGGCGCGTTTTCGGGAAAGGACCCGAGCAAGGTCGACCGTTCGGCATCGTATATGGCACATAAAATCGCCTGTGACCTGCTTGAAAAATTCGACCTTGAATGGTGCGAGATTCAGATCGGCTATGCCATCGGTATGAGTCAGCCTGTCTCACTCTCCATCCGCAACGATGCCGACATGGAGCTGTTTGATTATGTGGCAAACACCTACGATCTCACACCCGCAGGGATCATCCGCGAGCTGGATCTGCTTCATGCCGACTACGAAACGATTGCCGAGGGTTGCCACTTCTACAACAAGTACAACCGCACCGGCAGATGGAAGTGACGCGGATGTGGTGGCTCTTTCTGCTCGGGCTGATGCTCGGAGGCACGGTCGGCATGGTCGTCATGTGTCTCTTCCAAATCAATAAATAACGAAACTTTGGGGCTGTTATGCAAAAAGGCATTACAGCCCTCTTTTTGTGTACAGCCTCGGAAACGAGGAAACATGAACAGCTTTATGTCATGGGTTGGCGGCAAGAAGGCGCTTCGGGATGCCATTGTCGCCCGACTTGACGAGCGGTGCGACCGGTATGTCGAGGTGTTCGGCGGTGGCGGATGGGTACTGTTTCATAAGCGCCCGAGCAAATTTGAGGTTTACAACGATTTCAACGGAACGCTTGTGAACCTTTACCGCTGTGTGCGCGACCACCCCGACGAGCTTTGCGAGGAACTGCGGTATTCGCTTAATTCCCGCAGGGACTTTGACTATATCCGCGATCTGCTCCACAGTGACACAAATATACCGGATATCAAACGCGCCGCATTCTTTTATCAGGTTATTCGGGAGAGTTACGCTTCGGGGCTTGACTCCTTCGGAGGTCAGCCCCACAACATCTGGAACAACTTTCCCATCATTCACAAAGCGTCGGAACGACTGCAGACGGTTGTCATCGAAAACAAGGACTTTGAAAAGCTCATTGCCCAATATGACCGTCCGAACACGATCTTTTACCTTGATCCGCCTTACTTTGAAACGGAAGACTATTACGAAGAAGTGGGCTTCACAAAAGCGGATCATGTCAGACTGCGGGATGCACTCATGCAGATTCAGGGCAGGTTTTTGCTCTCCTACAACGACTGCCCGGAAATCCGTGAGCTGTATTCGCGGGACGGCATCATGATCGAAAGCACCACAAGACTCTCGAATATCGCGCAGCGTTACGACGCGGGAAAACAGTATCCCGAACTGTTTATCTCCAATTATGACACCTATGAAGAAGGATGGAACGCCAAGCAGCTCACGCTGTTCGACGATGACTCCATCAGCGAAAAAATACTGAAAGAAAGGAAAATTGTATGGAAAGGAAACTGAATATCAAAGTGCTTCTGCCGGAGGAGGTCATCGAAAAGTATGACATCGATGAGGACACCGGTGTGCTGTCGTACTTCGAGGACGGTGCCATTCACATTCTGATTGAGGATGAGGACGAGGTGCCGGAAGAAAAATACGATCCCGTCTGCGATACTCCCTGCGAGCAGTGCCGCCACTATTGTAAACGGCACGGCATCTGCACGCAGAACTGACGGAGGTGGTCTATGCCGAATCATGTGATCAATATCCTCTCTTTTGAGGGCGACAAAACAAAAATCCGCCAGATGCTTGAGGACATCAAGGACGATGAATGCGGTCTGCACTCGGTGGATTTCAATAAGATTATTCCGATGCCGCCGGGTCTTGACCTGGAAGCAGGCAGCTGCACACAGGCGGGGCTTGACGCATACAGGGACTTCATCGATGTGTATACGCTCGGCGGAACGATCAACACGGAACATCTGTCGGATATTCCGGTTGCAAGCGAGCAGCGCTTTCTCGAAGTGCGGACAGACATCAGACGCGAGGATTTCGCGCTTGGCAAGCAGGCGTGGAATAACCTGCGGCAATATGGCGCAGCCACCTGGTACGACTGGTGCTATGCAAATTGGGGTACCAAATGGAATGCTTACGGGTATGACGGATATGAACCTGCCTCCATGCCGGATGATTGTATCTGGTTTCAGACCGCATGGGCGGAACCCAAGCCCGTCATAGAAGCGCTTGCCCGCAGGTATCCCGACATTACCATCGAACACGAATGGGCAAATGAAGATCTCGGCGAGGGGTGCGGTCGCCGCATTTACGAAAACGGTGACGAAATCGAGGAATACTACCCCGAAGGCGAGGTGGAATCCGTTGAATACGCCGCCTCCGTGTGGAACTACGACTTCTGCGATCTCGGCATGGCAAAGAACAAGACCGGGACACGGTATATCCACACCGATTACGATGAATACGAATGCATCGAAATCTGCGGCAAGCCGGCGCTCTTTACCGACGAACGCCTGACCGAGGATGAGATTCCCGAAGGAATGTACCTTTATCACCTGCGGGAGCGTGATGACGGTGACGGCTTTGCCTCTCTGGAGTCAAAGGTAAGGGTCAATCACGGCGGCTCTGTCATCACAAACGAGCCGATTGCGCTCGGTGAGGACGGATATATTGCCCTAAGCGATGAAAACTACCCGAATTTTATGGGTGACACCCGCACCCTTGCCGCTTTTATGGGCGGAGATTTTCCGAGCCAAGGTCTTGATCTAACAATGTAACCCGAATTAAAAATACAGAAAGAAGGAATCCAAAAATGAAAACATACAGATTTGTCACCACCAAAGGCAGTGTCACCATTCCGTTCGATATCCGCATCCGAGAAGGCTGGAACACCGGAACGCTTGTCTCGATTGAAAAGCAGAAGGACGGCGCTCTGCTTTTGCGCAAGGAATCCATCTGCGATTGCGGCAAAAATAACAGAACGCATGAAACCTCACTCTTTGATGTCCTTGAAAGCCTCAAGCCCGCCGAACAGCGTGCGGCATTCAATTTCCTCACAAGAAAACTGCTCCGTGATGCGGAGGTGGAGTGATGCCGCTTCCGCTCTATTATGATTCGCTTGACACTGCCCGCCGACAAGATGATGTCATGCTGTGGCGGAATTCCTTCAAAGAGAATATCCGCTGTAAAAATGCCATCGAAAAAGCGCTTGCCGAGAATTTTGACGGCATGCATCTCAAAGACGGTATCATCCCGCCTCTTGCAGAGGAATACGGTACCGACCGCCTCACATGGGTACTTGCCAACACGGTAAAGGAACACATGGAGGACGGCAGATTCCGCCCCGCAAACAAGGAGTGGGCTGACGGGATCTATATTCCGAAGGATCGCCGCAACTACGAGTTCTCGGTGGGCAGCCATCCCGAAATCGTCAACGGGCTGATTACGGATTACAGGCAGTACCTCTCCGATGTGCTACATCAATACGGTGTCGGCGACTGCCTGCCCGGAAGCAATCACGACAATTACGAGCATCAGCTGCTGATCCTCAATCCGTTTCTCCTCCATGAGGATTACAAACACGGGGACTATCAGCTGTTCTATGCCACCTCGGGCAACGGCTGCGATGAATCCAACATCGGACGAAAGGTGTTCGGCAAATTTCTCAAGGATGACGAGCATACCCACTTCTATCGGGACGAATTCCTCGGTATTGCCGACGAAAGCAAGCTCCCCGAGTGGGCAACACAGAAGCTGGAGGAAATCCGTGCGGGAGAAGACGAAGGCATGGTGCTGTCATGAGGATCAGAATCTATCAATTGGATTCGGATAAGGATACGCGCCGTGTCAAGTTCGAAAATTACGAGCAGACCGAACGGCACGGCGGTGTTCGCGCTTCCGAATACAAGTGCGTTTTCCACGGCGATGTGAAAGCAAGAGATCTTGATGATATCTATCACATTTTCAACGGATACCGCGAGCCGTACATCGGTACCTTTCAGGGGCATTCTCTGTCGGTGTCGGATGTGGTTGAGGTTCTCGGCGACATTCCCGAAATGTACGGGCGGGTCGATTATCTCGGCTCAAACGGTGAGGTCGGAGAGGAATATTGGATTGCCACAAAAGAAGCCTATGACCGTGAGGTTCACGACAGTATCGACTGTGGCAGACCGTTCACACCGCACATCCTCGAAGGACAGCACATCACGCTGGTCGAACCCGGCTGTCACTTCTGTGATTCGTTCGGCTGGGTGAAGTGCGAAAACTTTGACACCTCCGAGTGTGAGGACATGGACGGTTTGCGTGCCTTGATGATCCTTCCCGGCAAGACACCCGTTGAAACAAGAATCATCGATGATCTGAGCCATTGGCAGCGTGCGGTCAGCAGGTGCGGCGAAGACGCACTGATGCAGGTCGTTGCTCCCTTTGATGACAGCGCAGTCATCGTGTGCAATGAAGAAGCCAAACTGAAAGGCATGGAGGGCAACCGCACTCTTTACGGCGATGTTATTGCCGGACCGATGTACATTGTCGGTGAGGACACAGACGGCGGATTTTGCGGTCTGACCGAGGGACAGGTACAAAAATACAAAGAAATGTTTGCAGAACCCGAGGATATCAGCCCCGAGGAAGTCGAAGCAAGCATCCGATTCTCGTTCTCCCCATGGTGAACGGAATCAAGCCGGATGACGGGAAGCCGCCTCCGGCTTTTTATATAGATATCTCAAAAAGAAAGGAGGACACCCATGGCAACAGGAAAGAAAGGCAGCTCGGCTCCCGCAGGTGAGCAGAAGCAGAAAAAGCCCGCATACGAGGTCCACATCGACAAGACCTTTGATGATCCGAACAAGAGTCTTCGCGCGGTGGCAAGCATGACCATCGGCGATTTCGCGGTTCACGGCATCAAACTCTTCCAGAACGACAACGGCACCTTCGTATCCATGCCCGCGATTCCGTATAAGGACGCAAACGGCGAAACCAAGTACAACGACATCTTCCACCCCATTACGGCGGAAGCACGCGGCGAACTCGGCAAAGCCATTGTTGCAGCCTACAATCAGGAACTCGCAACCGAACAGACCACGGAGCAGACAGAAGCTCCCGCACAAACCATGCAGCAGATGTAATCTGCCATCATCAAACAAAAAATCAAAAGAAAAAGAATATCAGGCACTTTTGTCTGTGTGTGACTTTCATTTTGTCAGCATTTATGCGTAACTTTGCACCGTTTTGGCTGATAATTAAGCAATCAAGCCAACATGCCGAAAGTTATTGGCACAGATCAACCCTAAAGAAAAATAATAAGAAAAAAATAGACAATGAACAAGAAATTGTTGCTTGCCGCAGGTTTGGCACTTATGTCAGCTGCTGCCTCGGCGCAAGAAGTGAAATTCTACAACACGGGTCGCAAATGGAACTCGTCGTTCGATGCTTTGCTCAATGGCAATAGCATTCATCGTGTAACGCGAAAGGGTGTAGAAACTGTCAGTCCGGAAACGAATCTTCAACTCCAGGTTACAACCATCGTGGGCGGTGCTGAGGTTGTGGCAGATTTTGCCATTGCCGAAGGCTATCAGGCAGAAGCACCAACCGATCAGTTGGCAGTGATTACAGCCCCCGCAAGTTTTATCAAGACTTTGGCTGCACGTAGCGAAGTGCTCTATGTGAACAAGAGCGAGCAACTTTTTCCGACTATGCATTTGGTACGTACCGAAACGGGTGTGACCAAGGTAACTGAGGGCGCAGGACTCGACACTCCCTACGATGGCACGGGTGTGGTTGTGGGTGTGATAGACCAAGGCTTTGAGTTTAAGCATCCTGCATTCTTGAACGCTTGCAAAAAGTGGGGTAGCAGTGCTACATCAGGTATGCTGAAAAACTCTGCTCCCTTTAACGACCCTAATGACAACGAAGGACATGCCACACACGTAGCCAACATTGCCGTAGGACGTAAGGTTGAAGGTTGCAACTATTATGGTGTGGCAACCGGTGCCGAACTCTTGCCCATGATGTCGAACTTGTCTACTTCGTCGACCATGGCACAAGCTGCAGCTATTAAAAAGTATGCTGAAGGCGAGGGCAAGCCTTGGGTCATCAACATGAGTTTTGGTTCAAACTCAGGTCCGCACGATGGTAGCACAGATACCGACCAAAATATGGATAAACTCAGCACAAAGGGTGGTATTTTGGTAGGTGCTATGGGTAACTCGGGTGCCGAGAAACTCCACGTGATGCACAAATTCACAGAAGATGGCGAAAAGGCTTATTTCTACATTAAACTCGACGACCAACTCAACACTAACAGCGTGGTTTATTCAGAGGTGTGGTCTGCACAAGAGGGCGAAGACTTGTTCACCATTCGTCCTGCCGTGTTGTCGCGTGGTCAAATTTATTATCCCACAGACGTGCAGTTAAATGGTTCTGGTCAGGTCTTAGAGGCAGAGGTGTCTCCTTTCAACAACCGTCAGTATGCTAAATACTCGGGCTACTTTAAGCAGTTGCTCACCAAGATGGGACTGACAACAGGCGAGTTCGTGTGGGAGGTTAAAGGTAAGGCTGGTGCCGAATGCCACGCTTGGCTTAACACCGACTTGGCTGCAGGCTCGTTTGCCAAGATTAAGATAACAATGGACGACAAGGTTTACACAACCCCCGAGGGCGATGGTAACTATGCCACAGGTGCGGGTGCTGCAAGTATTCCGAGTTCAATTTCGGTAGCCTCTTATAATAATGCCACAAGCTTCACCTCGCTGAGTGGTAACTCTTATTCATACGCAAGTTTTGTGGGCGAAGTTGCCGACATTAGCAACTTCTCAAGTCGTGGTCCTTCGCTCAGCACCGACCCCAAGGCATTGCCTACGCCTACGATTGCTGCCCCTGGTGGTGTGGTGATTTCGGCTTTCTCGAAGAAGTCAAAATCGTTTAGCACAGATGCAGCTGAGAATGTACAGAAGGTAACGAGTGGTGGTAACCCCTTCTATTATGGTGTGATGAGTGGTACGTCGATGGCAACTCCTGTTGTGACGGGTATCATAGCTTTGTGGTTGCAAGCCAACCCCGAACTTACGAGTGACGATGTGGCTGCTATTTTGCAAAAAACGGCTCGTAAGGATAGTTACACCGGTCGTAACCTTACATGGAGCAAAGAATGGGGTTATGGCAAGATTGATGCTTACGAGGGCTTGAAAGAGGCGATTCGTATGCGTACAGATGGTGTGAACCAAACACTGAATAGCGCTGCTCCTGTAACTTTGCAGAAGGGCAACGACGCATGGAAGGTGCTCTTTAACAACGATGAGAGCTATGCCAATGTGCGCGTAATTGCAGCTAACGGTCAGGTGGCTTATGCCCAACATGTAGTTGCTCCGCAACATGGCGATGAATTGGTGGTGAATACACAGACACTTGCACCGGGTGTGTATGTGTTCCAAGTGAGCACTACTGCAAACACTGTGACTCGCAAGATGATTGTGAAGTAAGAGGGCTTAATTTCACGCATTATAAATAACAAAGGAGGCAAAATTGTTTCGGCAATTTTGTCTCCTTTGTTTTGATAGGGGGTATGTATATTCCTTAATTTAATCCTTCCCCTTATTTACATTTAGCAAATGCTGCTCATACAATTCGTCGATAATACCATCAGCCAAGCCTATGACGGGCACATGGATGTAGGAGGCATTGACTATGTGGGCTATGCGCAGAAAAATTTCGGCAGCAGGCACAATTACGTCTGCACGGTCTTCCTTCAAGGCGTATTGAACTATACGCTCTTCTACGGTCAGGGTGTTGAGTTGATTGTAGACGGCTTGCACCGAACTGATGGGCATACGTTGTTCGGCTGTGTTTTTAACTGCTGCCATGCGATAAATTTTATTGATGTTGCCACCCGAACCGATAATGTTGATGGGCTTGTCGGTGAGGGTGAGCATGGTGTGTAAATCATCTTGCATGCGTGCCCATTCGTCGTCGCGCACCTTGCCCGTGAGCAAACGCACCGTACCAATATTATACGACACAGAACTTTGCAGCTCACCATCCATTAAAAAGTTGATTTCTGTAGAACCACCTCCTACATCGACATAGAGGTAAGCCCCCTTGCGGTCTTCCATACACTCAAGGTGGTTGCTATAAATGATGCGTGCCTCTTCTGCACCTCCAATAATTTCGATATTGATGCCTGTGTCGCGATTGATGTGACGGATAATTTCGGCACCATTGCGTGCATCGCGCATGGCTGAGGTGGCACAAGCACGATAGGCACATACATCATATATTTTCATTAAATGGCGGTAGGCCTTCATGAGTCGTTGCAGTTTGCGTGCCTTGCGTTCGCTAAGTTCTCCGTCTTTAAAAATGTCGAAGCCCAAGCGAAGGGGCACGCGAAGCAGCATTATTTTTTTGAACTTCGTTTTGTATTTTGCATCGCTACTGATGCTTTTTATTAAAAGGCGCACAGCGTTCGAACCAATGTCGATAGCGGCATAATTAAGTCTTGCCATATTTATTTAAAAAATCGTGGTAAAATATGTTTTGAGGGTGTGCTTATTTTTATTAGAACCGCCCATTACTTAGTTTCGTTCAGCAGCGCCTTGTAAATCTCCTCTTGCGAGCGGAAGGGCACATTCTCTTCGGTTTGCCAAGGCAAGTTCCTGCCAGTGCCATCGACAATGCGTCCTTGCATGGTGTCGCGCAGTGCAAAGTCTATAACCCTTTCTAAGTCGCGCTTAATGGCGGGCGAGTAAACGGGGGTTACCACCTCCACACGGTTGTTAAGGTTACGTGGCATCCAGTCAGCCGAACCAATAAACATTTTGTTTTCGCCTGCAGCGCAGAATTGGAATATGCGAGCGTGTTCCAAGTAGCGGTCGATGATGCCGACAATGCGAATGTTGTCGCTCTTGCCCGGAATGTTCGTAACGAGCGAACAGTTGCCACGCACAATTAAGTCGATGGATACCCCATTGGCTGAAGCCTCATAGAGTTTCTTTACCATAATAGGGTCGGTAATGTGATTTATTTTTATGCGGATGTAGGCAGGTTTACCCGTGTTGTGGTTTTTGATTTCGTCGTTGATGAGGCGCACAAATTTATTGCGCATTTCATTGGGCGACACAAGCAACTCTTTATATTTTACGGGCGAGTAGGGACGTTCAATAAAATTGAACACTTGGCGCACATCGTGCACAATGTTTTTATTTGCCGTCATTAGCATATAGTCGGTGTAGCAACGTGCGTTGCCCTCGTGAAAGTTACCTGTGCTCAATACGCAGATGTCGGCACCTTTGCGCATGCCAATGTGGGTAATTTTAGAGTGAACCTTTAAGCCCTCTACACCAAATATTACATGGATGCCCACCTCTTGCATTTTCTTTGACCAACTGATGTTCGAAGCCTCGTCGAAACGTGCCAAGAGTTCGATAACCACCGTAACTTGCTTGCCATTCTGTGCAGCATTGATAAGCGCTTTAACCACCTTAGAGTCGTGAGCCAAACGGTAGAGCGTGGTTTGAATGCTTTTCACCTCTTTATGCACGGCAGCCTCTTGCAAAAGGCGGATGTATGAGGCAAAATCATGGTAAGGCACGTGTATGTAGCGGTCTTCTTTGCGCACAGCCTCGAGCAGTGAGGTTTCGCCCATGAGTTCGGGTTTTAAAATGGGTGTCCATTTGGCATATTTGAGGTCTTTGCGTCCGCAGTCGGGAAAAGACATGAGGTCGCGGTGATTTTGATAGCGTCCTGCTGCCAAAATGGTGTCGAGTTTGTCAACGTGTAATTTTGTGAGCACACGTTTCAACACATCGCGTGGCATGGTGCTGTCGTAAATTACGCGCATGGCTTGTCCGCGTTTACGGCTTTTCACGCCCTTCGAAATTTTTTGCATCAAGCCCGTGCGTAGGTCGTTGTCAATTTCCATTTCAGCATCCTTCGTAAACTTAAATGCGTAAGCTTCGAAAATGTTATAATTGAGTCCTGCAAAAATCAGGGGTAATGAGCAACGTACCACATCGTCGATGTACATAATATAGCTCTCGCCATCGCGGTCGGGCAGTTGCACAAAGCGACCTACGAGGTTTACGGGTAATTGCAGCAAGGCGTACTCGGGATGTGTTTTATCGCTTTCGCGACGCATTTTTACAGCCATGTAAATGCTATTGTCGGGCTCGTTGTTCAAGTCTTTCAAAGCCGAAAACCACACGGGAGCAATGTAACCATCGAGTTGCTTATAATAAAAATTGCGCACAAAGTGGCGTTGCTCGTCATCGAGTTCTTCATCGTTTACCAGGTTGATGTGCTCATCTTTAAGGTCTGCGCTTACTTGTTTGATAGCTTTTTCATATTCCTTCGCATATTGCGTGTTGAGTCGATTGATTACCTTAAGTGTGCCTGCTCCTCGCCTCACTCGTTATGCTCTTCTCGGATGCCACGCTCGGCGAAGCTATATGCTCAAGCAGGGCATGCGATGCGGTCATTTTCCGTTTTCTCGGGATACGCCGCGAGATATTCGAGTACAGCGGCAGACGGCATAAGGGCTATACCGCTTTTGCAGCCGGATTGGTGCTCGGGCTGCTCTCGCTTAAGGTAAGTCCGCTGTATATATTTGTCGCGATCATCGGCGTTATTGTTATGTATATTGTGCTTGCTTCTCCGGAGGCGGGTGTCATTCTCGTGCTCTCGATATAACCGCCGCTCGTTCTTCCGAGATAGAGCGATGAAAGTGCAAGCGACAGTCCGAAGGTAAGGCAGAAAATCCCGTAATATTTCATCGTCATCGAAAAGAGCGATTCCATCCCGCGCTTGACGGTGCA
>OQWM01000862.1_pt1 | contig 20367 bp, 13 predicted proteins | sample 1691531 | NCBI WGS metagenome assembly OQWM01 (sample SAMN03418257, study PRJEB22391) | human gut metagenome | biome: human-gut; feature: organic feature; material: feces | host: Homo sapiens | place: Tanzania | collected 2013-01
GAGTTTCAGCCTGCTCATATTAAAGAAGACGCTTCTATTGATATCAAACTATCTTCGTTATACGAATTGGCAAACAGAATATTCAATGACAGGCAGAATGTATCCATAGATATAAGCAACGGGCTGATTATAGAGGACCTCTATAAAGTAGGTACTTCAGCAGGAGGACAACGTCCTAAAGCTATCATAGCCATTGACGAAACTACAGGCATTATTCGATCAGGTCAGGCTGACTTACCACAAAACTTCAAACATTATATATTAAAATTTGATACTGGTAAGCCCGATGATTTTCCATTCACAAAGATTGAAATGGCTTACTATCTGATGGCAAGGGATTGTGGTATAGATATGATGCCGTCAAAATTAGTAGAGATTGAAGGCACACAGAACTTCCTCACTCAACGATTCGACAGAATAGACGGAATCAGAATACATACTCAGACTATGGCTGCTATGAGTTCGTTTGCTGATACATACGAAGATCTTTTTGTTATCGGTAGAAAGATAAACCTTACTGCTGAAGAACAGACACAACAATACAGAAGGATGGTGTTTAATATACTTGCCGGGAATGTGGACGACCATACTAAGAATTTTTCTTTTCTTATGTATCCAAATGGTGAGTGGCACATTTCACCTGCATACGATTTGATTTTCTCTATTGACCCCGATTCTCGTTTCTTCCGCAACCATGAGTTGTCTGTTCGCGGTAAGCGCAATAATATAACAAGGAAAGACTTGATTGATTTTGCCAAGGCACAGGACATAAAGAACCCTGCCAATATTATCGAGCAGACGATAGAGGTGGTCAAGAAGTTTAATGATTATGCCGAACAAGTTGGTGTAAGCGAATATTGGATATCCAGAATACAAGATATACTAAGCGATAATCAGGTCTTAAAAAACACTGATTAATGGGAAAAAGGAAATAATTATAAGGATAAAGAATATTATGAAGAAAGAGGTAAATTCAAGAGAAACTCCCAGGGCGGAGGCATTCGAATTATGGATGTCGTCGCCGATGCCGATGGTAACCCTGACCAAGACATTCGATGTTTCCCGAATTTTGAAGACAAGCAGAAAAAGGGGATGGAAATTCAATATGATCTTGTGCTGGGCGATAGGCTGTGCTGCATCGAGAACCAAGGAGTTTTATCTTCTTCCAGAAAAAGACTTTGGTTCATCCTGGCGATTGATGCAATACGATTCAATCGCCATTAATGTAATCGTGGAGAATAAGAAGGGTGGAATAAACTCCTGCGATATTCCTTATTCTGATGATATTCAGAAATTTAATGAAGATTATCTTCGTCTGACTTCTGAGGCTGCTGCTGAATGCAAGTCATCATCTTTAGAGAATGCGATGGTGGTGGGAACGTCGGCGATGATAGGAACGGAGCTTGATAGCATTGTGAACCAATACACAGATTTGTTTTGCAATCCCATGCTAATGTGGGGGAGTTATCGCCGTGGCTTCTTCCGAACCACGCTCCCAATCTCCTTCCAGTTTCATCACGTACAGATGGATGGCAATCATGCAGCACGATTCTTAGAATTGTTACAAGCAATAATTATTGCTATATAAAAACATTATAGCATATAGCCCAAGAACTTCTCCGGTTGACATCCTACAAAACAAGCACACGACATTTATCCCTTTGCAGCCTTATTTCTCTCCATCCACTTTGGCAAGACCATCAATCCCATAATCAGATATGGATAATAGAATATGGCTCTCCACAACAATGCCGCCACTATTGCTACGGAAGCATTGGGCAGGAAATCTGAATAATAAAGACGGAACATAAGTTCTGCCACCCCACTTCCACCTGGTGTAGGTATCAAGATGGATACCATCCATATCACCCACTGACGTATCCATACCACAAGCAGGCTTCCTGGTGTTCTGAAGGCATATATAATGGCTACCACAATGGCAAACCTCGACATCCACGCCAAGGATGTATACGTCATCAGCCTTACCCAGAACGTACAACCTTCCTGCTTTGATTCCGCCGATGCCACCACCATATCCTCGGAAAGCTTCTTTACTCTCTGGCGAAACCTTCTGAGAAAAGACACTTTGCAACACCACTTCAGCACCCATCCCAAACTATGCGGACTATGCAACAGCAGCCAGTATAATGCAATCGTCCATACTGCCACCGCCACTATACAGCCCAGAAACAGGACTTGCATCCCTCCTTTCAACCATTCACTCACGACATCCATGCTCTGCAACTCATCCGAGAAACAAAAAAGAACACCCGATGGAACCATGAGATACAGCACAAGACTACTTACAGCAAGAAACGCTTCGTCGGCAAGCAGCGAACCGAACATGGCAAAAAGGCTCCTTCCCATCGTCACTCCCTCACGGTTGAGATAAATGAAAGTAAGTCCGCTTCCGCCTACCACCGATGGGGTGACGGCAGAAGTGAACTCACAAAGCACGTTTACACGGAAAATTTCTTCATCTTTTGCAGAGTATAAAGATCCATACGACCTTCTATAATACCCAATCGGTCAAGCAAGCCCTAATGACCGATTTGGGATTCATCGACATGCTCATAGAAGCGGACCACCTTGCCAACGAGATAATCCACCAAAGCCTTGTTGGGGACGGCACGCATAAAGTCATCACGATATTTGGAATGGAAAGTTGCAACAACTGGCACACCCGTTTTCCTTGCCATCTTCAAGGCATACTCGCCCGAGGAGAAAGGACAATGGGCATGGAATATGTCAAAATGCTCTGAGGCGAACTGCTTCTGAAACTTGAAGTCGAGGGAAGGCAAGCCATAATCAGTTTCTTTTTCATAATCTTTCTCCTTTTTATGATAAATGTTGTATATATTAATAAGGTGGCAGACATAGTTGCCGCCATTGCCTTAGACTGACGTCATCAACCGATTGCAAAGTTAGACGGATGATGTTGCAAAGGTGTGATAGAAAGATTAATATGCCAATAAAAGAAACATGGCTCGAAGGATATTTCGAGCGACAACGTCACATCAAAATGGGTAATAATCAAACGGAACAGATTTGTCTGTTTTTAGAAATCAGGTAACTTTCCTATAGAAAGTCGGTAACTTTCTCATAGAAATTCGGTAACTTTCTATTTTTAGTTGTTTAGTAGACTTGTTTTTGGTTGACTGGATGACTAAGCGTTTCCATGTCTTTCTCCCCACTTTTCCGCACCCTAAAATTAACAAATACAGCCAACTGAGGAAACAAAACACAGCCAACTGAGGAAACAAAATACAGCCAACTGAGGAAACAAAACACAGCCAACTGAGGAAACAAAATACGGCCAACTGAGGAAATAAAATACGGCCAACTGAGGAAATATAGGAAAAAAATTGTATCTTTGCACCTGAATAATCAGCTATTTGAAGATATGGAATACAAACATAGAATCGCAGACCAGATGCTAACAAAGAAACTGGCAAGTAAAGGAGCTATCTTAATAGAAGGTCCCAAATGGTGTGGAAAAACGACAACAGCCGAACAACAGGCAAAAAGTATTCTATATATGGATAATCCTGCCTCATTGGAAACCAATCTACAGATGGCAGAGATTGATGCCTCAGTATTGCTGGACGGCGACACGCCAAGGCTTATTGACGAATGGCAGCTGGCACCAAAGCTTTGGGATGCCATCAGATTTGAGGTTGACCATAGACACGACGTGGGACAGTTTGTCTTGACTGGATCCGCAGTTCCTGCTGATGAAAAGGATATGCACCATTCCGGAACGGGGCGATTCAGTTGGCTAACCATGCGACCAATGAGCCTTTACGAGTCGGGAGAGTCAAATGGAATAGTGAGCTTGGCACATTTATTTGAAACACCGGAAAAAATAGTTGGCGTTAACAAACTTAAGATAGACGACCTGGCATTTCTGATTTGCCGTGGCGGCTGGCCGTTTGCTTGTGGGTTGAAAGATGAAGCTGCTTTGGCACAAGCTTTTGACTATGTGGATGCTGTCATTAAGAAAGATGTATCCAGAGCGGACGGTGTGAATCGTAATGCAACGACTACAAGATTGCTATTACGTTCTTACGCCAGAAACCAAGGTTCACAAGCAACCATCGGAACGATTGTGGCTGACATGATGACAAATGATGAGAATGAGATTAGCATAAAGACAGCCGGTAGCTATCTGGAGGCTTTGCGCAAGATATTTGTAATTGAGGACTCCGAAGCCTGGAATCCTAATCTACGTTCCAAGACAGCTATCCGTACAGCAAACACCCGTTACTTCATTGACCCGTCTATTGGAACGGCTGTGTTGGGACTTGGTCCAAAAGACCTCATCAATGATCTCAATACAATGGGACTCTTTTTTGAGACTCTTTGCGTTAGGGATTTACGTGTTTTTGCTGATGCTTTGGATGGAGAGGTGTATCATTATCGCGACAAAAACGGATTGGAATGTGATGCCGTAGTGCATCTGCGCAATGGCAAATACGGACTTGTTGAAGTAAAACTGGGTGGCGACAAACTCATCAACGAGGGTGCCGAGAATCTGATAACCCTTGCAAGCAAAATAAATACAGAAAAGATGAATGAACCTTCCTTCATGATGGTACTTACAGGAACAGGCGATTTCGCTTATCGAAGGAAAGACGGTGTGTTCGTGGTTCCCATCGGATGCCTGAAAGATTAATATAATGCCAACAGTTCAAGATGTCTGAACTGTTGGCATCAAGAGACTTTATTCCAACAGACATCATGGCATAAAGACTCTATATCAGATGAATATTGGGGAATTCCAACATCTCTATTACAGTTCGTCCATCTCCTCGCCTGTGCGCTCCATCACGTTTGCTGCCATAACGTCGGCAGCATGGATGATGGCAACGAGCGGATATTCCTTTTGCGCCGTATCGTAGTTACGCACATCCTCAAAGCTGTTCTGGTTCAGCCCCCAGGCTCCCATGTGCCAGCGGATGGCAAGCATCTCGCCGTCATACAGTTCCAGTCCGCTGAGCAGTATCACCACGAGCGACTTCTCTCCGTGGCCCATCGGAAAATCCTTATAAGAAACCTTGTAGCCCTCGCAGTCTTCCCACTGTCCGAGCTTATTCTTGCGCTTCTTCACACTACGCTTGTAGATGTCCGCCTTGCACACGTCGTGCAGCAGAGCGGATATTATTATGCTCTCCTTCTTCACCTCCGTATCGAGCGAAGGTTCCAGTGCCTTCATGCCTTCCCAGATGGCAAATGCCGCCTTGCAGGTGTTGAGGGAATGCTGCACGAGCCCGCCTTCCACATTCAGATGATGGCCTGCCGAAGCCGGAGCCGAGAAGAAACCGAGGCGTTCCAGCTCTTCTATTACATCGTCTACCCCTTCGCGGCCGGTAGACTTCAGGAGCTTTACAAACTCCTCCTTATTTTCATTAATATTGCAACTCATTTCTTATTACTTTATTTTACTGATACAAATTTAGATAAAATTCCCGAATTACAATCCTGCCGGGGTAAAAAAACGAGAAAGATTATCTTTAGACTAATCCAAGAGGCATCTGTTTTCTCATCAAGGCTGCATGACTTTTATATATAAAACCTGTTGTATTTATTTAAATATAAGCTTTATTTATATAAACAAAGTCTTTATTTTATTTCGCAAAGGTTTTATTTTATTAAATAAAGACTATATTTAAAGTTTTTCACCATGGTTTTGAGTTTTTTCTACCGCTCTCCGTTTTTTTATTTTATGCTCCACACAATATATATAAATAACATGCGTTATTAAATACGTATATACACAATTTATAGATTTTATGATAGAATACATCAAAGGCGAGCTCACGGAAGTGACGCCTGCATACGCCGTTGTGGAGGCGCATGGAGTAGGCTACGGACTGAACATCTCGCTCAACACCTATAGCGGCATACAGAACAAGAAAGAGGTAAAACTGTATGCCTTCGAAAGCATCCGCGAAGATGCACACGTGCTTTTCGGCTTCGCATCAAAACAGGAGCGCGAAATGTTCATGCTGCTCATCACCGTATCCGGCGTGGGAGCCAACACAGCGAGAATGATTCTCTCCGCCATGTCGGCAGCTGAGCTTTGCAACGTGATTTCCACCGGCAACGAGAAGATGCTGAAGACCGTAAAGGGTATAGGACTGCGCACGGCACAACGCATCATAGTGGACCTGAAGGACAAGATTGCCACAAGCGCCATAGCGGAAGAGATGCCGGCAGGCATCGTGGTGCAGGCTGCCGCCGTGAACAACGAGGTGCGCGACGAGGCTATCGGCGCACTCACGATGCTCGGATTCGCCCCAGCACCTTCGGCAAAGGTGGTGTCGGCAATACTTTCGGACAATCCGCAACTACCAGTAGAACAGGTTGTTAAACTGGCTCTGAAACAGATTAAGTAAATGAAAAGTCTAAAGAAACTATCCATTATAGTAGTCGCTTTGCTGAGCATCAACATGCTCGCTCTGAACGTTATCCCCCAGCTGCAAGACGACCGCACAAGGTCCAACGTGCGAAACAAGCGGCAGGACAAAGGCCCGATAACGCTGAACAAAAGAGGAAAAGCAAAAGACGACTCGCTGAAGAACGTCAAGACGGGGCTTTCGGCACTCATCATCGAGGATGACTCCATCCCCGACTCTCTGCTGCACCCAAAATGGAACGTGCAGCGCACCGTGCCTATAACCATCGACGATACGAGGAAACGTACCGCCGACCTTAGCATGCCCGAAAACATAAAGCAGGATGTAGTATACAACGACACCCTGAACAGATACTTCGTCGGCTCCAAGATGGGTGGAGGATACCTCTCCACGCCTATCATCATGACACCGGAGGAGTACAAGAAATGGAGCGAGAAGCAGGAGATGAACCTCTTCTTCCGCAACAAGAACGACGAAATAGTGAAGGAGAAAGGCAAAGAGAAGTTCTCCTTCTCCGACATGCACTTCGAACTCGGACCGGCAGAGAAGATATTCGGTCCCGGCGGCGTACGCATAAAGACACAGGGTACAGCAGAGCTGAAGCTTGGAGCCACGATAAAGGAAGTGGACAACCCGTCGCTCCCTATCCGCAACAGGAAGACGACAATGATGAACTTCGACGAGAAGGTGAACCTCAACGTGAACGGTAAGGTGGGCGACAAGGTGAACATGAACCTCAACTACAATACCGACGCAACGTTCGACTTCGACTCGCAGAACATGAAGCTGAAGTATGAAGGCAAGGAGGACGAGATAATAAAGCTGGTGGAAGCCGGCAACGTGTCCTTCCCAAGCAACTCGTCACTCATAAAGGGAGCATCGTCGCTGTTCGGTATACGCACCGACATGCAGTTCGGAAAGCTGAAACTGCAGACCGTGCTCTCGCAGAAGAAGTCGTCGAGCAAGAGCGTCTCATCCAAAGGCGGAGTGCAGCTCACGCCATTCGAAATTGATGCCGCCGACTATGAGGATAACCGCCACTTCTTCCTCTCAAGATATTTCCGCGATAAGTATGACGCGGCAATGAAAACCTTGCCGAACCTCACCACGGGCATTACCATCAACCGCGTGGAGGTGTGGGTCACCAACAAACAGGGCAACACCACCAACACCCGAAACATCATCGCCCTGACAGACCTCGGAGAAAACACCAAGGTGAGCAACCCGATGTGGGGCATAACTGGTACTCCCGTGCCTTCGAACAATGCCAACAGCGAGTATTCTACCATAGTAAACTCATACGCCGCAGCGAGAGACATTGACCAGACAAGTACCGTGCTCGACGGAATACCTAACTTTGTAGGAGGTTCCGACTACGAGAAGCTGCAAAGCGCACGACTGCTCAACTCCTCGGAATACTCCGTAAACCAGGCATTGGGATATATCTCGCTGAAGTCGACTCTACAGACAGACCAGGTGCTTGCCGTGGCTTACGAATATACTTCAGGCGGACAAACCTATCAGGTGGGTGAGTTCGCATCCGACATACAGGACGTTAAACAGGCGCTCTTCGTAAAGTCGCTGAAGAACACAAGCAACAACCCGAAACAGGGAAACTGGGACCTGATGATGAAAAACGTTTATTATCTTGCATCATCAGTGGAGAAAGACAAGTTCCGACTCGACGTGAAGTATCAGAGTGACACAACCGGTGTCTATCTGTCATACATACCGGAACAGCAGGTGAAGGACATGACGACGATAAAGCTGCTCGGCGCAGACCGACTCGACAATAACAACAAGGCACACAGCAACGGATATTTCGACTATGTGGAAGGCTACACCGTGAGCAACGGACGCGTGTTCTTCCCTGAGGCCGAGCCGTTCGGCGACTATCTCTACAACGCACTCGTTGCCAAAGGCGTGGTGCCGGACAAGGCTGCAAAATACAGCTATACCGAACTTTACGACTCTACAAAGACCATTGCCAAGCAGATTGCGGAGAAGGACAAGTTCCGACTTATCGGTCAGTTCCGTGGCACATCGGCAAACGTAATATCGCTCGGCGCATACAACGTGCCGCAGGGTTCTGTAGTAGTTACCGCAGGCGGAGTAACCCTCAACGAGGGCTCGGACTATAGCGTGGACTATTCTGCCGGAGAGGTAACCATCCTCAACCAAAGCATCATCGATGCCGGAACAGCGGTCAACGTTTCGCTCGAAAGCAATACCGACTATGCACAACAGAGAAAGACAATGATCGGACTGAACTGGGAGTACAACTTCTCGAAGAACTTCCAGCTAAGCGGTACATTCCAGCATCTATCGGAACAGGCTCTTACCACAAAGGTATCCATGGGGTCTGAACCGCTCAACAACACGCTGTGGGGACTGAACCTGAACTGGAAGAAGGAAAGCCAGTGGCTGACAAACATGCTCGACAAGATTCCTTTCCTGCATTGCACACAGCCCTCGCAGATTTCCTTTACGGGAGAGTTCGCACAGCTCATTGCCGGAAAGGCAAGCGACACACAGGACAACGCTTCATACATCGATGACTTCGAAAACACGAAGAACACCATCGATGTATCATCGCCGTCATCATGGATAATATCCAGCGTGCCGACAATGTTCCCGAACTACAACGACAAGACAACGCTGCAAAGCGGATTCGAGCGTGCCCTGCTGGCATGGTACACCATCGACCCGCTGTTCACACGCAGAAGCAGCTCGTTGACACCTGGCCACATAAAGAGCGACCTGCACCAGCTTTCAAACCACTATGTGAGAGAGGTCTACGTAAGAGAGCTCTTCCCTAACCGCGACCAGAGCACTTATAGCGGCGCCACCGCCACATTGTCTATACTGAACCTTGCATACTATCCGTCAGAGCGCGGTCCGTATAACTTCAACCCGAACCTTAACAGCGACGGTACTCTGCCTACCCCGCAGCGAAACTGGGGTGGTATGATGCGCCGACTCGACACCAACGATTTCGAAACGGCAAACATAGAATACATAGAGTTCTGGATGCTCGACCCGTTCATCTACAGCAACAGAGAAGGCAACGCCGCACAGTATGGCGGTGACTTCTACATCAACCTCGGAGAAGTAAGCGAAGATGTGCTGCGCGACGGCAAGAAGTTCTATGAGAGTGGAATGCCTGTGGATGGCTCACAGAGCTTTACCACTACACAATGGGGTAAGATACCGACACAGCCTACCGTAACTTATTCTTTTGCAACAGCTGCTGGAGCAAGAGCAAAACAGGACGTGGGCTTCAACGGACTTACCGATGAGGAAGAGAAAAGCTTTGCACCCTACAAGGACTTCCTGACTGCCGTACAGAGCCGTGTAACGGGAGCTGCTCTCGACTCCATAATGGCAGACCCGGCAAACGACAACTACCACTACTTCCGTGGTTCCGACTTTGATGCCGCACGCACTCCTATCCTGCAGAGATACAAGAGGATAAACAACCCACAGGGCAACTCGCCGGACAGCGACATGAGAAACGAAAGCTACGACACCTCTTACAAGACAACACCCGACGTTGAGGACATCAACCAGGACTATACGCTGAACGAGTATGAGAAATACTATCAGTACCACGTGAGCATACGTCCACAGGACCTCGTGGTAGGCCATAACTATATCGTGGACAAGAGAGAGACCACCGTAAAGCTGAGAAACGACACAACGGAAAGTGTGACATGGTACCAGTTCAGAATACCTGTAAAAGACTATGAACGCAACGTGGGAGGAATTACAGACTTCACATCCATACGCTTCATGCGTATGTTCATGACCAACTTCCAGCGTCCTATCGTGCTACGCTTCGGAAGCCTCGACCTTGTGCGCGGCGAATGGAGAGTATACGAACAGTCGCTAAGCAACGGCGGCAACGAGTCTGGAAAGATGGCTGTGAGCGCCGTGAACATAGAAGAGAACAACGACCGCACACCTGTAAACTACGTGCTGCCTCCTGGCATACGCCGCGAACAAGACCCTACACAGCCACAGCTGACGGAGGCAAACGAGCAGGCTCTCGACATTCAGGTAACCAACTTGTCCAACGGCGAGGCAAAGGCGGTATACAAAAACACAACTCTCGACCTGCGCCAATACAAACGCATACAAATGTTTGTGCATGCCAATGCCTTCGAACAGAACTCCACCAATCTACAAGACAACCAGCTGGCTCTGTTCGTGAGACTTGGCTCTGACTACAAGAACAACTATTATGAGTATGAAATCCCGCTAAAGCTAACGGAACCGGGACACTATGACCGTTACTCAGCTGCCGACTGCCGACTTGTATGGCCTGAAGAGAATATGCTCGACATACCGTTCAGCGTATTTACCGCTCTGAAGAAAGCCAGAAACAAAGCCAAGAGCATCGGACAGGCTTCATACAACTACCCATACAGCACATACGACGAGGAGAAACCTAACAACAAAATCACTATCTTAGGTAATCCTACTCTCGGCGAGGTGCGCACTATGATTATAGGTGTGAGAAACCTTGCCACAGAACAGAAGTCTGGAGAAGTGTGGGTGAACGAACTCAGACTGAAGGAATATAACAACTCCGGCGGCTGGGCGGCACAGGGTAACTTCAATATGCAGCTGTCGGACATCGGTAGCGTAAACGTAACAGGAAAATATGTTTCCGAAGGCTTCGGAGGTCTTGAGGACGGTGTGGCACAACGTGCACAGGATGACTACAAGACATATAGCGTGACAACGAACTTCGAGCTCGGAAAGTTCTTCCCCGACAAGGCAAAAGTGTCTATTCCTCTTTATTACTCCGTAACACAAGAGGAGACCCGTCCGAAATACAACCCTCTCGACACGGACATGAAACTTGACGATGCCCTCGAAGCTATGGAGAAGCATGAACGCGACTCTATAGAAAGCATCGCCGTGACAAAGACGAAGAACACCAACTTCTCTCTGTCTAACATGAAAGTGGGTATTGCGACGAAGAAACATCCGATGCCTTACGACCCGGCAAACTTCTCGTTCAGCTACAGCCACAGTCACCGCCATACAAGCGGAGAGACAACCGTATATGAGAACGAGGACAACTGGCGAGGCTCCATGAACTACAGCTATACGCCGGTTTACAAGGCTTTTGAACCTTTCAAGAAAATCAAAAGCAAGAGCAAGTGGTTTGACATCTTCAAAAGATTCGGCCTCAACTGGCTTCCACAGAACCTGACGTTCAACACGGAGATACTGCGCAACTACTACGAACTGCAGGAACGCGACATGGAGAGCACGGAGAACAGCGAACTGCCGCTTACGTTCAGCGAACAGTTCCTGTGGAACCGAGAATTCTCAATACGTTGGGACCTTACCAAGAATCTGCACATGAGCTTCAACAGTGCCACTCATGCGGAGATTGAAGAGCCTTACACTCCTGTAAACAAAGACCTCTACCCCGACCAGTATACGGCGTGGAAGGACTCTGTATGGACAAGTATCAAGCACTTCGGAAGACCTCTCGACTATAACCAGACGTTCACGGCATCTTATCAGGCTCCGCTGAACCTCATCCCTATCTTCGACTGGATTAATGCCGATGCCAACTACAATGCCACATACAACTGGACACGAGGCACCTCACTGGAGGACGGACAGTCGTTGGGCAACGTTATTGCAAATAACCGAACGATAAACATCAACGGTTCGTTCAACCTTGAAAAGCTGTACAACCACATACCGTTCCTCAAGAAGACCAACGACAGGTTCAACAAGAGGGGCAATATTTCTGCACAGACCAAGAAGAAGAACGACATCGCAAAAAGGAATTTAAAGAAAGGCAATAAAGAAGACAGCAAGCTGCCAAAGAACAAGAAATCGTTTGAAAAGGAAATAAAGCTGCTGCCTGACACGTCTGTCGTAATAACACACGGCAAGAACAGCAAGCGTCTGATTGTTTCGGCAAAGACAAAGGACGGAAAGGTGTTCAAGCTGAAATACACGACTGTTGACAACAACAAGATTAAGATAAGATCGAGCGCAGACACTGCCACTACCATCAAACTGCTCGTATCGCCTAAAGAGCCTCTCGACAACCAGAAATGGTACAAGACGGCACAGGTAATAGCTCGCGGACTGATGGCGGTGCGCAACTTCAACATATCATACCGCAACCAATACGGATTGTCGCTGCCGGGCTTCCTGCCGGAAATAGGAGACATGTTCGGACAGAAGAGAGGCGACATCATGTCGCCAGGACTCGACTTCGCCTTTGGCTTTGTCAACGATGACTATGTAAAGAAGAGCGCCGAGCGAGGCTGGCTGCTTATGGCTGACAGCATTGCAACGCCTGCAACGTCAAGCAAGACCGAGGACCTGCAGCTGCGCATGACTCTTGAACCTGTAAAGGACCTGAAGATTGACCTCAACGCCAGTCGCACACAGACTACAGCAAAGAGCGTGCAGTATATGTATCAGGGCATGCCTACAACACAGAGCGGTACTTTCACCATGACAACGATAAGTCTGGGAAGCGCGTTCGAAAGCATGGGCGACGCCAACAACGGATACTACTCCAAGTCGTTTGAGAAGTTCTGCAACTCCCTTGAAGGCTTCCGACAGAGGGTTGAGAACCAGTATGCGGGGGCTGTCTACCCCGCAGGAACGACACATGGCGGCGAGACATTCAATCCGGAGAACGGAACAGTAAACAAATACAGCGCCGATGTAATGGTTCCGGCTTTCCTTTCCACTTATACAAGCATGGGAGGAAGCTCGCTCGAACTCTTCCCTACCCTGTCGAGACTGTTGCCGAACTGGTCTGTAAGATATAGCGGATTGGGAAGACTGCCATGGTTCAGCGAAGTGTTCAAGAGCTTCAACATCAACCATGCCTACAAGAGCATATATGCTGTCGGCTCATACAGTTCGTTCAGCACATATCAGGAATATATGAACGGACTCGGATTCATTACCGACGCCACAACCGGCAACCCTACGCCAAGCAGCATGTTCAATGTCTCAACGGTAAGCATCAACGAGTCGTTCTCGCCATTGCTCGGTGTAGACATGACTTTCCAGAACAACCTGACAGCCAAGGTGGAATACCGAACCACCCGTGTGCTCAGCCTCAGCATGACAAGTGTGCAGCTGAACGAATCGTCAAGCAACGACTGGGTCATCGGTATGGGATATAAAGTGAACAACTTCGACTTCTTTGGACTGTTGGGCAACGGTAACAAATCGCGAAAAGTAAAGAACAGCAAGAACAAGAATCAGGACGACAAGAACAAGAGCTCCAGCAGCAACAAGAACAACCGCAGCGGATTCAACACCGACCTGAACCTGCGCCTCGACTTGTCGTTCAGAAAGCAGGCTGCAATCTGCCGCGACATTGCTTCGATGACAAGTACGGCAAGCAGCGGAAACTCTGCTTTCAAGCTGTCGTTTGCTGCAGACTACACCCTGTCAAGACTGTTGACAATGAGCTTCTATTACGACCGTCAGACAAACACGCCATTGCTCTCAAGCAGCAGTTATCCGACTACGACAACCGACTTCGGTCTGAGTCTGAAGTTCTCGCTCACAAGATAACATCGGGTTATGGAAGAACTTATACGGCAACACGCCTATACAGTTCTTCCACAACCTCAAACCTTTCTCGTATCAATTATCAAACAAGTAAACTATTAATAAAACCAATATCAATATGAAAAGACTATTCCTATCAGTTTTCATGCTACTCGTAGCATTCGCAACCTTTGCACAAAGCAGACCGAAACTCATTGTCGGCATCGTCGTTGACCAGATGCGCTGGGACTATCTGCACCGCTACTACAACCTCTATTGTGAAGGTGGCTTCAAACGACTCATGAACGAAGGCTTCGACTGCGAGAACACAATGATAAACTACATACCTGCCATTACCGCCGTTGGACATACATCTATATATACAGGCACTGTGCCTTCTATCCACGGCATACAAGCAAACAACTTCCTTCTCAACGGCAAGATGACTTACTGCACGGCAGACTCTACCGTTAGCGGCGTAGGCACAGACAGCAAGGCTGGACAGATGTCGCCACGCAATATGCTAACTACGACAATCGGCGACGAGCTGAAGGTTGCCACAAACTTCAAGTCGCGCGTGTTTGGCGTTTCCATCAAAGACCGTGCAGCCATCCTGCCTGCCGGACATGCTGCCGACGCTGCCTATTGGATAGACAGCAAGCAGAGTAAATTCATAACAAGCAATTATTATATGAAGCAGCTCCCGGCATGGGTGGAGAAATACAACAAGAAGATAAGCAAATACACCAGCGACCAGATAAGCTATTCTCCTGTAGGCAACGAGGTGACTATCGATATGGCAAAGAACGTTATCTCTAACGAGAAACTCGGACAGCAGGGCGAGACAGACATGCTCTGCGTCAGCTTCTCTTCAACAGACAAGATTGGACATAAATACGGCACACACTGTCAGATTATTCAAGATCAGTTTGTTGACCTCGACAAGCGTCTGGCTGACTTCTTCAACTATCTCGACCAGACTATCGGAAAGGATGAGTATCTCGTATTCCTCACTGCCGACCACGGTGCCGCCAACAACATTCTGATGAATCAGAAACATGGCATTCCTGCCGGAGGATTCTTCTACAAACAAGAGCTTAAAGACCTCAACACCTATCTGCAGAAAAAATACAACACCACGGCAAACCTCGCACAATATATCATGTCATACAACGTGGTGCTCGACCACGATGCCATAGCAAAGGCAGGACTGAAGCTGCGCACGGTAAAGAACGATGTCGTGAAATATTTCCAAGGTAAAGAGTATGTGGCTTATGCCGTGAACATGGACCGTGTGGAATCCGCCACCGTACCTTCTTATATTAAGGAGAAGATGATAAACGGCTACTGCCGCAAGCGCAACGGTGACATCCAGCTCATCATGCAGCCAGGATGGTATGAAATATACGGCGACAAAATTGATGAAGGAACGACACACGGTGCATGGAATCCGTACGATGCCCACATACCGTTCCTGATGATGGGTTGGGGTGTGAAGCACGGCAAGACCAACCATCCGACCTACATAACCGACATCGCCGCCACCATCTGCAACCTTGTACACATACAGATGCCCAACGGCTGCATAGGCAATGCCGTGGAAATGAAATAAGCGAAACATCTGTAAATTAACATGCGTTTTTTATCGCATAATCAAATTAAATGACTATATTTGCATAACGTAACGTAAAATATCATTTGAGCAAACTGATATAATTGGAACAAAACATTTAATATAATAAAAAATGGCAAAAACAAACGACAACATGACAGCACAGGAGGGAAAGCTGAAAGCCCTGCAGGCTGCTATGTCCAAAATAGAGAAAGACTTCGGAAAGGGGTCGATAATGAAACTCGGAGATGAGAAGATTGAAAACGTGGAAGTCATCCCTACCGGCAGCATATCACTGAATGCCGCTCTCGGCGTCGGCGGATACCCGAAGGGAAGAATAATAGAAATCTACGGTCCGGAGAGCAGCGGTAAGACCACTCTCGCCATCCATGCCATAGCCGAATGTCAGAAGGCTGGCGGCATAGCAGCATTCATCGATGCGGAACACGCTTTCGACCGCTTCTATGCCGAGAAGCTCGGCGTAGACATTGACAACCTGTGGATTTCACAGCCAGACAACGGAGAGCAGGCTCTCGAGATTGCCGACCAGCTCATCCGCTCATCAGCTATCGACATCCTTGTAGTTGACTCTGTGGCTGCCCTTACACCGAAGAAGGAGATTGAGGGCGAGATGGGCGACAACAACGTGGGTCTACAGGCACGACTGATGAGTCAGGCTCTCAGAAAGCTCACCTCTACCATCAGCAAGACAAATACAACCTGTATCTTCATCAATCAGCTGAGAGAGAAGATCGGCGTGATGTTCGGCAACCCGGAAACCACCACTGGCGGTAACGCCCTGAAGTTCTATGCCAGCGTGCGCCTCGACATCCGCCGTGTGACAGCAATCAAGGACGGCGACCAGGTTATCGGAAACATGACTCGCGTAAAGGTGGTGAAGAACAAGGTTGCACCTCCATTCCGCAAGGCAGAATTTGAAATCACGTTCGGTGAGGGAATCTCCAAACTTGGCGAGATCCTCGACCTCGGTGTGGAGTACGGCATAATACAGAAGAACGGATCATGGTACTCCTACAACGGCAGCCGTCTGTCACAAGGCCGCGACACCAGCAAGGCTCTGCTCAAAGACAACCCTGAACTCTGTGAGGAACTTGAGGGAAAGATTATGGAGAAGCTGAAAGACAACAAAAAGGATTAACATATTCTTTCTTTTTAAAAAATAATGCCATAAGGACATATTCTGCAATAGTAAATGTTCTCATGGCATTTTTTTTATAAAAAAAGATAATGTTTCCGCCAACAAGCAATACAGACCCAATAACATTTATCATCAGTAAACCCTAAACGATATAATAACAATTTGTAATTTGATATTCAAATATCATTAAAATACGAAAAAAACAGACTTAAGTTTTGTTATATCACATATAAAGAATAATTTTGTAACCGAAAAATATTTAAGGATAACAAATTAATGAATACATTCCGTAAAAGAGCAAGATTTGCACGACTGTTGCTTTTGGTATATCTGCCATTGCTGACAGTTGTCACTTTCCACCACCATTCGGAGGCAGGAAACGAGAATGTCGTTGCTTCATGTTATGATTGTATTCACCATATCCACCACGACGGACACTTCACAACCACAAACACATTTACGAGCAACTGTGTGCTCTGCCAATTGCAGAGTCTACCGTACGTAACACCAAACATTATTAGAATAGCAACATTCATTGCTATTACACATGTCGCATTTGCAGTTTTCATCTTATTTGCAGAAAGCCGCAAAAGCGATATAAATTCAACACGCGCCCCTCCGGCTTTTGTAATTTATTGATTTTTATCGAGACAATCGAAGGACTTAACTTGATTTGTATTTGACTTTTAAGACGAAAAAAGGATTATGACCTCTATGGCATTTCCTATTTCCATCCACATTTGTCGTGTGTCTACAGCAAGCGTTGCCGACAGTTCAAATACTGCGGTAAAGAATGGTGCAACACTCAACGAGTTTGTTGCAAGAAGAAATGCGAACAAGCAAATACAGATGTCATCAGCCCTGAATATCGAAGGGGTAAGCTGTTCTTCGAGCAAAGTTTTACTGAGTCTCGAGACGACGACCCGCTGGTATCGAAGAAAACAATAAAGTCACCTTGAATGTACAAATCAGGACTACCCGATTCCAGCAGACATGAAGACTTACTATGCCAAAGTCAGCATTTCCATATCCCAAGACATGTCGTTTCATGATATGTGTGACAGACAAGTCGGAATGGCAACAGCTGAAGACAAGAAACATTAAGTTGAAATTTTTTATATAGCAATTTAAATAGAACAAAGCGAAATGAAATCAAAGTTTTTACAGTTGATGCTCATCGTATGGGCATTGACAGTCTCATTTGCGGCAAATGCTGCCGAAGAAATCAAGAACGGCAGCGATGCCAATGTCTACGGACACGTAATAGATAAAAAGACAGGCGAACACCTACCATACGTAGTTATACAAGTGAAGGGAACGACCATCGCCACAACCACAGATGATACAGGACACTATTTTCTGAAAAACCTGCCGAATGGCATCTTTACTATCGAGGCTTCTTATGTTGGCTACAAGAAGCAGGAGTTGAAAGTAGCGGTAAGAAAAAACACTACCCAAGAACTGAACTTCCAACTGGAGACCGACGACGTGGCTCTTGACGAGGTAGTGGTTTCGGCAAACCGAAACGAAACGAAGCGTCGACTTGCCCCTAATCTTGTAAATGTAATAGGGACCAAGCTCTTCGACATAATGCAGTCTGTCTGCCTTGCCCAAGGACTGAACTTCCAGCCGGGTGTAAGGACAGAGGACAACTGCCAAAACTGCGGATTTACACAGGTTAGGATTAATGGTCTCGACGGTCACTACTCGCAGATTCTCGTAGACTCACGCCCGGTATTCTCATCCCTCAACGGCGTTTATGGCCTGGAACAGATTCCATCCAACATGATTGAACGCGTGGAGGTGGTGCGTGGCGGAGGCTCCGCTCTATATGGAGCATCAGCAATCGGCGGTACCATAAATATAATTACTAAGGAGCCTATCCGCAACACGGCATCCTTCGGGCACACGCTGATGGGCATCGGTGGAGGAGACGCTTTCGACAACATAACTTCCGGAAACGTTTCTTTCGTTACTGGCGACAACAAGGCTGGCATCTACGCCTACGGACAAAGTCGCTACCGTCAAGGATATGACCACGACGGCGACGGATATACAGAATTGCCTACGCTACAGAGCCAAACCTTCGGACTCAGTTCTTATTTCCGTCTCAGTCCTTACTCGAAATTCGGAATACAGTATCATGCAATACATGACTTTCGTCGTGGCGGAAACATGCTCGACTTGCCACCTCATCAGGCGAACATCGCCGAGCAGGCAGAACACAACATCCAAGGCGGCAGTCTGAACTACGACTATTATTCACCAGACGAGAAGAATCACCTGAATGCTTACTTATCGTTTCAGGCTACAAAGCGCAAGAGCTACTATGGTGGAATTGGCGAGGGAACAGAAGAGGATATAGAAATAGCAGGCAAGGCTTACGGCAACACCCATGACTTTACATATGTAGCCGGAGCACAGTTCGTACACTCTTTCGACCACCTGCTCTTCATGCCGTCAGACCTAACCCTCGGTGCCGAGTATAACTACGACGGGCTGAAGGATGTAATCGTTGACTATGACCGTAATTTCAAACAGGACGTACGCATAGGTAGTTTCTTCTTCCAGAACGAGTGGAAGAACAAGCAATGGAGCTTCTTACTCGGCGGTAGAATAGATAAGCACAATCTCGTAGACCGCATTATCTTCAGTCCGAGGGCCAACGTGCGCTACAATCCAACGGACAACATAAACCTGCGCTTGAGTTATGCCGGAGGATTCCGCGCTCCGCAGGCTTTCGATGAAGACTTGCATGTTGGAGTAGTCGGCGGAGAACGACTGGTCACCGTCCTGGCAAATAATCTGAAAGAGGAAAAGTCGAACAGCTTCAGCGTTTCGGCAGACATCTACCATAAATTTGGCAACGTGCAGACGAACCTTCTTATTGAAGGATTCTATACAGACCTGAACAACATCTTCGCCCTGCGCCAACTCTCTGAACCAGACGAACATGGCAACACTGTGCAGGAACGTTATAACGCATACGGTGCAAAGGTGTTTGGACTGAACATCGAGGGTAAGGCAATATTTACCAAGTGGTTCACTCTGCAGGCTGGTATAACTCTTCAAAAAAGCCGCTACGACAAAGCTATAGCATGGAACGACGATGTGCCGGAGCAAAAGTACAGGAAGTTAATGCGTACCCCAGACACATACGGATACTTCACTGCATCGTTCACTCCGCTAAAACGCTTTACGGCGTCCCTTACAGGCAACTATACAGGCAGTATGCTTGTAGGACATTCTGCAGGCTCCGGCATCGACAGTCCGAAGGTCGTAGACACTCCTAAGTTTATGGAACTGAACATGAAGCTCACCTACGACTTCCCTATCTTCGACCAGCTGACGCTACAGCTGAATGGTGGAATACAGAACATTACAAACTCCTACCAGAAAGACTTCGACAAAGGATGGAACCGCGATTCAGAGTATATCTATGGTCCTTCTCTGCCAAGAAGTTATTTTGTCGGTATAAAGATTAATTACTGATTCCACAACAAATAGTACAAACATAATAATATAACATTGGTATATTTGTATACCAAAACCTTTCTTTAAAGGCAATCGAGTAGGAGGTAAACACTAATCACAGGTGTTTATCTCCTATTTTCGTGTTT
>OQWM01000865.1_pt1 | contig 20349 bp, 13 predicted proteins | sample 1691531 | NCBI WGS metagenome assembly OQWM01 (sample SAMN03418257, study PRJEB22391) | human gut metagenome | biome: human-gut; feature: organic feature; material: feces | host: Homo sapiens | place: Tanzania | collected 2013-01
GGTTATATCGAGATCCCGGAATTGAAGGTTTCGCTGCCGGTCTACCACGGGGTGGACGAGGGCGTTTTGCAGATCGCCGTGGGGCATATCCCGGGGTCGTCGCTGCCCGTGGGAGGAAAAGGAACACACTGTGTCCTTTCCGGCCACCGCGGTTTGCCCTCCGCCAAGCTGTTTACCAATCTGGATGAACTGCGGGAGGGAGATCGCTTCATGCTCCGCGTTCTGGATGAAACGCTGACATACGAGGTGGATCAGATCCTCATTGTGGAGCCGCAGGAGGTGGACGATATCGCCATCGACCCGGAACAGGACTACTGTACGCTGGTCACCTGCACACCGTATGGCATCAATACGCACCGGCTGCTGGTCCGGGGACACCGGGTCGAGAATCAGGCGGATGCTCAGACGATTCGTGTCACGGCGGACGCCATGCAGATCGAACCGGTCATTGTTGCGCCGATCGTGGCTGCGCCCATGCTGCTGGGGCTGATGCTGTGGGTCCTTCTGCGGAACCCGAAAAAGAAACGGAAAAACACCCATTAACAGGAGGGATGTCTATATGAAACGAGTGAACAGATGGGCAAGACTGCTGTTTTGCGCGGCACTGTTCTGCGCACTGCTTCCTACGACTGCCGCAGCCCGTGGGGTGATCGACACCGACCGGTCGCTTTCCCTTACCCTGAACTATCCCTGCTCGGGGATCGAATTTCAGATCTACTATGTTGCGGAAGTGTCCGCCTACGGGGAATATACGCTGACGGGAGATTTCCGGAATGATCCTGTGACGTTGGATCAGCCGGATCAGGCTGGCTGGAGAGCTTTGGCTGCAACGCTGGATGGCTATGTGGCCCGTGACCAGCGGCAGCCGCTGGCAACGGGGATTACGGACAGCAACGGGCAGGTGGTGTTCTATGGCCTGGAGAGGGGTATGTATCTGGTGACATGGCAGAAGCATACCACTGACGGTTATACCTATACGCCGGAACCGTTCTTGGTTTGTGTGCCGGGGCTGGATGAAGTGGATGAATGGATCTATGACGTGACGGCTGCACCAAAGTATGACAGAGAAAAGGAACCGGACCAGCCGGGGGACGAGACTGTGCGGCGCAGAGTCCTGAAAGTCTGGAAGGACAACGGCGACAAGACGAATCGTCCGAAGACTGTTACCGTGCTGCTGCTGCGAAACGGAGAGGTCTACGACAGGGTAATACTCAGCGAAGCAAACAATTGGAGCTATATCTGGGATGATCTGAATAAAGAGGACACCTGGCAGATCGTAGAGATCGACGTGGCGGGGGACTATACTGTGACCGTCAGCAGAGAGGGGATTACCTTCGTGGTGACCAATACTCTGTCGGAAGAGATCCCCGACGAGCCGCCTCCGAGCGATCTGCCGCCAAGAGAGCCTGATGAGGATATTCCGGATGAGACGCCCCCACAGGGGCCGGTTCTGCCGCAGACGGGTGTCCTCTGGTGGCCGGTGCCAGTGCTCGCCTGCTGTGGCATGACGTTGTTCCTGGTGGGCTGGATCAAACGGCAGAAAGAGGAACGCGATGAAGCATAGAAAGCTTGGAACATGGTTTATGATGGGAGGGCTACTGCTAATGGCGGCAGCCCTTCTGCTTACATTATACAATGTGTGGGATGAGCGTCGCGCCGCGGCTTCAGCCGAAGATGTGGCGCGGGCGCTGGAAAATGTGCTGCCGGAAACAGTGGATCCGTCAGATCCAGAGGAGCAGGAGATCCCTGCCTATATTCTGGATCCCGATAGGGGGATGCCTACGACAGAGATTGACGGCAACTCGTATATCGGCACGCTGACGATCCCGTGCTTGGGCTTGGAACTGCCGGTGATGGAAACATGGAGCTATTCCAAACTGCGGGTGGCTCCGTGCCGATACAGCGGCTCTGCCTATAAGGACGATATGATCATAGCAGCACATAACTATAGGACCCATTTTGGCAAGCTGAAGAATTTGCGGCCGGGAGATGAGGTCCAATTTACCGATACAGAGGGCAACATATTCCGCTACACGGTGGAGGAGATGGAAACGTTGGACAAGTATGCCGTGGAGGAGATGGAATCCGGCAGCTGGGGTCTGACGCTGTTCACCTGCACCTATGGGGGACAGAGCCGCATTACAGTGCGGTGTCAGAAAGTGTCGGAGTAAAATCAGATTTGAAAAGACAGAGCGAGATTTATATTTAGCTAAAACAGTGGAACTGCAAACGGGCATACCATCCGTCCTGAAAACGGATGGTATGCCTGTTTCATATCTTATTTATAAAGAGTCGAAGCGACAGCGGTTTGCGTCTTGGCCGGGTATGGACTGGATAGTGCTTTTGCCTTACGGACAACCAGTGAACGGATATCGATCATTGGCAGTGGAATAGAGGATGTTCATTACGGCTTCTTTATCCACAAGTCCCAAACTCGAGGATTTCCCTCTCGCATGAATAGAATAACTTCCGACAGGTATCGTAGATACAATATCTGTCGGAAGCTGCGTATACATACTTATCCCCCTCTGTCAAGGAGGGACAAACCATCAAACGGAAATCCGGCGCTCAATAGCCTGTGATAACATAACCGGGCACATTGGTAATGGTGCATTCGGAAATGGAAACGGCTTCAGTTCGGTAGGCAACAGAACGAGTCAAATCCAAAGCAACCCACTCTTCATTTAACCACACCAGATTCCAAGCGTGGCTCCTTCCGTCCAAGCTGCCGCGTGCAATTGCACATGGGATGCCTTGACTGCGGCACATGGCAGCATACAGTGCAGCGAAATCATAACAGATACCGTCTCCGTCCGCCAAGATTGCGCTCGTCTGCGGCGTATAACTTCTGATGACGCCAGAACTGACCTGGGAGGCAAAGTCGTGGTCATATGTAAAACCGGTGGAAATAAAATTATGGATTGCGACGGCCTTCTCGCTATCGCTCATCAGTTCGCCGCACAGCTCGGCAGCCGTTATTCCAACACTGTCACTCTCTGAAAAGGTGATTTCCACAGTGCTGACCAGATAAGGCGTCAGTGCATTTGACATCTGAACTTCCGCTTGCGTGCTGGTTACTTTGCGGTATTTTGTCCCGGAAATGTTGCGATATAATGTCAGAGTATAAGTGCCGTTGCCTTTGACAAAAGCATAGGACGCTGCTGTACCTGGTGTGTAATCGTAGTAGGAGGTTTGCCCGTCCTTCGTCACACCAATCTTCATTCTAACGTTGGTGTTTACGGTATCACACACTGTAAAGTAGCCATCGGCGGTATGAGAAACGTCAATCACCTTCTCTGTCGCCAGGCTGGTTTCACACAGCAGAAAAGTGGTCAGCAGGGCAACGGACAAAAAAATACCGGCAAAACGGATCGTTCGCTTCATGGCGGACTCCTTTCGGTAACTGGCTGTCATACCCTTTCGGGGTTAGACCCTATAGCTTTGCGTCACAGCCTTTCAGCTGCTTTGCTATTATCGTTTGAGTACAGGAAGCACTCCGCTTTCCGGTGCTCTATTTTTGAGGCAGAGCCGTATCTCACAAACTCTACCTTTTTCTTATACCATGTATTTTTTTCTGCGTCAATATTAATTTCCGAGATTTTCGATCCGGACTTATAAAGTTTGCAAAGTATATTGGCAGAACTGCAAAAAAGTGGTATAATATATTGATTTCTCAAGCAGGAGGAAAGTACTCTTGGATCAGAATAAAATCCGCAAGGCACACCAGGACTGTCGCGGAATACTGGCCTGTCTCACATTCCTGAGTGGTACAGGGCTGCTCCTGTGCCTGATTGATCTTGCGTTGGGAGATTATTACTCTGCATTGGCGACGGCGATGTTTTCTGGTATTTCTCTACTTGATGCTGTACTATTTCACCGTGTGGGATATTTCCGCCCCATGCAAGGCGTGTTCTATACAATTGCTGTGCTCACGGCATCCTGCTTGATTGCGTTTAGAGGCTCCGATGGGATCAACCTCTTGTGGCTTTTGCTGTTGCCGATATTCAACCCTTTGCTGCTTGGCGTGAAACGGGGAGCACTCCTGGATGCTGCTATTCTGCCGGAGATACTCCTGCTGCCTTGTGCGATCCAAGAGATAGCTTCTTTTGGCGTTGCTGAGCCTTCTGTTTTTTGCCTGCAATTTTCGCTAGTGTACATTCTATTCTTCCTGGCAGGTATCTTATTGGAGGAACTGCGCATTCGTGCCGCCCGGCAATACATCCAGCAAACGCAGGAGCTTGAAACACTTTCACGTACCGATGATCTTACAGGCCTATACAACCGTCGCTGGTACAGCGAGTTGCTCAAAAGCCGTAGCGGGCGCCCGGAGTATCGACGCCGATATGCCGTGCTTTTGATCGATATCGATAATTTCAAATCTGTAAACGACATCCACGGTCATCTTTGCGGTGACCAGATTCTGATTTCCGTTGCCAGAACCATCGGTAGTGCGTCGCGGCCTGACGATCTGGTCTGTCGCTGGGGCGGCGACGAATTTCTCTGTCAGGTTCGCGTTTCTTCTCCCGAAGGCGCCTTTGCCATAGCTGAAGAACTTCGAAAAAAGATTGCCGACATGCGTTTTTCCTGCGCTGGCGGGCAGACGCTGACAGTTACTGTGAGCATCGGAGCGGTATTTGTCCCGAATCCCTCTGAAATCTATAGTGATGCGCTGTTCGACATTGCAGACAGAGCGTTGTATGAAGCTAAGAGCAGTGGCCGCAACCGCGTAAGTCTTCATGTTTCACAGGGAATGGAGTCGAAGAGCATTCACTGTTGATTGAACATTTTGGAGCTAAATGATGGAACAATCTCAAAATAGAGAAACCGCAGTTTTCTCCCTGTCACTGAGCCAACAGAATATCTGGGCTTTGGAGCAGACCTGCCCTGGAACCCCTATCAACCATATCAGCACCACTCTGCGTATCCACGGCAGGGTGAATCTTGCGCTGCTTCAAGAGAGCATCTCGATGGTCATTGCCGCTGATCCCTCGCTCCGTGCACGGATTGTTTTGGAAAATGGCATTCCTATGCAATATCACGCGTCTTACCAGCCGGAACAGTTTCCTTACTATGATTTTACCCAGACCAGTGCTGACGGCATTTCCCGCTGGGAAGAAAGCGTAACAAGAGAGACATTTTCCCTGTTGGGCGGTCCGCTGTATCGCTTTTATCTGTTCCGCTGCGGTGAGCAGGAGGGTGGCATCCTCATCAAACTGCACCACATTATCTCCGATGGCTGGTCGCAGATCCTGCTGTGTAACCGCATCGGTCAGACATATCTGGATTTGCTTGCTGGCAAAACGCCAGAGCTCGGGACCTTTCCGAACTATCGGGCGCACGTTGAAGAGGAAGCGGCCTACCTTGCATCACCTGCCCGGAGACGGGATGAGCGCTACTGGACAGATACGCTGCAGAGCGCGGGTGAACCGTCCGTTTTGAAATCGATCAAAGGCGCAGTGATCAGCCCTGTCGGTTGCCGGAAGAGCTTTGACCTGCCGCAATCCCTAAACAATGCAATCTATACTTTCTGCACAAAGAACAGAGTATCTCCCTTTTCTGTGATTTATCTTGCGTTGGCAATCTACCTCCGTCGTGTCGGCGGCGCTCAAGGCTTTATTATCGGCGTGCCGGTATTCAATCGTATCAGCTTCGCCTTTAAACAGACCAGTGGCATGTTTGTCAGTACGCTGCCTTTTTGTAATGAATTGCAGGAGGATTGGAGCTTTTCTCAGTGCAGCGATCATCTGACGGAACGATGGATGGAGATGCTTCGTCACCAGAGACTTCCCTTTTCCCGCATTCAGGAGTTGAGTCGGGACAGCGGTTCCGATAGCGGGAGACTTTTCCACATCGCTCTGTCCTACCAGAATGGCGTAATGCTCTCCAGTCCTGATGCCGCGATATCTTTCTCCGGACGTTGGCACTACAGCGGTTACCAGATGGAGCAGCTCTGCATTCATATGAGCAATCTCATGGATGAGCGGCATTATTCCATTGATTACGACTATCTTACCCAAGTCTTTTCAGCACATGAGATTGACGAACTGCATCATTGCCTGATGAATATTCTGGATGGGGGCCTGCGCTTTCCTCAGCAGCCCATTCATCAACTGTCTATGCTGGGGTCTCATGAGCGAGAACGGGTCCTGTATCTCTTTAACCGGACAGATGCCCCTCTCTATGACAAAGACTTGTACGCTCGCTTTGCCCACATCGCCGCACGGCATCCCGGCAAGGCGGCTCTAATCTGCGGCGGCAGACGGACCTCATATCAGGAGCTGGAGCGCACTGCGGTCCGAATTCAAGCAGGCCTGCGTTCTTGCGGGGACAGATCTGGTCTGGTGGCAGTTCTGCTGCCGCGAATTCCGGCACTCCACGGCGCAATGCTGGGTATCCTTCGTGCCGGGCAGGCTTTCCTGCTTTTGACGCCGGGGCAGCCCACCAATCGGCTCCTTAATATCCTGCAACAAAGCGGTGCGACAGCTCTCATTACGGATGCATCTTTCCTGAATACGGAAGGACTGTCCGACTGCGGCATTCCGCTGTTGGATGTAAACGCTTTGCCTGATGTAGACAGTTTTCCCGCTGCCGAGGTCCCTCCTGACGCACCGGCCTATGTCGTTTATACCTCCGGCAGCACAGGTACCCCGAAAGGCGTGGAGATTTCACGCTACGCCCTTTTGAATCTTGCCGTCGCTATGGCGCCAATTTACGGCCCTGGTGCCGTGCTGTCACTTTGCAGTGTAGGCTTTGACGCGTTTTTGCTGGAAAGCGCCGTTGCGTTGTTGAACGGCCGTACCGTTCTTCTGCCTGCGGACGCTGATTTGGAGACGCCGGAGCGTTTGGCTCAGCATGTCCGAGATTACGGTATAGGCTTTCTGGCGACCACCCCGTCCCGCTTGGCGGCGCTTTTGAGGTACGACAGTTTTGCGCGTGCTCTGCGGCGAATGGAGTGCATCATCTGTGGCGGAGAGGCTTTTCCAAGTGACCTGCTGTATCATCTCCGGCTTTTGACAAATGCCAGGATCTACAATCAGTATGGGCCCTCCGAGGCAACTGTGGCAGTAAGCATGAAGCTGCTGAACGATGCTCCCGCAATTACTGCGGGAGCTCCTATGCCAAATTGCCGGCTCTATGTGCTTGATTCGTTTCTGAATCCTCTGCCGGTAGGTGTTTATGGCGATCTTTATATTGGCGGACTCTGCGTAGGACTCGGTTACCGGAATCAACCGGAACTGACCGCCGCCAGTTTTCTGGACAGCCCCTTTGAACCGGGGGAACGGCTCTACCGCACTGGCGACACTGCCTGTTGGACCAGTGACGGCGAGATTGTTCTAGGAGGACGTACTGACAGTCAGGTGAAGCTCCGGGGGCTTCGCGTGGAACTGCAGGAGGTATCCGCCTGCCTGCGCCGCTACCCTGGTATCAAACAGTGCGCCGTAATCGTCCGCTCCTGCTCTGGACAGGACGTTCTTGCTGCCTACTATACTTCTGAAAATTATATTTCCGAGGCAGAACTGCTGTCCTTTGCCGCATCATATTTGCCTCATTACATGATTCCAACCACCGCTGTTCGGCTGGAAGCTCTGCCTTTAACCCGGAACGGAAAGTTGGATACTGCTTGTCTGCCGGAGCTTTCTTCCGCCGCTTCCTGCGGCGTACCTGCCAATGCGCTGGAACGCTCGCTGCTTGAGATATTCACTCAGGTGCTGAATAAGCGCAATCTGGGGCCGGAAAGCGACTATTTCCTCTGTGGAGGAAATTCACTGAATGCCATGGAAACTGTCGGATGTATTCAGGAACGCACTGGCCGCTCCATCCGCATTGCGGATCTGTATGCCTGCCGCACTGTGCGTCGGCTTGCTGCATTACTGAGTGGGGCGGAGCACGCGGCGCCGATGGAGCTCTCCCCCGCGCCGCATGTGGAACGCTATCCTCTTACTCCCATTCAGCAGGGACTTTATGTCCAATCACTTATGGATCCTACCGGCCGGGCATACCAGATGCCCGGTGCGTTCCGCCTTTCTGCTGCCCCAGAACCGGAGCGTCTGCAAGACGCTTTTCGCCGCATGATTGCAGGCGAGCCCTTGCTGCGGACCGCTTTTGTGCAGGAGGAGAACGGCATCTTCATGCGTGTACTTCCTCAGGTGAATTTTCAACTTGCCATTCTTACCGGGAGCACACTTGAGCTTGCCTGTGCACCTTTGCTGGAGCCGTTCCGCCTGGATCAGCCTCCTTTGCTGCGGGCGGGGCTGTGGGAGCAGGACGGAGTCTGGACACTTGTGATCAATCTGCACCACATTATCGGCGACGGTCTGACTACACCGGTGCTTCTCCGTCGTTTGGACTGCTGTTACCGGGGTGAAGCGCTCTGCCCACTTCGTGTGTCTTATTTAGACTATGCATGGCAGTATTCTCAGCTGCCGCGCAGGTCGGAGCAGTTGACCTACTGGGCGCAAAATCTTTCCCCGCTGCCGGAGCCTCTGGAACTGCCCGGTGATTTTCCACGCACCTATGATTTCAATTATCGGGGCGGGCACGTCTGCGCAGAACTGTCCCGAGAACTTAGTGGCGCCTGCGATAATGCCTGTGCCAAGTGGGGAGTATCCCCGTATATGTTCTTCCTGGCTGCATTTTCTCTGCTGCTTTCTCGCTTGTCTGGAAAGCAGGAATTGGTGGTGGGTGTTCCTGCTGCGGGAAGACTGCTGCCGGAAAGTCGTGAGATGTGCGGACCTTTCATCAACACACTTCCCCTGCGACTGAATGCCGCGGGCGACTGCAGCGTGGAAGATTTCCTTCATGCTGTGCGCGAGGCCGTAAATGGGATGCTGGATCATCAGCAGGTAGGCTTGGAAGAAATCGCCACCACACTGAAATTACCGAGAGTGCTTTCCCAGAGCCCACTATATCAGGTGATGTTCACGCAGCGCCCGTTGGATGCCGACAGCTTTGCTTTGCAGGGGCATCCCATGACTTATTTGCCGCTCTCTACCGGAACCGCCAAAATGGATTTAGTGACAGAGCTCTACCGTGAGCGTGATTGCTATTGCATTCAGATGGAATATGCCTCGCAGCTGTTCCTGCCGGAGACAGTCCGCTATTTCGGACGCTGTTTTACAGCGCTATGCGCGTCCCTTGCACATGCGGCGTCAGAGCTTCCGCTTTCTCGGCTGGAATCGCTTGCCCCCAGTGATCGGATGGAATTGTTGGATATTCCGCAAAATACTGCCGTTCCGTTCCTCAATCTCCCCGTCCCCGCGTTGTTCCAACGGCAGATGGAGCTTGCACCAGAGGCACCTGCGGTGATTTTCCATGGCGGGGTTACTTCTCGCCGCGAGTTAGATCGCCGTGCCAATCAGATTGCCAACCTATTAGTCAAGGCGGGTGCCTGTCCCGGAGCGCGGGTAGGCATTGCGCTGAGTCGGAATGTCGATCTTGTTGCGGCGGTTCTGGGCATCTGGAAAGTCGGTGCCGCCTACTCTCCGCTGCTTGCCAGCTATCCCAGGCAGCGGCTGGACTATATGATCAGCATTGCGGGCATGACCCATGTGCTGTGTGATCGGGTGACTGCCGCTCAACTGCCTGATGATCTTAGTGTTACACTCGTTTGCACTTGGGAGGATGCTCCGGATCATTTTAGTGCCGTACCGCTGAAGGAAAGCGATCTGGCCGAGGTCCTGTTCACCTCAGGTTCTACCGGACAGCCTAAGGGGGTCATGCTGGCGTGGCGCTCCATCGCCAATATGGTCGCAGGTTTCCGGGATATTCTCAAGCAGTCCGGCGGACCTATTCTCTGTACCACCAATGTGGTATTTGATATGTTTAACGGTGAAGTGGTCATTCCCCTGTCCATGGGCAAGGTTATTGTCATGACTGACGAAGAGGAGATGATGCTTCCGTGGAAACTGGCGGAGATCATCCGCAGGGACGGCGTGACGATTACTCAGTCTACTCCATCCCGTGTGCAGATGTGGCTTTCCAACGAAGCCTTCTGTGCTGCTGCTCCTGCGCTGGAAATGATGATTTACGGCGGAGAAGTAGTGACAGAAGCACTGCTGCACAAGGCGCAGGATGCCTCTCACGATGCCATTCAGATCAATATGTACGGCCCCACGGAAGGTACAGTTTACAGCACCACCTGTCGTTGCAGCTGGCAAGAGCACATCAGCATTGGCTGGCCCATGCAGAATAACCGGGTCTATCTCCTGGACGAGAATCTGTCGCCCGTTCTGCCTGCCGCTGCAGGCGAGATCTATTTGGGTGGAGAGGGTGTTAGCCTTGGTTACATCTCACGCCCTGATCTGACGGAAAAGGCATACCTGCCCGATCCTTTCTTCCCCGGGCAGAGGATGTACCGTACCGGAGATATTGCCCGCCAGCGTTTGGACGGCTCTTATGATTTCCTTGGACGTCGGGATGCGCAAGTTAAGCTCAACGGTCAACGCATTGAGCTGGACGAAATCAATGGCGCCTTTGTCTCTCAGGGCTGCGGCCTTCAATCTGCTACAGTGCCTGTACGCAGGGAAGACGGCTCGATGGAGCTGTTTACTTACTATATCCCGGGAGAGCCGGCCCTGACGGTTGAGGATATCCGACGCCGTCTTGAAACCATTCTCCCCACGTATATGATTCCTTCCCATTTCCAGTCACTTGACACCATGCCGCGTACGCCCACGGGGAAAATCGATCTGCGGCAGCTGAAGGATCTGGCGGCGGGCGGCGGAGTTGTTCCTGCCCAAACGGAGCAGCTGTGTAGCGCTTCTGCTGTCGCGCAGCCGGATGACTCGGTAATCCGTGCAGAACCCGGTAGCCGAGAATGGCTTTTGGACATGTGGAAAAAGGCTCTGAATCGGACAGATATTACCGAGGATCGATCTTTCTTCGAACAGGGCGGCACATCCCTGACCGCATTGAGTATGTTGAGCCGCTACAATAATCACGGGATCATGATGTCATTGTCCCAATTTTACAGCAACCCCACTATACAGGCGCAGATGCGACTGTTGCATCCTGATCAGATTGCTGTGCCGAACAGTGATTCCGAAGGGGCTTGTACGTCGCTGCCGTTAACCGTTTGTACGCCTGTTGCCGACCTTCCTTCTCTGAAACATGAGCGTTATCCCCGCCTTGTGCCGGAGCTTTCGTGCGTGACACCAGAACGCAGAAGTATGGCTGTTGTGTTTTTGACAGGAGCGACCGGTTTCCTGGGCGCTCATGTACTTCAGGCTTTGGTGGAATCTGGCGCTGGGACCGTCATTTGTCTGACACGAGACGGCAGTCCGCAGCGGCTGGAAGCAATGCTGGAGTGGTACTTTGGCGGCGGCTGCGCAGCAGCACTAATGGATCGTGTGGAAGTCCTGCGCGGCGATATCGGCCAGCGCTCTCTGGGGCTTTCTCCTATGGAGTACCAGGCTCTTTCAGGGAGACTTTGCGCCATATGGCATTGTGCCGCAGATGTTCGTCATTATGCTGCTGACGCAGATGCATTGCTGCGTGTCAATCTGGATGGTACGAAGGAGGTTATCAGACTGGCCCGCGCTGCGCAAGCCCCCCTCTATCATATGTCTACCGCTAGCATTTCCGGTGATCGGCTGCGGGGGAAAAATGATTCTGCCGTCTTTACCGAGCGCGATTTTGATATTGGCCAGATATGGGAGGAAAACCTGTACGTGCGCAGCAAGTTTTTGGCGGAAGCTGCCGTTCTTGATGCCGTGCGGGATGGCCTGACCGCTCGCATTTTCCGCCTTGGACGTCTGGTGGGTCGCGCCAGCGATGGTACATTCCAGAAAAATGCTGGTACTAACGCTTTTTGGCTGACCCTACGAGGTATTCACGCCTTGGGTGCTATTCCCGCCAGCATGGCAAAGATGCCTATGGATCTGACACCCATCGACTGGTGTGCCCAAGCGGCGGTCGCGTTGCGCAGCGCACCGCTTGCTGTATACCATCTGCAGCACCCTGAGCCGCCAGCGGCAGAGGATGTTGCCCGTGTGATCGTACCCAAGCTGGAGCTTCTTTCCGATGAGGCATTTGCCCAGCGACTCAGTCAGGTTGATGCCCAAGGAGATCTCTTTGCACCACTTTTGGATTTCTGGAACAGAATCAGCACTGCTCCTCCGACAGTTGCCGTTACAAACCAAATCACTATGGAAGAGTTGCGACATATCGGCTTCAAATTCTCTATTCCGGGACCGGCACGATTGCTGAGGGGGTTCCGTTTCCCAGCATCAGATTCGGTGGAAGGAGGATACAGAACATGATTTCCAATGCCGCAGCGATTGCATTTCTGTGCTCTCTTTTACTTGCAGCTGGCTTTATCGGCTGGAGCCTTTCACGCGTCAGACACTTGACTCTTTTGCACAAACTGTACATCTGGCTATTGATGGATTACTCCCTTTGGGCAGTTACCATGCTCGCGATGTGGCTGACACCGCCTGATCGGATCAATTTGTTGAAAGTCATTGATGCTGTGACGTATCTGGGCATCGGCATGTCCGCATTTTATCTGATGATTTCCCTGGTCATTGCTAACGGATACGACCGGCTGCCGCGATGGATGCCGTGGCTTCAGTCCGTTCCGGTGCTCACTTTTTTGGTCGTGTTGACCAATGATTATCATCATTTGCAGTATCAAGTGTTCTCTATCGTTCGCAGCGAAATCGTGTTTGGACCTTTCGTCCTGGTAAGTGGTATCTACAGCTATCTCTGTTTGATTGCCAGCTGCGTGGTGATGGTACGCTATGCGCTCCGCAGTCCGACCCGCATCCACATCATCCAGAGTGCGCTGCTGGTTCTGGGCGGGATTTGCCCCTTGGTGGTCAGCTCCATTGCCACATTTTCCGGACTGAATGTTCCCATTACGCTGACGCCTCTGAGTTTTTTACCTGTTTTGCTGTTCAATGGTATTGCCATTTACCGCTATAACTTGCTGGATATCAAACCTATTGCTACCCAGCATATTTTGGACTGGATTTCAGACTGCTATTTGGTTCTCAATGAGAAAGGCTTGGTTATCAGCTACAACCAGCCTTTTGCACAGGTATTTGCCAGCCGTTATGGGATCGCAGAGGAGCACTATCTGAAGGATTGCCTGCGCGCTGAGGATGTGAGCAGCAAGACTGCTATCTACAACATGATGACAGCAATTGATGCCTGCCGTCGTTCCCAGTCTACTGTATCCTATGAACAACCTGCCACGCAGGAAAGAAATGGCGTCCTGCAGAAAAGCTACTATGTGACCGATGTATCCCCTCTGGTGATTAACGGCCAGCCTGCAGGATATGTCATCATTTTCAAGGATGTTACACAACTCAAGCGCAGTATGCAGCAGCTTCAGGAAAACGAAAGTCACATGATGGAGCAGGAGCGCTTTGCATTTTTGGGCCAGATGATGGGTGGTCTTGCGCACAATTTAAAAACACCCATCATGAGCATTTCCGGCTGCATTTCTGCCGCCGATGGACTTGTCGACGAATGCCTTGCCAGCTTGGGTGACCCCGTTGTCACGGATGATGATTACCGCGAGATTTACGGCGAAATGCGGGGATGGTTTCAAAAAATTCAGGATTCCACTGCATACATGTCAGATATCATTACGACCATCAAAGGACAGGTTGCCAATGCCGGCACGTTTGAGGAGTCGTCTTTCACATTGGACGAGTTGTTCAAACGCACGACGCTCCTGATGCGCCACGAACTCATGGCCGGAGGTTGTACACTCACGGTGCAGTGCAACTGCACCGGCGTGACGCTCCGAGGGGACATCAATAACCTTGTTCAGGTTTTGGGTAATCTGATCTCCAATGCCATCTACGCTCAGAAGCAGGTTGGCGGCGGCAGTATTATTCTGGGGGCCTCTCAGCAGGGTGGCACTGTCCGGCTCTATGTAAAGGATACCGGTCCTGGTATTCCATCTCATGTCAGAGAACGACTTTTTAAGGAAATGGTTACCAGCAAGGGAATGCAGGGTTCTGGCCTGGGCCTTTATATCTCAAATGCTGTAGTCCGAGGTAAATTTGGCGGTTCTATGTGGGCAGAGAACGATCCTGATGGTGGAGCTGTTATTGGCCTGAACATTCCGCTGGATCGCCCACGGCAATTTCAGACTGCGACACAGAAAGAAGGCGGTTCACTATGAGACAACATAAAGCGGCGGCGGCAGACAGCGCCTTCTCCATTTTGGCACTGGACGATGACCCTATTATGACCTCTACGATTCAGGCGTATTTCCAACGTTCCGGTTATCGGGTGGACATAGAAAATGACCCGATTTGCGCCATTGAGCGCATTCGCTCTGTCCATTATGATATTCTGCTGCTGGATTTTCTGATGACACCGCTATGCGGTGATCAGGTTGTGGAAGAGATTCGGAAGTTTGATCATGAACTTTTTATTATCCTCCTGACCGGACATAAAAACATGGCTCCGCCTATCAAGACGATTCGGGCACTGGACATACAGGGTTACTATGAAAAGAGTGACCGGTTTGACCAACTGGAGTTGTTGGTTGAATCCTGTGTTAAATCCATTCGGCAGTTGCGCACAATTCGCAGATATCAGGAAGGACTCTCCTCCATGATGGAGTTTTTGCCGGATATTTATCACCTGCAGAGTGTAGAGCGCATCGGCAAAGAGATCCTCCGCGCAGCGGAGCCTGTTCTGCACTGCGTCGGGAGTGCCCTGATTCTTGACGGTGCTCTTTGCGGCACGGCGTCGTCATCCCGCTTTTCCGTTTATCATGCCGGTACGGACATTCCTGTTCCGGAAGCGGACGATTTGGGGCAGCTACGTCAGCTTCTGACCCGCAGCGATGTAAGGCAAGCGGTCTGCCCCATTATGGACGGCCTGCGGACGACAGGGCTTCTCTGTGTTCGGTGGGAAAATGAGCCCTCCGGTGATCTTCTTCAGCTGTTGGAGGTTTTTACCAGGCAGGCATCCGCCGCACTATCCAATACACTGTTGCATGCCATTGTTCAGGGAAAAAATCGGGAACTGGATGCAGCATACCATCACCTGAGTGACAGCTATGCTGAGATGATTGCCGCGGTGCGGGGATTTGTAGATGCAAAAGACGATTATACTCGCAACCATTCTGACCGCGTCTCTTTCTATGCTGTGGAATTGGCAAAGAATATAGGGCTGGATGCCGTAGCCTGTGACCGCATTCGTGTTGCCAGTCTGTTCCATGACATTGGAAAGATCGGAATACCAGACAGTATCCTCCTCAAAGACGGTCGCCTTACGAACGAGGAGTATGCTGTCATTAAAACGCATTCTGCACGGGGCGCAGAACTATTGTCCCAGATTAGTCATTTCCATGATATTATTCCGTGGGTTCGCGCTCATCATGAGCGTTACGATGGAACAGGCTATCCAGACGGGTTGTCTGGCGAGAGCATTCCTTTCGAGGCACGGATCATTGCCATTGCAGATGCGTTTGATGCGATGACTTCTGATCGTCGTTATCGCCGCGGGATGTCTTCTGAAGCCGCCACGGAAGAACTTCTGCGTGAGGCGGGCAGACAATTTGACCCCGCCATGGTGAATGTCTTTACCGAACTTGCCAAGGCTCCCAGATTTCTGGAACGAGCAGCGCAGGCGAGCCGGTCTTTCCAAAGGGAAAAGGAGTTCTCAGTATGATCAATGCCGAATCCAGCGGCGGTTTGCCGTTATATCTCACGATTCCCGCGTTTTTGACAGGCATTGCAGAGGCCTATGGTAATCGGACGGCACTTACCTGGTTTACCAGAAAAAAGGAGAAACTCAGCTGCACCTATCGCGAGCTTGCCGACCGTTCCGCTCGGCTGTGTAGTACGCTCTGCGTACGTGGACTTGCAGGAAAGCGGGTTGCCCTCGTGGGGGAAAACAGCGCAGACTGGCTCGTCGCCTTTTTCGCAGCCCTTTCCTGTGGCTGTGCTGTGGTATGTACCGATACCGAACAGTCGGACGACACTATTCGGGATATGCTGCGCGCGGCGGACGCCCAGGTCGTCTTCCTCTCAAGTCCCTTTGTCTCCATCTGTACATCTTTGCTTCACGAGCCGGATACAAAAGTGGAAACTCTATTTCTTATGGGCGGGGGAGACGGAACGGATGTCTCTGCCACTATGCCCGATTTGCTGGAGCAGGGTTATGATTTGATCTGCACAGGTACAGCGCCGACACCGCCTGCCATTCAGCCGGATCAGACTGCAGAATTTGTATTTACCTCCGGTACCACCAGCCGTTCAAAAATCGTCATGCTCAGCCACCGGGCAATCCTGCAAAACGTACATGATGCCAGCGTATATGTTTGCTTGTATGAGAAGGTCTTCACCTCTCTGCCCTTTTATCACGCCTACGGTTTGAACTGCGCAGTGTTGTGCTCACTGTATCAGGGAGCACATCTGTACATCAACGGCAATCTGAAAAACACTTCCCGTGATCTGCAGCTGGCGCAGCCGGACACCATATTTGCTGTTCCGCTGCTTGTTGAGGCGATCCATAACCAGTTTTGGGTGAATGTCGAGCGCACAGGCAAGACAATGCAGCTTCGCCGAGGTATGAAACTTGCTTCTGTCGGTCGGCGCTTTCATATCCCGCTGGGGCGCCATCTGCTGGAAGATGTCCGCCGAAAAGCGTTTGGAAGAATGCGACTCATCATATGCGGCGGTGCGCACTTGAACCAGGACATTCTGAAGGAATTTGACCTCATGGGAATCGCACTGCTTCAGGGGTATGGTATTACGGAATGCTCTCCCTTGATTTCCGTAAACTGCAACGCTGAAAACCGGCTGGGATCCGTGGGATGTCCTCTGGAAAGTTTTGAGCTTTCTCTGGTAGACGGAGAGATCTGGGTCCGTGGTCCCGCCGTAATGCAGGGCTACTACAAGGATTCAAAGCAAACGGAGGAGGTGCTGCAGGACGGTTGGTTCAAGACCGGTGATTTGGGATATCAGGACAAAGATGGTTTTCTCTATTTGACCGGTCGAAAGAAGAATCTGATCGTATTCAAAAACGGAAAGAAACTCTCACCGGAAAAGCTGGAAGCACTACTGGCTCCGCTTCCCCTCGTCAAGGAAGTCATGGTATACGGAACCGCCAACGGATCTTCCACAGATGATGTGAAGCTGACCGCCTGTATCTTTCCTGACCCCAAGCAGACCGAGGGCATGAGTTCTTATGATATTCTGAGTCGGCTGCACTGTGAGGTGGATCAGATCAATGCACGGCTTCCTGTATATCAGCAAATTCAGATGATTACCATACGTGAGAATGAATTTGACAAGACCGCTACCAAAAAAATCAAGCGTTACGACTTACAGTAGGAGGACAGGGGTATGCTTCAGCTTATTGAGGATATCGTCAGCGAGGTCACTGGAAAGACAGGCCTGACCTATGATACGGACTTTGTGCAGGATCTGGCACTCAACTCTTTTGATGTCATGAATATCATCGGGAAGTTCGAGGATCATTTTGATATTGAAATCCCCACGCGGGATGTGTGGCAGCTTCATCAGGTCAAGGACGTTATCGCTTATTTGGCTCGCCGCGGGTGTACAGAGCCGTAAGGTATGATTGCACATCTCTATGTCAGCCCCTTCCGCGAGGGCGATGTCGGTTTATCTCATCGGCTCTTGCTCGCTGCTGCACGGCAGTATGCCGACAGCACTTTTGACAGCACAATAGCTTTCGGCCCATTCGGCAAACCGTATTTCCCCTATGCGCCCAGCATCCATTTCAATATCACACATAGCGGTGATTACTGGATGTGTGCTTTTGCCGATGCACCGGTCGGGGTGGATCTCCAACGGTATCAGTCCTGTGACCGCGCCAGCCTATCCAGAAAGTTCTTTCACCCCGCAGAAGATGCATTCCTATGTCAGCAAGGGTATGCGGATTTTTATGAACTATGGTCCGCTAAGGAAAGCTATCTGAAATACACCGGCCAGGGGATCACGCAGAATCTGAACGAGCATTCGGTCGTTGCGCCGGACGGGCGATTTCCTGCCACTGCAGGGGCGGTCCTTCGTTTCCTCCCGTGGGTGCCTGATTATGCGCTTTGCATCTGCACTTCCACTCCGTGCACTGTCTGCATTCATCGAATCTTGCCCAAGCCATAAGTCTGCCGTTTAAGAGCAGTCCCTGTCTCAAGTATTTTGATCGCCTCGCCATATGATGCTCCAGGATGAATATGCCGTGTACTGTCCTGATACTGTGAGACGGAATCGAGTATAGCGAGGCGTCAAAGCAAGGAGACATCTACAAGATAAGAAATGCTTCGATGAATTCCGCAAAAGCAGGTATGCTCTATCTGCCGGACTCTACCTGAGGGGTGGCCAAAAGATGGTATCTTGAAGGCCGATGTGTAAGAATTCAACCGAGCGGAGTGAGGCGGGCCGTGTTTGCTCGAGTGCAGCAGCGACAATTTCAATAGTATAACCATAACTGCAATTTTCAAGAAAGAGGACGGCAAGGTTGCCCATCACCTATAGATGTGAGGGTCTCTTCGCCTATATTTTTAGTGAAAAAATGTAACAATTGCAGAAAATATGTGCCGTCGATACTGCTATTCCTTTTGTTTGAAGCTGTGGCAGTTACATTGTGGCTTGTGAAGGATAACCTCTTTTATCTGCTGAATTTCAGCTATATCGGCGGCTGTATCGCGCTGGGGACGGCGCTCTTCACCTCCGGGAAGAGCTATGCCCGACGCTTCGTGCAGCTGGCGGTCGGGTGCTATATGCTGCTGTACCTCGGTGTGATCTCCCGCGAGAATATGCAGATCGAGGGCTTCTGGTACTACCTCTTCCTCGGCTCCTTTGAGGCAGCGACCATCCACTATGCGGTAGCGAAAATTTTCGGCCCGCTGCTCTTTGGGCGCGGATGGTGCGGCTACGCCTGCTGGACGGCGATGGTGCTGGATTTCCTGCCCTACAAGCAGCCGCAGAAGCCACGAAAGATGGGCTTGGCGTTCTGCGCTATGGGATGTTCGTTTTGTCGCTGGCGCTGGTGTCCGGGCTGTTTTTGATGAAGATTGCAAATTTGGAGCAGATCATGTTCTGGCTGTTTCTCGCCGGAAATGCGCTCTATTACATCGCGGGCGCCGCGCTTGCTGTTGCGTTCAAAGATAACCGGGCGTTCTGCAAATATCTGTGTCCTATCACGGTATTCCTCAAGCCTATGAGTTATTTTTCCCTGCTGCGCGTCCACTGCGATGAGAGCAAATGCGTCCGCTGCGGCAAATGTCTGCGGGCTTGCCCCATGAATGTGGAGGTCAACAAGGAGTCTCGCAGGCGAAAAAACGAGACGGAGTGCATTCTCTGCTATGAATGTACAAACGCTTGCCCTACAAAAGCTCTGCATTAGCGCAATGATTTGAGGTGTGATTGAAGACGTATGTAAGCTTTTACAATAAGATAATAAACCTTTGGAGCTGGGCCTCGATAACGAGGCCTGGTCTTTTCTGCCGTTTTGCGTCCGCGTTCTAAGGTAACCGTAAAAGCAGACAGCGGCTGGACAGACATGGGACAATAGTGTCGGGAAGTTTCGCAACTTCCCGGCACTATAACGTTTAGGGGTGTACAGGAAATGACGAGCAATGAACTGAAACACGAAGCCAAGAAGCAGGAATGGAGTATGGCTATACAGGAATGCCGGAGCAGCAGCCTTTCCGTAAGTGAATGGTGTCGGCAGCGAGGAGTTGCGACAACGACCTATTACCGCTGGGAACGGGAGCTGTTAACTGCTGCTAAACCAGTGTCGTGCTCCAGTGTGCCAGCCGCGACCTTTGCGGAGCTGCCGGAACCGAAGAAGATGTCACGAAACGTTGCGAAACGTTTCGCAACTGTTGTATTGTGGGGTGTCAGGATGACAAGTGCAGAGTTGAAACATCAGGCGAAGCTACAGGAGTGGGCGGCACAAATCCAGAATTGCCGCAGCAGTGGCCCATCAGTGCGGGCGTGGTGCAGACAAGAGAGAATCAACGCATCGACCTATTACCGCTGGGAGCGGGAACTGTTAACTGCTGCTAAACCGGTGCCGTGCTCAAGTGTGCCAGCAGTGACCTTTGCGGAGCTGTCGGCACCGAAGAAAGTGTCTCGAAACGTTGCGGAACGTTCCGCCACACTGCATATCGGCAGTGCCAGTCTGGACATTTACTCGAGATGCGATGCGGAACAGCTGAAAATGCTGGTGGAGCTTCTGCGCCTATGCTGAACGATTTCTCAGGTGCAGATAAAGTCTACATCGCCTGTGGCTACACAGATCTGCGTATCGGCCCATAGTTCCGCCGCTGTTTTCATACGTTCGCCTTTTCAATGGAAATACTCGTGAGATCGGCGGTCTTTTGTGGTTAAGTCGATCCGAGTACAG
>OQWM01000870.1_pt1 | contig 20301 bp, 20 predicted proteins | sample 1691531 | NCBI WGS metagenome assembly OQWM01 (sample SAMN03418257, study PRJEB22391) | human gut metagenome | biome: human-gut; feature: organic feature; material: feces | host: Homo sapiens | place: Tanzania | collected 2013-01
TATGGCGGCAGGCGTGGGCAGCACCGATGAATACCAGAAGAAATTCATTGCCAACGTTTCCCACGATTTCCGCTCTCCGCTGACGTCCATCAAGGGCTATGTGGAGGCCATGCTGGACGGCACCATCCCGCCGGAGCTCCAGGAAAAATACCTGAACATCGTTCTGTTTGAAACCGACCGGTTGAATAAACTGACCAGCGGACTGCTGACGCTGAACAGCTACGACACGAAAGCCTCTCATCTGGACAAGACGGACTTTGATATCCATGAGATCATCAAAAAAACAGCCGCCTCCTTCGAGGGCATCTGCACGGAACGGCGGATATCCATTGAGCTGGTATTTCCCGAAGGGCCTCTGTTCGTTCATGCGGATATGGGCAAGATCCAGCAGGTGCTATACAACCTCATAGACAATGCGGTAAAATTCAGTCATCACAATTCGGAGATTTACGTGGAAACCACAGAGAAAAACGAGAAGGTGTTTGTTTCCGTCAAGGACAGCGGCATCGGCATCCCCCGGGACAGCATTCCAAAAATCTGGGATCGCTTTTACAAGACCGATGTCTCCAGGGGCCGGGACAAGAAAGGCACCGGTCTGGGGCTCTCCATCGTCAAGGAGATCATTCAGGCACACAACGAAAATATCAACGTCATCAGCACCGAGGGCGTGGGAACCGAGTTTCTCTTCTCGCTGCCGAAGGCCAAAAACAGGGAGTAACGCGATTTGCGTACTCCCTGTTTTTCCCTACTTCCAGTCATATTTTGTCAGATGTCCGCCCAGCTGCATCTGTTCAAACTGGTTATGCCGCAGCGCTTCGTACAGCACGATGGCCACGGAATTCGCCAGATTCAGCGACCGGGTATCCGGCAGCATGGGAATGCGGATGGCTGTCTCCTGATGCTCCAGCAGGATTTCCTCCGGGATACCGCCGCTCTCCTTGCCGAACATGATATAGCAGTCCGGCTCGTAGTCCACTTCCGTGTACAGATTGGGGGCTTTCGTGGACGCCATATAAATCTTCGCCCCCGGATTTTTCTCCAGAAAGTCCTCATAGTTGATGTAGGTCGTCACATCCAGGTCTTTCCAGTAATCCATCCCGGCCCGTTTCAGCGCTTTCTCATTCAGCTTGAAGCCCAGCGGCTCAATGAGGTGCAGGCGGCTGCCGGTGGCAACACAGGTACGGCCGATATTGCCGGTATTGGACGGAATCTCCGGCTCAAATAACACAATGTTCAGCTTCGCCATGATGTGCCTCCCGGATTACCGTTTTCTCAGATTGTCAATGAAATGCTTCAGTTTTTCCATAGCTATCTTCAGATTTTCCAGCGAATACGCATAGGAAATTCGCAGATACCCCTCACCACAGGCACCGAACGCCGTGCCCGGCACGACGGCTACCTTCTCCTGCTCCAGGAAACGGGTGGCAAACTCATCGGAAGTCATGCCGAATTCCTTGATGCAGGGGAACACATAGAACGCACCGTAGGGTTCAAAGCATTCCAGTCCCATTTCTTCAAAGGCATGCATCAGATAACGGCGGCGCTGGTTGTACGCGGTACGCATCTCCTCCACGTCCGCATCTCCGTTTTTCAGCGCTTCCACAGCGGCATACTGGCTGGTGGTCGGCGCACACATGATGGCAAACTGATGGATCTTTACCATCTGGGAAATAATTTCCTTCGGGCCACAGGCATAACCCAGACGCCAGCCGGTCATGGCATAGGCCTTGGAAAATCCGTTGATCAGGATCGTCCGCTCCTTCATGCCCGGCAGGGTGTGGCAAATCATTGTTGGTGCGTTGCATTAATTCTGCGGCGACGGGTCGCACGATTATGATGACAGGGGGCCAATTTGTGTCTGATTTCACACGCGCACTGCATGATCACACAATCTTTGCGTTCAAGGACTATTGTCGTAACTGTGATACATTTATTTTAGATGATGTTGCGGCGTTGGGCGGCAAACGTGCAACATGCGAAGAATTTATTCAATTGATATCTGATTTGCGCAATGCGGGTAAAAACGTTGTTTTGACCGCAAATACAACCCCAAATAATTTAACCGGTTTTGATCGTCGTGCTCAGTCTGTGATGGCGTCTGGCCTTGTTGCCGATATCACGGCACCAAATGCAAATGCTCGTCGCGTTATGTTGATGCGTGCCGGTGTTACATCGGACGTTGCAACCGAATTGGCGTCACGCACAGCGGCAGATGGCCATTTGGTATCTGGCATCGCGACCAAGGTTAAAACATATGCTGAATTGATGGGCACAACAGTTGACATGACGGTTGCATCACGTTTGTTGGCCGACACATTACAGCGTGCCAAGACACCAATCGCAATGGTTCGCAATATGTGTGAAAAATTGGGTGTTTCATATGATGCGGTTTGTGGTCGTGGTCGCGCACGCGCATTGGTTATTGCGCGTCAGACAATGATGGCGGTGTTAAAGGGTGCAACAAATCTGTCTTTGGCTGAAATTGGTGGTTATGTTGGTGGTCGCGATCATGCCACAGTTGTTTATGCCATCGCCCAGATTGAAAAGCAAAAGCAGGGTGATTTGGTCCTGGCGGCACAAATCAATCAAATGATTTCAGAATATAAATAATAAACGCCCGGACGGGCATTTTTCTACGCAAAAAATCCATTGGGGTTGAACATAAAATATGCTATAATTACAGGGATAGATATAGGCAAGAGAGATGAAAAAATACTGCTCTATTGTATTTGTGTTTGTGGTCGGCATTGTTTCCAGTGCATCGGTTCGCGCCGCCACTGGAACATGCGCCAAGAGTGCGACCAGAGATGCATATATGGATGAATATTTGTGGGTGGACAGTGCAGGATATGAATTCTGTGCAACTGATGGGCTGCGACCAGCAAACGACACAAATAAAAAGTGTTATGATTGTAATAATCCAGGAGCAACGTCAAAAATTAAGGGGTGCGAAGTAAAAAATCCTGGTGATAAAATTTGGTTGCCATTTGGTGGTGCGGTTGGGGGTTCAACCACCCAGGGGGCTAATTCATTTGTTTTTGAATGCACAAATGAAAATCGCGGTGATAATCAGACCAGTCACAAGTGGAAAGCATTACCGGTGTTGGAAAATTGCCTTGATGTCGGCAATAATACATCTGTCAATGTGCCAAAATACGAAAATGGTAGATTGCAGAGTGTTCCACTTTATTATAATGCGGGGCGCGGTGAATATTGCCTGGAATTGCCAGAGGAAAAGAATCTGTATTCTGTGACAATATCGGGGGATAATTCCCAGACGATTGCCACAATGCAAAGTGCGTCGCGTTTGAAAATTACGCGTGCGTATGCCAGAATGAACGCGTTGTCAGATAATTTCCAAGTATCGGCATGGCGTGATGAACAGGGTGATTTTAATACATCGCGTCTGGCGTCCGATTCGATTGCAGCGGTGGTGCTGGGGACAACCGGCGCATTGGTGACCAGTCATATTGTAAAAAAGAATCAACTGTCCAGCGGTTTAGATGATATTCAGTGCACTGTTGGTGGCCAGGTTGTAGCCAGTTTCGGTGACGAGTTCAGCATAGGTATACAATAAAAAACGTGGCATTGCCCCGTTTTTATTAGAGTGTAAAGAGTAATCTTTGTGTGCGCAATGCATCCATCAGGTGGTGCGTCAGACAAATAAGTCTTTGACGAATTGTGCGTGTTCTGTAATAAAGCGGAAACGAAATTCTGGTTTACGTCCCATCAGTTCGGAAACAATTGTGCGCGTTTTTTCGGTGTCTTCTATGCCATCGTCGGTGCGTGGTGGCAATTCAACGCGAATTAAACGACGTGTCTTGGGTGACATGGTTGTTTCCTTTAACTGGTTCGGCATCATTTCGCCCAGACCCTTGAATCGGGAAATTTCCACCTTTTTATTTTTATATTTGCCGTTTTTCAGCGCGTCTAGTTCTTCGTCACTGTCCACATAGAACGATTCGGTGCCACATGTAAATTTATACAGCGGCGGACACGATAAATACAAATGATCACCATAAATCAGTTGCGGCATATGCTGATAGAAAAATGCCATCAACAGCGATGCGATATGACTGCCGTCGACGTCGGCATCGGTCATGACGATAATTTTCTCATAACGCAGTTTGGATTCATCCCAATCCTTGGCGGTGCCGGCACCGATGATGTCAATCAGTTCGTTCAATTCCTTGTTCGCGCCGAATCGTTCATCGGAATTAGAAATAACATTTAACACCTTGCCGCGCAGAGGCATAATCGCCTGGGTTGCGCGGTCGCGTGCCTGTTTTGCGGTGCCGCCCGCGGATTCCCCCTCGACGATAAACAGTTCTGTGCCTTCGATTCCGTGCTTTGAACAATCGGCCAATTTCGCCGGCATACGCGCGCGCTTGGTCGGGGTTTTGCGGGCGATATCCTTGACCTGTTTGGTCTTGATACGGGCGTTCGCCAGATTTACGATAAAGTCCAACAATGCGTTTGCCGTTTTTGGGTCCGAAGCCAGGAATATTTCCCATGGGTCACGTAATGCAGCCTCGGTATAACGGGCAATTTCAGGGTTAGATAATTTCTCTTTGGTTTGGCCCAGGAATTGGGGCGTTTTATAGAATACAGATACAATTGCCGCAACAGAATCAAATACGTCGTCGCCAATGATTGTGGACGCGGATTTATTGTTCACCTTTTCCCCATAGGCCTTAATCCCCTTGGTAATTGCGGCCTTGAACCCAGTTTCGTGTGTGCCACCGTCAATTGTTGCAATCGTATTGCAGTATGATGCAAAAAATCCATCGTCAGATGCTGCGCCGTTTTCGTCGGTCAATACCGTCAATGCCCATTCTACGCGGCCAGAATCATCAGGAAAATCAACACTGCCACTGAAAATTTTTGGTAAAATACGCGGTTTGTCGCGGGTCTTTTCGTCCAGAAAATCTGCGACACCGCCCGGGTAATAAAATGTTGTGTCAGCTGGAATCTGCATATCATCAGTCAACAGGTCTGGATTGCAGTGCCAGTCAATTTTTACCCCACGTGACAAGAAAGATTTTGCACGCGCCATACGATATATTTTTATCGGCTTGAATACGGCGTTTGCACCGAAAATTTCATCATCAATAGTGAAACGGATTTTTGTCCCGTGGGCCTTGGTCGCGTTGCCGCGCGTTATTGGCGATGTGACCTTGCCACGTGAAAACGTCTGTTGCCATTCGTATCCGTCACGGGAAATCGTCACAATCATTTCAGACGACAGGGCGTTGACAACCGCACTGCCGACGCCGTGCAGACCGCCACTGGTTTTATAAACATTATTATTAAACTTGCCCCCAGAATGTAGGGTGGTCAAAATAACTTCCAGTGCGGATTTGCCGGGGTATTTTGGGTGTTCGTCAACCGGGATACCGCGACCGTCATCGGTAATTTCAATTGTCTTGGCGTCAATTAGATTCACTGTGATTTTCTTGGCAAAGCCGGCCACGGCCTCGTCAATGGAGTTATCCATAATCTCTATCGGCAGGTGGTGCCACGCCTTTTCATCGGTGCCCCCAATATACATACCAGGGCGCAGGCGAACGGGTTCCAATCCTTCTAGTACTTGAATATCTGATGCATCATATGTGTGTGTATTATTTTCTGTCATAGCACCGTATTATTAGCGCAAAAATTCATTTTTCGCAAGCGAAACAGTTTTCAGGACTTGAATTTTCTATTGTGGGCCTTATATATCAATCAACGAAAAAATAATAGGCCTAAGATTATGAATAAAAATCCATACGAAGTTTTGGGCGTCGCGCGTGATGCGTCGGATGCTGACATTAAAAAGGCATACCATAAATTGGTTATGCAATATCACCCTGATAAAAATCCTGGTGATAAATCAGCCGAGGAAAAATTTAAAGAGGTAAATAACGCCTTTGATATTCTGAAAGACCCGCAAAAGCGTGCGGCATATGACCGATTCGGTGATGCGGCGTTCGCAGGGGGAAATGGCGCGTCGGCAGGTGCCGGTTTTGGTGGCAATCCGTTCGGTAATGGCGCATTTCATTTTGATATGGGCGGTGGCGCCGGCATGGACGATATATTGCGCGAGGCAATGCGCGGATTCGGATTTGGCGACTTTGGTGCCACGCGTGGCGCACAACAAAATCGCGGTCGTGATTTGTTGGACGATGTTACAATATCACTGCGTGATGCATATTTTGGCACAACGCATACGGTAAAGTTTTCCAGCAATGTGACGTGTGAAAAATGTGGCGGCAATGGCACCGCCGATGGCAAGCCGGCACCAGTATGTAAAACGTGTGGCGGTTCGGGATATGTTCACACGCGTCAGGGATTTTTTGCCATGGAAACCCCGTGCCCTGATTGTGGTGGTCTGGGGCGCAAAATTGATAAAAAATGCACTGCCTGTGATGGAACGGGGACGGTGCATAAATCCAGAACACTGGACGTAAAGATTCCGGCCGGCATTGATGATGGCACACGTCTGCGCCTGGCCGGCCAGGGCGAGGCCGCATCAAACGGTGGCACGCCGGGCGATTTCTATTTGGATATTCATATTGCACCTGATGCGCGTTTTGAACGCGTCGGGGCAGATTTGGTTTCACGGATTGACGTGCCGTTCACAACCCTGGCCCTGGGGGGCGAGATAGAGGTTGATACCATTGATGACAAGAAACTGTCGGTCAAGGTTCCGTCAGGCACCCAGGTTGGTGAAAAACTGCGTGTTCGTGGTCACGGTATGCCCACAGGTCGCAGCAACAGTTTTGGTGATTTATATATTTTGGTTGGGGTGCAAATTCCAACAAAGTTGACCGAAAAACAAAAGAAAATTTTGGCCGAATTTGCAGAAACAAAACAGGCCAAAAAAGGGTGGTTCTAAAAAACGTGCTATATGCAGGAAACAGTGCATATAGCGCATTTTTTTTACGATAAAAATACCGGCAAGTTTGCCGGTATTTTAATTATTTAATTTTCTTTAATTTTTCTGCGAATGTGCGTGTGTATTGTCCGGCACTAAACAGGGACGCGCCCAGTGAAATCCACAGTCCCCACATGCCAATCTGGGGCAAGATGTAAATCGCATATACGAACACGCGGCTGGTCGTTTGTGGGGTGACCAATGAACCGATTGCGAACACGCCCAAGAAAGCAGCGATTGTAATCATTTGAAATGTTGTTTTTACCTTGCCCAGTGAAAAACGCGCCTTGGGAACGGGCATTTCAATTTTCTGGGTGCCCAAGAATTCGCGCAGGCCACTGATATACAATTCGCGTGCAATCATCAATATGATAGGAACAACAACAAACCATACTGGCATCATTACCGCCAACATAATCAATGTGTTGCAAACCAGTAACTTGTCGCCAATGTGATCCATCACGCCGCCCAGTTTGCTGCACACATCATATTTACGTGCCAGGTATCCATCAAACCAATCGGATACTGCTGCCAATACATACAGGATAAATGTTGTCTTGTACATACCGAACATGATTGTTGGAATTATCGCAAATGCCGCCGCGATGCGGAATGCTGATAAAAAGTTTACAAAGAATTTCATGTTTTACTCCTTTTTCTTATAAATCATGAATACGCATATTATACCACCCCAGAATGGAAATATGCATAAATTTTTTCAGCAGCACTTTGTCCCAGTCCTGGCACGCGTAACAATGCTGGCATGTCTGCATCTGATATTGCACGAACCGAACCAAAATGTGTCAACAGGGCATGTTTGCGCTTTGGACCAATATCATCGATATCATCTAAGACCGATGATGTCATTTTCTTGGCACGCACTGTGCGGTGGTATGTTATTACGAAACGGTGGGCTTCGTCCCGAACAGCGCGTAATAACAGAAACAATTTTGAATCTTTGGGGACGTTACGATTGACGGTGCCGTCGGGCATAATGAAATGTTCGTCGCCGTTGCGAACCTCGCCCTTGGTGACACCAAGAATTGGAATATTAGGTGCGACGTGGTGCGCGATTCGCCACTGGGCCATACCACCGTCAACGATTATCAAATCTAGATTGTTTTTTTTGTTCGCGCGTGCAACAAATTCAGCCATCATTGCAATATCATTTCCGGCTGCTGCGGCATTGCGTAATTTAAAGTGTCTGTATCCTGTTTTTATAAACCCATCATGACCAAATGTGATCATTGCGCCAACCGCATTGCGTCCAAATAAATGCGAGTTATCAAATACACCCGCCATGGATATTTTTAGACCTAAAAAATCTTCCAAATCATTGGTTGCTTTTGCCCAGTCAAAATCTGCGCTATGTGCACGTTTGCGCTGTATACCGCGATTTGACGTGTGTGTCAATTCGGCGATTTTATCACGCAGCGCAGCAGCCGATTCAAATTCCATTGCAGCAGAACATTTTTGCATTTGTTGCGTTAAATCGGCGATGATTGGTTCGCTGTCACCGGTCAGAATTCGACGCGCCAGGCTGACACGTGTGTTATAGTCTGATTGTGGTAAAACGCACGGTGCACTGCATCGACCAATTTGGTGTAACAAACATGGACGCACGCGATTGCGCATAAACGTGTCGGTGCATGTTCGAATCTGGCACACTTTTTGAATTGTTTTAATAGTTTCGTTCAATGCACCAACCGATGGATATGGGCCGTATACGTCACGCCGCTGGGATATTTTGCCACGAAATTTTAGCAGACGCGGAAATTCAGAATTAGTCAATGCCAGCATCGGGTACATTTTCCCATCGGTCAGCATAATATTGTATTTCGGTCGCAGCGTTTTAATCAATTCCTGTTCGCGTATCAGCGCGTCCGATTCGGTCGGAACGATTTCCCAATCAACGCGCGTAACCAGACTGCGCATGACCTGTTTGTGTAATTCCAGTTTTGACACGTCCACGTATTGTCGCAAGCGATTGGCCAAATTCTTGGCCTTGCCAACGTATAGCAACGCACCATCGGTGTCATACATTTTATAGACGCCGGGGGCGTTAGGACTGTTTTCAATTAAATCAGAAAATTGAATATTCATACTAATTATGATAAAATAAAAAAAACAAATAGCAAATAGGGGATATGAAAATGAGACAAGAATCTGGTCGTTCAATGATTGAAATGTTGGGCGTATTGGCAATTATGGGTGTTATTACCGTCGGTGCGATTGGTATGATTTCAACCGCGATGCGGACCCAGAAACGTAATGCAGTCAATGACGAAGTGGTCCAGATGGTGACCCAGGTTCGCACGTTGCTGGGGGAATTTGACGATTATTCACACATCAACAATTCAACAATATTTGGTGCAATTGGTATGACAAACAAAAACCCATATGGCGGGACGTACGCATTAGCGGTTGATCCTGCCAATTCACGACAATTCGTTGTTTCAATTGATGGTCTGTCGCAATCAGATTGTGAATATTTTGTGACCAAAGCATGGTCTGATTCGGTTGGGTATGTGTCGTCTAATGGTAAACAGGGTGGGGCGGTCGGCGATTGTAACCGTGCTGGCGCGACAAACAGTGTCCAGATAACATACGGTGAATAACGGGCGTTTGTAAATGGCAGATGTAATCACAGTTCCCCAGACCGAAGATGGCGTGCGTTTGTTGCGCTGGTTTTTGCGCAACTTTCCGTCCATGCCCCAGCGCGAGTTTTATCGGCTGTGTCGTGGGGGACAAATACGCGTTAATTCACGCCGCGTCCAAGGTCAGGAATTTTTACGTGCCGGTGATGCCGTGCGCGTGCCACCAACGATTGCTAGCTATGCAGCGCGGGTCAAGAAAACAGAAAGTGGCGATAATTTCACCATGAGTGACCTGGAAGAATTACGCAAATGTATAATCCACAGTGACAATGATATAGTTGTTTTTAACAAACCTGCTGGCCTGGCGGTTCAGGGGGGCAGTGGAATTCGTAAATCTGTGGATAAAATGGCGGCGGCGTTGTTCCCGTATGACAAGATTTCATTGGTTCACCGTTTGGACCGTGAAACATCAGGTCTGTTAGTGGTAGCGAAAAATTTACATGCGGCGCAAAATTTGGCAACAGCGTTCCAGGCAAAAACCGCGCACAAGGAATATTTGGCATTATTAAATGGCGATGTAAAACCGCCACGCGGAACGATTGACGATTATATGACGCGGGGCCAGGTTTTTGACACCCCGGCACGTGTGAACAATGGCACGGGTCAGCGGCCCCAACGCGCAATCACGGAATACCAGGTTCTGGCAACGGCGGGCGAACATCTGTCGTGGGTTATGTTCTCGCCGAAAACCGGTCGCACACATCAGTTGCGTGTGCACAGTGCACTGGTGTTAAATGCGCCGATTGTTGGTGATGCGTTGTATGGTGCTGGGCGCGGCGCGCCAGATGCGCTGGGGGGCGTGATGGCGACAAACAATTTATTTTTGTTTGCATATCAATTGACATTTCAACATCCGACAACGGGGCGCATAATGACATTTCGTGCAACGCCGCCGGCATTTATGACACAGGTTATGGAATTTTTTGAATTCCAATTACCATAATCCTGGGGGGACAGGGGTGAAAACCAGAAGAAAAAGAAAATTTTTAATGATTGCGCGCGTTATCGTCCTGTTCTTTGGCGGGTTGTTGGTCGCGTTCTTTATCGCACTCAGCCAGGTGAATTTGGAAACATTGCGCGGAAACGTTTTGTCTATATTGCGCAATGCCACCGGTATGCCGGTTGAAATTGCGGGCGATGTGTCGTGGAAATTTTCACTGCGTCCGCGTATTGAATTAAACCAGGTACGCGTGCCAAATGCCGAATGGGCAAAACACAAATATGCGTTCAGTGCCGAAAAGATAGACGTTACGTTGGATTTGTTGTCGCTGTTCCGACCAATGCCGACAATTCAAAATGTTAAAATTTATGATGCAGATGTTTGCCTGGAAAAAAATGCCGCGGGCGAATATTCGGTCGTAATGAATCAAAAGAAAACAGAAGAAGAACCCAAAGATGATTCTGACACGGGACCAAAGAAATTTCCGTTCGAAGATCCGGGCCTGGGCGGGGTAGAGGTGCGAAATCTGACCGCGCATGTATTCGGTAAAAAATATTCACTGGCAGATTTTTCATTACGCTATGTTCCGCGCGATGATACGCGTGAATACACCGGGTGGATAAAAAATGGCGATGATATATTCCCATTTATATTGTCATATTATGAATACAATGCCGAACGGCGTGTGTATCCGGTGCGTGTGGCGTTTTCAACAGGCGGGGACGCACTGATTGCGGATATCGCACTGGAAGGAACCAGCCGCGCCCCGATTGATTTTGTTATCAAGGGCGATATTCCTGATGTGTCGGCGGTGGGACGGTTGTTGCAATTGGATTTGACCCAGATTCCGACAATGCGCGTGAATATTTCCGGCGGCCTGGACCGCACAAAGCTGACGTTGCGCAAGTCATCATTTTCGGTTCGTGGGAACGAGGTGCGTCTTTCGGGCAGTGTAGATTGGGGACGCCATCGCATCGCGATAAAGGCGAATGTTGAATCAAAATCCATCAATCTGACCCAGGTATTTCCAGAATGGTACCAAGGGACATGGGTGCGTCCGAAACGCGATTTGAATGTGTTTAAAGATACCCCACTGTTTGGTAAAGAATTGCGTAATTTTAACATAAATCTGAATGCTAAAATCGGCAAATTGGTTGTGTATCGCGACCTGGCCATCAGTGATATTGATGTGCGTGCAAAATTGGCCGATGGGGTTGCGCGTGTTGATGGCGATGTTTCAATGGGTGGGGGCAAAATCACAATTGGTGCAGACGCCAATATTGATGGCGAAGGCCGCTATTTTGTAACCGCGGCGGCGCGTGGGCGTGATATCAGTGTGGGTGAAATATTGACCCAGGTGCGCGAAACAGATCTGTTGTCGGATTTGCCAACAAATATTGATGTGTATTTACAGGGAAATGGGACAACGCTGTCTGAATTGATGGCGACCGCGACCGGTCCGGTCCAGGTGAAATCGTCGGGCGCGGGATACGCGCATTCGGCGTTGGTCGCATATATGTATGGAACGGATTTCTTGACCACGTTGCGTCACAGTGTCCAAGATATGTTCCGGTCTGAAAAGAAATACAATCAAATGAAGATTTCGTGTGTCGCGTTGAACACAAAATTCCGTGATGGCATTGCCGAAACGCAACAGGGGGTCGCAGTTGAAACAAATGCGATAAACCTGCGGCTGGCTGGCAGTTTAAACCTGGGCAAAGAAAAGTTAAAGATGGCATTGACGACGGTGCCGGTGCGTGGCATTAAATTGTCACTGACAGGAAATGTTGTGAATTCTATTGAAATAACAGGAAATTTGGCGGAACCTGATATAAAAATCAGTGGCGCGGCGGTCGCTGGCAAGGTCGCATCGGCAACGGGATTGGGGTTGCTGTTGGCACCATTTACTGGTGGAATTGGTCTGGTTGCAGGTGCGGGGGTAGGATTGTTGGCCGGAGACCTGTTAGAAAACTGGTTAGCAGATGAACATCCATGCGAAACGGCGATGACGCGTGGTGCCCCCCCAATGCGTGATGACCCAGATTGGTTGAATATACCAGTTGCAGATTTGGAAAAAACTGTTATAACATCAATGCAACAGGTTACAGAAGAACAAAACGAGTAACACAAAATCATAAGGAGATAAAAATGTTTAATTGGCTGGGGTTAATTCAAATTCTTATAATTGCGATCTTTGTATGGCTATTTTACAGAAGTTTTATTCAAAATACATCATCTGAACGACTGGTCCGTGGTTTATTAGGGTTGGCGGCATTGTGGTTTACTAGTTTTGTTTTAACGTGGGCGCATTTGGATTTGCTGGGTGGATTCTTGCATTGGACAGCATTGTTTTTATCGCTGGGGCTGATTGTTATATTTCAACCAGAGTTGCGCAAGTTTATGGCACTGATGGGGAATATAGAAGGCTGGACACGCATGTTCCGCAAGGGTGGTGTTACAACCAAGGATACACGCAGTCTGGACGCAATTTGCAGTGCTGTTGAATATATGTCGGCTAAGCATACTGGTGCGTTGATTGTATTCCCAACAACATTGGACGAGAGTGCCATTGAAAAAAAAGGTGTTCGCATTGATGCAGTTATTACCAGTGAATTATTGTTGACGATATTTTTTAATAAAACGCCATTACATGACGGTGCGGTTATTATTGAAAATGGACGTATTGCGTATGCTGGCGGTATTTTACCGTTGTCGCAAAATAACCTGAATTGGAAATATGGTACACGTCATCGTGCGGCGTTGGGACTGTCCGAAGTATCAAGTGCGATTGTTCTGGTCGTATCCGAAGAAAGTGGTGATATTTCTGTCGCCGAAAAGGGCAAGTTCACCAAATACGATGATATGAAAAAATTACGCACAAAATTATCAAAAGTTATGGAAAAACAATAAGTTGTATTCGTAATTGTTTGAACTGGTCATCGTTTGGTGACCGGTTTTTTATTTTTTCTGATTTGTGCGTGTGGGGTGGCGTATTTGCTCTTGCACCGAATCGGCATTTTTTGGTAAAATCAGATAAAAGAATGTGGGAAACCATAAATATCTTAGGAGCAAAATAATGGAATTTTCGGTATTTCGTCAGGTTTTAATACGTGCGCTGGGGCATATGCAGTCCATCGTGGAAAAGCGCGCGACATTGCCGATATTGATGAATGTTAAATTAGAGGTTGCTGATGATTTAATCTTGTCGGCGACAAACGTTGATTTGGAATTGGTTGAGCATGTGGCGGCTGATATTACGTTGGGTGGCAAGACAACTGTTCCAGTCCAAATGTTATACGATATTGTGCGCAAATTGCCAGATGATGCCGAAATCACATTCAAACAGGCGGGCGATCAATTGGTTGTATCTAGTGGACGTGCGGTATTCCGTTTGCCGACATTGCCAGCGGAAAATTTCCCGGCCATGGCGGGCAGTAATCTTACCACAAAATTCCAGATGACGACGGGCGATTTGGCGCACCTGATAAACCAGACTAAGTTTGCAATCCCAACCGACGATGTTCGGTATCATTTGGGTGGCATTTATTTCCATATTTCCGACGAAGGCAAAGAAAAAATGCTGACGGCGGTCGCGACTGATGCCCAGCGTATGGCCTTGTGCGCGATGCCAGCCCCAGCTGGCAGTGTGGAAATGCCAGCGGTAATTTTACCGCGTCGCGTTATAGGCGAATTGTCCAAGTTGTTGGAAGATGCCACTGTTGATGACGTTACGGTTGAATTGTCTGATACCAAGGCACGCTTTACCGTTGGTGCCGCAATTTTGACCAGCAAATTGGTTGATGCCCAGTATCCAAACTATCGCGTTGTTATACCTAAGGGGAATGACAAGATTGCAATCTTGGACAGAAAGCAGTTCTTGAATGCAGTTGATTTGGTTTCTGTGGCCAGTGTTGATAAAACAAAATCTGTCCAGTTGACATATTCTATGAACAAACTGGTTGTGAATGCGTCCAGCCCAGATGCTGGAACGGCGACCCAGGAATTGGATATTGAATATAATGGTGATGCGTCATTTACTGTTACGTTCAATGTAAAATTCTTGATGGACGTCGCAGGCCAGGTCGAAGGTGAAAAATTCCAGATGGAAATGCAAGACCCGTTGTCACCAACGATTATTAAATCAACGGATAAAAATACAGATGCATTATTCATCTTGATGCCAATGAGAATGTAGTTAAAACAAGAAACGCCCTATTGGGGCGTTTTTTATTAGCCGATTCGTTTGCAATGATATTTTTTTCTGATAAAATTGGCCGGATTTAGAAAAAGGATGAGTATGACGATAGCAGGAATTGCGCCTGGGAAATTGCCCCCGAAAAAGATGAATGCAATTATAGAAGTTCCAGAAAATGGATTTGTAAAATACGAAATTGATAAAGAAACTGGACTGCCTCGGGTGGACAGAATCTTGCACGCCCCAATGGCATATCCAGCAAACTATGGATATTTTCCAGGAACACTGGGCGACGACGGTGACCCGTTGGATTGTGTGGTTGTTTGTAATGCGCCACTGCGTCCCGGCGTTTTAATAGAGGTTCGTCCAATCGGCGCCCTGATTATGGAAGACCAGGCCGGTGGCGATGAAAAAATTATCTGTGTTCCGTTGGATAGAATAGACCCATATTATACAGCCATGGAATATATTGAACAGTTGCCGGAAATATTACGTTCAAAGATTGAATACTTCTTCCAGCACTACAAGGATTTGCAACCAAATTCTTGGTCCAAGGTGTCTGGGTGGGCAAATCGTGACGCGGCCGACAAACTGATTATGGAAAGCATAGACAGGTATTGGGCAAACAAGCGTAATTCATAATAAAAGCCTTGCAACTGGCTGGTTGCATTTTTATAATTCATAAAAAATCAAAGAGGTGAAAACAATGGCATCATATATTGCAAACGATATGCGCGTGGGTTGGGTGATTTCGCACAATGGCCGCCGTTATTCTGTGACATCTATTACCAAGGTCAAACCGGGCAAGGGTGGTGCCTTTGTTCAGGCCGATTTGCGTGATATTGACTCTGGGAACAAGGGGGGCGATCGCTGGCGTGCCGAAGACAAGGTTGAAAAACTGATGGTCGAAGATTTTGAATGCCAGTATTTATACTCTGATGGCACAGACGCGTTCTTTATGAATTTGTCCGATTATGAACAGTTCACAATGCCTGTTGAATCGTTGGGTGACCAAATGAAATTCTTGGCCCCTGAAATGAACGTCAAGGCGAACTTTGTAGAAGGCAAACCTGTATCAATCTCGTTGCCAAAAACAGTTGTCGCCACAGTTGAAGAAACCGAACCTGCGTTAAAGGGTCAGACCGCGTCTAGCAGTGGTGGTAAACCGGCCGTTTTAGACAATGGTATTCGCGTCCAGGTTCCATTGTTTGTCGAAGCCGGCGAAAAAATCGTGGTCAATACTGAAACCCTGGAATACGTTGAACGCGCCAAATAAATTATAATGGCACATCTGTGCGCGGTGTGTTCTGCTCGTGTACGTTTTGTACACTTCGCAAACCACACTACGCACATCTGCACCGTTCTAATTTATTTATATATAAGAATACACGCGCCATTGTGGCGCGTGTTTTTATTTGAAATTATCGTTCCAAATTTTTTGTAAATCAGAATTCAGATCTGGGCCCTGGGTCAGGATTGATACTGGTGGGGTAAAGAAATTTTTTGCGGCACGGGTGATGTCGGCTGCTGTTATTTTATCGCTGGTTTGCATTTCGCCCACCAGGTCATACACCGCGCCATATTGATGCCAGTGTTCCATCAGTTTCCCGCAACGTTTTGACGCCGATTCCATAATGTCGGTAAATTGTAATTTCATCAGCATACGCAGCCGCGCAACGTCGTCATCGGTAATTTCTGGGTTCTGTTGCGCACTGGCACATTCGCGCGCGAGTGTTGCAATGATCGTGTCAATATTTTGCGGGCTGGTTGATGTGTTGATTGTGTGTGCTGATACAGTTGCACGCTCCATGCGCACAGTGGATATGCCGTATGCCATACCCAGTTTATTGCGAACAATTTCGTGCTGTTTTTTGCTAAATAAAAAACTGAATCTGTTTATGGCCAGCGTTTGGGTTCTATGTTCTAAATCGTTGGGAATTATATTTTCAAACGCAATGCGCAGTTGGACGTTTGCCTGATTGTTTTTTGTGTTGTGTGCAAATACTTGCGTAATTTTTTGTTGGGTGTGTGACATCTGAAATGCCGGAATCCATCCGAACAATTGTTCCAGTTGTTGTAATGTTTTTTCTGGGTCGCTGATTTTTCCAGATATACAAATTGTCATATTTTGCGCAGACAAGATTTTATGGAAATAATTCATCAATTGTTCGCGCGAAAATGATTTTATTGTATCTGGTGTCCCCAGAATATTATGTGCGCCAAATAATTTTTCATTGGAAAATATGTTAAACGCGGCCGCGCTGTCCATCATTTTGCGTCTGTATTCGTCCAGAATTACACCGCGTTCAATTTCAATCTTGTGCGGGTCAAACAGGGAATCGCGCAATTGTTCTGAAAACAGCCCCAGCAGTTTATCCAGATTTTCGGCCAGCACGCGCCCAAACAAACACATCTTGTCGTATGTTGTTCCGGCATTGCGCACACCGCCAATAGATATGGGAATATTGGTTGTGTTGTCCATGGTGTCCGGGTGTTGGTGCGTTCCCTTGGACAGCATGTGTTCAACAAAGTGCGTTATGCCGAATTCTGATGCGTCGGATTCGTCCGTGGCCCCAGAGTGTATTGCGATTTCGACGCATGCGGTTGCGATATCAAAATCGTCTAGAATAACATTCAGGCCATTTGATAATTTATGTATGCGTGGCGCAAATTTCATTTTATACCTTTATAACTTATTATCAGACCCCATTATGCGATTGATTTCATCTATGCAGTTATCATAGATATTCTGGCGGGCTGGTTTCAGAAAATCGCGTGGGTTGAACATTTCTGGGTGACGGGCCAATGCCGCGCGAACGCCGGCGGTGAACGCCAGACGGGAATCACTGTCCACGTTTATTTTACAGATGTTCATTTTTGTTGCTGTGCGCAGTTGCTGTGTGTCAATCCCCAATGCACCAGATAACGCACCGCCGAATTCATTTATAGTTTTGACAAAGTGTTGCGGAATACTGCTTGCCCCGTGCAAGACCAGTGGAAATTCTGGTAATTGTTTGGCGATTTCGTCCAGTATGTCCAGGCGCAACTGTTCGTTTTCGCTCTTGCGTTTATATGCGCCGTGACTGGTCCCGATGGCGATGGCCAATGAATCAATTCCGGTTGCGTTCACAAACTTTACAACATCGTTGGGGTTGGTATAACTGGAATGGTCGGAAAATGTGTTTTCATCTTCTATGCCTGATATAGTTCCCAGTTCGGCTTCGGTGGTGGCGTCGTATTTGTGTGCCAGTTCGGCAACGCGTCGTGACTGTTCTACGTTTTCGTCAAACGGCAATTTGCTGGCGTCAATCATCACAGATGAAAATCCCAGTTCCAATGCGGCGCGACATGCGTCAAAACTGGAACCGTGGTCCAGGTGCAGTGTTATGCGTTCGTTGTCGCGAATATTTGCGCCACGTATCATTCCCATCAGCATATCGCCACCCATAAATTTTAGTGCGGATTCTGATACGGCCAGGATAACCGGGCTGTGCGCGTCGCGCACCGCAGATAAAATAGCCTGTAATGTTTCCATGTTATAAAAATTAAATGCCGGCACCGCATACTGGCGACGGATTGCATCGGCAAATGTCGCGCGTGTGTTGACCAGTCCAAATTCAGAATATTTCATAATGTGCTTTCCTTGGATTTTTCGTGATGATTATATCATATTTGTGGTAAATGCGCCCGTGGAAAATTTATAGCAAGGTTTGACAACAGATGATTTTGTGCAATAATAAAATCACGAATCGGGGGCTGGACAGAGAGCGCAGATAAAAACCGCAAAGGGTGCGATATGAAAAAAATTTTGGTTTCTGTTTTAGCGTTGTCGGCATTGGCAGCATGCAGCAGTTATGATTATTACAAGGGTGGCGTTCGCTATACCCAAGAAGGCGAAGATTGCATTTACACAATGGGCGAAAACGGTCATCGTTTCAGCAATGATATTTATGATATGAACAACGGTAAAAAAATTGTCTATCGCAATACGCGTTGTGCAGATTTGTATGCGCGTGATAACCTGGGTCAGGCACCACGTCACGATCGCCAGGTTATTGTTCCTGCTGCGCACGAGGTTGTGGACGCCCCGTCCTGTGGCTGCAAGACATGTAATCAGCCGGTTTTAAAGCGTCGTTATATAATTGTTTCTCAGTAAAAAAATGCGCCAATGGCGCATTTTTTACAGAGTGCAGAGTTCAGAGTGCAAAGTTCAGATAATACGTGTGGTGGGTTGCCATGCGTATTTTTTATATTTGAAAGGGGGGGCGAATTATGATAAAATTAGTGTGTCAAAGGAAGTAAAGGGGTTTCGTATGAAAAAACTGATGAACAAATTTAATTTTGCGCTGATTGGTATTATGGCATCGGCACCAGCATTTGCGGCGACCGATGGTCTGTGCCAATTGATTACCCAAATGTATGATGTGTTCAAGACCTTGCGAACGCTAGCGTTTGTCGGTGCGGCATTTGTTATTGCCGGTTGGGCGTGGGGGTATATTTCTTCCGGCAAGGTTGAGTTGAAAGATTTGCAGGGAAAGGGTGTTGGTATGCTGGTTGGTTTTGTTTTGCTGTTTGGTATCGGTGTTGTTTTGTCATTCTTTTTGAGTGAAAGCACCTTGCAGAGTATCGGTTGCCAACAACAAATTTTGGATTGGTAAATCATTGCGATATAAAAGTAAAACAGGCGACCAAATGGTTGCCTGTTTTTTTATGTTTATTTCTGTTCTTCGATATTGGCTAATGAAAATAATACAGACGATATCAGTGATTGGTATGGAACATGTTGCTGTTCGGCCAGTTGTTTAATTCGGTCCAAAATAGGACGTGGAATCCGCATGTTTATAACACAATCTGACTTATTAAAAGCGCGATACGCGGCATATTCACGCAGCAGTGATTCTATATTCATGATAAATAATTGCTGCATAACGTTTGGCATATACGAACTCCTATACTAACGGCAATACTAACGTCTTTACAAATGACTATAACATTGTGTTGACGTTTGTCAATACAAATGTAAAGACTGTTGTAATTACTTCTGTAATGGCCGGTGTGTGGGCGATTGTATGGTTGGGTAATAAAGTGCGACACATATAATAGGTGTTTGATTTTTATGATTCTTGTGTGTAAAATTAAACGCGTATTTTATGGAAAGGAATTTTTATTATGTTCAAGAAGGTATTATTTGTATTTGTTGCGTGTGCACTGGTGTTTTGCTCGGCCCGGGCTGAATTAAAGGTTGATATTATTGCTGGGGCGACAGAACCGATTTCAATCGCTGTGCAAAAGTTTGAAATTGCTGGTAACGCATCGGCCAAAGATGCCGCAATGATACGCGAGGTTGTTGAACGCGACCTGAAATCAACGGGACTATTTCGTATTGCTAATCATGACGCGTTCCCAGAATATGTAAAAATGGGTGATATGCCGGACTTTAAATTATGGGCAGCGATAAAGACCCAAGTGTTGGTTCAGGCTAAACTGGTTACGACAGGTGGGCAATATAAATTGGAATTCTATGTTTGGGATGTTGCCGGCAAAGAACAGATAGAGGCGCAATCGCTGATTTCGTCCAAAAAGTCAGCGCGAC